>Ga0257125_1002787_pt1 | contig 13591 bp, 9 predicted proteins | sample SI106_200metaG_FD_190183 | JGI IMG/M metagenome (GOLD analysis project Ga0257125, IMG submission 190183) | Marine microbial communities from Saanich Inlet, British Columbia, Canada - SI106_200 | ecosystem: Environmental > Aquatic > Marine > Inlet | place: Canada: British Columbia | collected...
GCCGGCAGCATCGAAGTTGATGGTGTTGATGTGACTTTTGCGCCACCGGGGGAACGTGATATTGCCATGGTATTTCAAAACTATGCGCTGTACCCGCATATGACTGTTGGCGAAAATATAGGCTTCCCGTTGAAAATGGAGAAGATTGCCGATGCCGAATTAAAGTCCCGTGTAGTCGACGCAGCAAAGAAAGTAGATATTGATCATCTACTAGATCGTCGCCCAGGTGAACTCAGTGGTGGTCAGCAACAGCGTTGTGCATTGGCGCGGGCGATTGTCCGACAACCCAAACTGTTTCTTCTGGATGAGCCATTATCAAATCTTGATGCTCAGCTTCGCCTGCAGACTCGAGTTGAACTGAAAAAACTCCAGTTAAGTCTGAATGTCACAACTATCTATGTGACCCATGATCAGGAGGAGGCGATGACGCTTGCTGATCGGCTGGCAGTTTTCTTTGATGGTGAAATAAAACAAATCGGCACACCTGCTGAGGTGTTTAACAAACCCAGAACCACCCAGGTGGCTGCGTTTATCGGCAGCCCGCCTATGAATTTGCTACCTGCTAAGTTGCAGGGCGATCAGTTAACTATTGAAGGAAAAACCATACAACTGCCACAGGCGTTGAGTAGTAACGGCGAGGTTACCGTTGGTATTAGACCATCTCACATCAATATTGATGCCGATGGTTTTCCAGCCCAGTTGTATCTTTCAGAGAATCTTGGTGAGGGTTTCCTGTTAAATTTATACCTGGGTGAGAATCTGGTGAAAATGCGTGTGACCGATATGCAAGGAATAAAAGACGGTGAAACCGTCAAAATTTCATTCGACACTGATGCTTTGCATTTATTCGACCGAGAAACCGGGCATCGAATAGATTAACAATAAGTAGGATTGAAATCTCTCAGAGAACATGATTTAGTCCGAGTGAAATTTTGTAACAACAATGTTTTTTTAAGCATCGAAAAAACGAGTCAGAGGGAAGCTAAAAACTGAAAAATAAACCAATTATTTTGCTGTCCCTCCTCAAAATTCCATCACCCCCATAATTACAATCAGTTATTCACCGCAAATCCCAGTTGATTATCCCAGTAGAAACCGATACATTTCGTGCTTCAAATGAAAACTTTTGTCCCTGTCCAGCGATAATTGGACCATCCAATAAATTAATAATACTTGATTATTAAGCCATCATTCCATTGCATGCTAAAGCGGTTCAATGAGGATTTTTATTGACTGCAGATGTTTTGAAAATGAGGTTAAGATATTGTTTATGTTCCCTATAGCATTCTTTGACCGATCAGTGATGTTTTTTAAAGAAAACTCGATTTTTACTTTACTGCTTTCATCTAATGCTAAATCCCCATACCTCAACTGAGTAAGGTGCTCAATGTGTTTATCTACTCTGCTTTGAAGTTGTTCTCGTGCCTCTAAAAACGGTTCTTTAAGAGAATCAATAAAATCAGGGTATCTATCTTTTAAAAACTCCAATTGTGTATCTTTGTTTGAAAAATATTGTCTATACTCTACTGATTTCAGACACTTTACGACATTAAAAGACTTGCAAATGCTAGAATCTTCAATAAAGGTGATTAATGAGTTAATCAAGAAGGGTAAACCCAATCCAGACCCAAGTGCTAAAACTAGTAGAATGATTCCTTAATAACGTTGCAATAATAAATTTAATATGGCATTCTCTTTTTAGACACACACAAAAAAAGGAGGAATATGCCATTTAAACGGACAAGGCCGGAGTTGCAGCTCAAGCCGGATGTAAAAGAGCAATTGAAAAGAATCAGCAAATCCAGGTCAGAAAAAGCCAGTCGGGTTGAACGTGCAAAAATGCTCCTTAATTACTGCGAAGGAGTCAGTGTTAATTCAATAGCCCGACAACTGTCAACAAATCGCCCGAAAGTAGATCGCTGCATTGATAAAGCTTTGCAGATTGGAGCCATTGCTGCTCTCGACGATTTACCAAGAGCAGGAAAGCCGCCCAAAATAACACCAGAGGCTAAAAGCTGGCTCGTCAGCCTAGCATGCATGAAACCCAAAGAACTGGGTTATGCATCCGAACTCTGGACCAACCGATCATTGGCCGAACATGCGCGCATTCACTGCATTAAAGCCGGGCACCCATCATTGGGAAAAATCAATCGAGGGACTGTTTCCAAAATATTAAGCAAGAGCAGCGTTCGCCCTCATAAGATTTCGTACTACCTGGACCGTCGTGATCCAGAGTTCGATTCAAAAATGGTTCAAGTACTCCATGTCTACAAACAGGTATCAATGATCAAAGATAATTCAGCCGATGATCTTTCCTCTGTTTACCTTTCGTATGACGAGAAACCGGGTATTCAGGCAATATCTAATATTGCGCCTGACCTACCGCCGGTACCAGGAAAACACCCGACTGTCTCCAGAGATTACGAATACAAACGCCATGGAACAGTTAGCTTTTTAGCCGGCATTGATTTGGTAACCGGCCATGTCCATCACATGGTAACAGATAGGCACCGTAGCCTTGAATTTGTAACATTTCTGAGACTTCTTGATATCTGCTATCCAGACGATGTTACAATTCGAATCGTTTTAGATAACCATTCAGCCCACGTTTCAAAGGAAACACGACTTTACTTGAGTTCTGTGCCAAATAGATTCGATTTTATTTTTACACCCAAACATGGGTCTTGGCTGAATATCATTGAAAGCTTCTTTGCAAAAATGGCTAAGACATTTCTACGCGGAATCCGAGTAAACTCCAAAGATGAATTAAAAGACAGAATAACGAATTGGGTAGGTGAGATAAACGCCTTCCCTGTTGTATTTAATTGGAAATATGGCCTTGATTCATTGAATGAGTTATAAAACAACTTGATATGTTAATTTGGAATCAATCTACTAGATTGACGTAAAGGTTATTCAAAATCAAAAGAATGAAAACCAAAACTGTTTTAAATACCAAGATATACTGAAAAAACAATATGATAACATAGATGTTTCTGACCACGGATGAGAAATTGGCGCAAAAAAACCTCTGTTAATCCTTTTCAGTTGTGCTTTAACGGCCATTTTACTTTTTTGACCCCACGACTTCATGCACTTTTTATTGGAATTGTGACCGTAAAAACAGAACCTGCCCCCAATTGACTTAAAACTTCAATCCCTCCCTGATGGGCTTCGACGATTTTCTTACTGATTGCGAGCCCCAAACCTGTACCTCTTTCACCAGACGTGGCTTTGTTACTCAATTGTTGGAATTCACCAAACAGTTTTTGCTGATCTTCTTCAGAAATACCTGGACCTGAATCACGAACCTCTACCATCATCTGATCGTTTATTTTGCTGAGGGTGATTTTAATATCACTGTTTTTTGGTGAGAATTTGATGGCATTTCCAATTAGATTATCCATTACCTGTATTATTTTTTCTTCGTCAAATTCTGATTTTTCAGCGGTATGATACAGGGTTTCCAGTCGTATGTTTTTTTTGTCCGCCTGCAGTTTCATCGACATTACCTGTTCATTGATGAGATCTTTCAGAGATCCATTTGAAAGATTGATGGTTAGTTTTCCACTTTCAATTACTGATATATCCAATAAATCATTAATTAAATTTAACATACGTTGGCTGGTTGAATATATTCGTTTTAAAACGGGTATTTGTTCGTCTGAAACCGCGCCATAGTCTCCTTCAATAATAAGGTCTGTAAATCCCATTATCGACCCTAAAGGGTTACGTAAGTCATGAGCTGCCATACCCAAAAATTTATTCTTGAGTTGATTCAGTCCCTGGAGAACCTTATTGCTTGCTGATAATTCTTTCACCAGTCGTCTGTTTTCAAGATGAACCTTGATACGGGCCAGTACTTCATCCTGCACAATCGGTTTGTTGATATAGTCCGATCCACCAGATTGAAAGCCTTTAAGTTTATTTTCGGTATCCAGCAATGCGGTAATAAAAAGAACAGGTATCTCCCTGATGCTTTCCATCTTCTTTAATCGACGGCAAACCTCAAAACCGTCCATTTCAGGCATCATAACGTCCAGCAGGATAATAGCAGGAATATTTTCATTAACAAAATCCAGTGCTTGCTGGCCATTTTGAGCAATCCCTATTGTATAGCCCTGTTGCTTTAGATGACTGCCGAGTAACTGAAGGTTTCGGGGTTCATCATCAACAATAAGAATCAGCTTGTTGTCATCCAGAGTCATGATCAGATCTCAAAAATTAATTAGCTGTTATAATATGAAGATTCGAATTTTAATAAAATCCAGTCTAAATGATCCCCTGAAAATATACCAGAAATCACTAGTGTCCAGTCTTTTTGTTTTATAATATTAGTCCATTAGCACATCTGGAAAGTGAGTTTTGGGAGTGGCAAATCACAACGCGCTGTTATGTTAGGGGTTTAAATTTTACCCCTCTATCTATTATATTTCTAGTTTTGGGAGATCTGCGGGCCAACTTACTCATGTTTCAAGTAAATCGAATATGCTGATCTGGCTTTCGTTTTGATTCTCGACCTCGATTTTGGATGTATCGGTCAATAGATCGACAAGCGGTATCTTTTCAAATAGTGAAACACTCAAAATCTGTAAAATGGTATAGAGACTTAGTTTAAGTCCATATTTCTTTTTCATAATAGCAACGATTACATATACGCTGATAGCAATCCAGATCTGTGTCTTTACAGCATTTAAAGAGTTCCCAAAAAACTTTTTGATTCTCAAGTGTTGCTTTATCCATTTGAAAAATAGTTCGATCTTCCAGCGATTTTTATAGAATTCGGCGATTATGACTGCAGGTATTTCGAAATTATTCGTTAGAAACTCAAAGTATTTGTCGGTTTCGTTATCGTAAAATCGAATTCTTCTAATTTTTTCTGGATAATTAATTTTTGCTTTATCGCCGTCGGCTTTGATAATCTGGTCGGAACGTACGCCTGATATTTTATTAATCGGGTTAGAATAAAGACGCCTATAATCAAAGTTTTTCTTTGCTCTGACAACGAAGTAACCTAGACTTTTATGGATTCGATAGAGTCGTCTGAAATCAACATATGCTCGGTCCATTATGTAGTATGCTCCCGGTTCGAATATCAGTTCGTCCATAATATTTACATCATGGACGGAACCATCAGTTATAATGATACAAGACGGAATCGAACCACGTATATCAAGTAATGTATGGACTTTTACGGCTCCTTTTGTTGTTCGGAACTTTGCCCAAGGAAACAATGACAAACAGAGATCAATTGTTGAAGAATCTAATGCGTATACCGTATTATCAAGCTCAATTGAAAATGGCTGCTCATCCTGGTACAAAGTTCTGGCCTGCGAAATCAGTATCTGGGCAAACTCAGCATAAATTCGCCAATCCCGATTTAGATTGGCATTAGCGAGATTGTTACGGGTTGGATTACCATGAATACCCATATGATAAAGTTTCTTCGGTTGTGCCGTTAAGCACGCTTCAATGTCACGTAACCCGTTACGATAGGTAAGCTGAGCGAAGGACATACACAGAAACTGGTCCCAACAACTGAATTTGTGAGTTTTGAAATTTCCTTTGTATTTGCTTACAACAGCGTCAAATCGCTGCTTCTCAGAATGATTCATTATCTGAGAGAAAATGGTTTTGCCAGAGTTCATAGCAGCACTCGATTAAAATAAGTACTGCAAACTGATTCAGAAATAATTTCAAATCAAAAGTCGTTCAAATCATGCTGCAAGTCACGATTAACCAGCTTTTGTAGCGTTTTTATAAATCAAAGAATGGACAGCAGTGACCAGAAATTAATTAAAGAAGATATCATAAAAAGGTGTATCCTGGCTCTTTTGTAAATTTGAAGCAAATCCCTTTCTTTGGCGAATTCTTCTAAAAATATTCTATTCTAACCTTTCTTGGCTTCTCATTGAAGTTGAAATTGAGTATAGTACTTTTACCTCGTTTTAATTAGTCCCAACTTTTGCAAACCATCTTGACTTAGCAGATTATGAAATCAAACGGTTTTTTGAGGATGAAAATATTGAAATTGATGTTGAAGATGAGCTGAGGACAGGACGCTGCGAACCCATAGAGACTACGCAGGGGCAAGAAGCGGTTGATGTAATACTACGTTCTGTAAAAGAGGATAATCCCATTAGTTTGATGCTTTTCCTTCTGTTTTTACAAAAAAAGAGCAGATTGAATTGTTGAAAAGGTACTTTAGCATCAAATATATTCACGCGTAAATTTTAGGAATTTTTTAGTCACGGTAAATAGGTTCTTACTCTCAAAGCAAGAAAAATAAAGAGTTTGAATATTAAGTCTGGTCAAACTTCAGATAATGATTTATAAATACAGAAGTAATATTGAATTCATATCTGAGGTAAGTAAAGTCCATGCAATTAGATGAAATTGATGTTCGCCCTGTTTTAAAGCATGAAGAAGACAGATACAAGATATTGATGCAGAAATATCACTACTTGGGATTTGTTAAAAAAATTGGCGAAACCATGTGGTATGTCGCTAGATATCAAGATGAGTGGGTTTCTCTAATCGGTTTTTCTGTATCGGCATTGAAATGCGCAGTTCGTGATAAGTGGATTGGATGGGATCATCGCCACCAATACGGACGGTTAAAACTGGTCATCAATAATAATCGGTTTTTAATTCTTCCTGATTTTCATATTCCCAATCTTGCATCACGAGTTTTGTCACTGTGCTTGAAAAGATTAGCCAGTGATTGGGTAAAGACATTCGGCCATAAAATTGTCCTGATTGAAACGTTTGTAGATCCTGATCGGTTTAGTGGAACCATCTATAAAGCGTCAAACTGGCTGTGCATCGGTAAAACAAGAGGGTATCGGCGACAAAAAAAAGCATACATTCCTATGGAACACGGGAAGTTGATTTTTGTAAAGGAACTTACGAGAAATGCTAGACGGATTTTATCTCAGCCTATACTTGATAAGTCTTATCTGACCGGCGAGGTAAAAATGTTGTTGACCGCAGAACAAATGCGCTCACTTCCTGATTTTTTTAAAACCGTTGAAGACCCACGCCGTGGACAAGGAAAACGGCATAAACTTTCAACAGTTTTAAGTATCGCGGCAGGAGGTGTTTTATGTGGTATGCAGGGCTATAAGGCCATTTCTGATTGGGCCAGTAAATTAGGGCAAAAGGCGAGAGAGCGCTTTGACTGCCGATATGAAAATGGTAAATATATCGTTCCGAGTGAATGGACGATCAGGGACATGCTGATTCGTGTTGATCCGGTAAGTCTGGATTGTGCTATTGGTAAGTGGAATGAATTATATGGTCAAACCGATGAAAGTTTAGCCATTGATGGGAAAACCATGTGTAATGCCATTGACAAGAATGGCCGGCAAACCCATATTATGGGTGCAGTTGGGCATGATACCAAGCGGTGCTATACTCAAAAAAAGTAGGTATGATCCCAATAGATAAAAAAGCTGAAAAATTCAAGCAGACAAATGAAATAAAAATTGCTGCTCCTTTGTTGGATGCTATTTCAATCGAAGGCAAGAACATAACTGCCGATGCACTGCTTACTCAAAAACGATTCGCCACCTATTTGGTTAAAAAGCGAAAAGCACACTATTTTTTTAATGTGAAATTAAATCATCCCACCTTAAAAGAAGATATTGAGTTTTACTTTGACAATATTCACAGAATTGCTGATTTCACTGATAGATGCGAAGGTCATGGACGTTCAGAAATCAGGCGGATCTGGACGACACCTGACCTAAAAGAGTATTTAGATTTTCCGAATGTTGAGCAAGCATTTAAAATTGAGCGAAAATTTATAAATAAGAAAACAGGTAAAGTATCTGAGGAAACGATTTATGGTATTACGAGTAGACCCGAAGATGAAGCGGATGCAGAGAAGATCCTACGGATAATTCGTGGTCACTGGTCGATCGAAAACAGTTGCCATTATATTTTGGATTGGAATTATGATGAAGATCGATGCCGAATCAAAACAGGAAACGGGCCTGAGAATATGACATGCTTGCGACGGTTAGCTATCAGCATCATAAAATCAAAAAATGTTTCGAGTGTTGCACAAAAAATGAGGCAATTGTCATTCAATACAAGAGCCGTTTTGGACTATCTAAAAATTACGAAAAATACCTGCCCAAATCGTTTTTAGTTGATTAGCGGGTTAGAACCAATTAGCCGTGATTTTTTAGTTTATTTATAAGCTCAGGAAATTGATTCAGATACTTATCAATATTCTTGATATCGTAAGTCAAAATGGTTGTTTTTAATTTTTCAGCATAAATGACGAGGCCACGAGCATGATGATTTTCAGCCAATTTTAATAATTCTTCAGCAAATATCTCAATTTCGTTCATAACTTTTGCGCCCTGAAGCTTATTCCAGGTTTTTAGCAATACTGTTTCCATGGAATAAACAAGGCCATTTAAATCTGATATATCATCTGTCTTTGAATCAATATTATGATTACTGGGGTTTTGCAGGTCTTTTTTTTCTGAATGACGGATATATTTGCCCAGTTCTTTAAACAAAACGTTAAAATTAACAGGTTTTGACAAGCCCTTGGTAAAACCGCTTGTTTTAATTCTGTTTAATGTTTCAATTGTTACATCTGCTGTTAGTGCTATAACGGGGATGTGAGAAATAACAGGGTTTGTTTTAATTTTTTCGAACGCTTCAAATCCATTCATTATGGGCATTCGAATATCCATTATAATAACATCGGGTTGTTTTTTTTCTGCCATTAATAACGCTTTTTGCCCATCTTCTGCTGTAATTACTTCTATTCCGGACTTTACGATTATTTCAAACAACAAGTCACGATTGGATTTATTATCATCAACGACCAATATCAGGGCGGATTCAAACTGTGTGTTATTCCAGCTAAATGATTCTTCATCCGTCTTTTTTGTTGGTTTTTGAATTGAAGTTTCGACATCCCTTAAAATAATTTTGAATTCGCTACCTTCTCCAGGCCGCGTTGTTACTTCAATTTTCCCATTCATCATTTGAACAAGACGTTTCGAGATCGCTAGGCCCAATCCTGTGCCACCATAGATCCTTGTGCTCTGTCCTTCCTGTTGCTTAAAAGACTCAAAGATTTCCTCCTTTTGATCCTCTGGTATACCAATACCGGTATCCTTGACTATTAACCATAGTTGAATTCTTTCAGGTTTATTGGGGTCTTCAACTTTTTGTGCGGCTAACGTGATATTGCCCCTTTCAGTAAATTTGATTGCATTCCCAGTCAAATTAAGTAAGACCTGTCTGATTCTTGTTTCATCCAGTAATAGTGCTGTTGGGAAATCAGGATCAATTTCTATTAAAAATTCAAGATTTTTTTCTTCGATTTTATGTCTGAATATCTGTTTTATTTCATCATATATTTTTGATAAATCGACACTTTCATAGTTTATATCCAACCCGCCCGCCTCAATTTTTGATAAATCCAGAATATCATTGATGAGGTTGAGTAAACTATTTCCAGATGTTTGAATGGAATTGAGATAACTTTTCTGGATAGTATCGACCATTTGAGAATCCAAAAGATTGCTGAAACCAATGATAGAATTCAAAGGCGTCCGAATTTCATGACTCATGTTCGCCAAAAACTCACTTTTTGCCCGATTAGCTGATTCTGCTTCATTTTTAGCGAGTTTCAATTCATCTTCAGCTTTAATTCTTTTTGTGATGTCTGAAATTGATGCAACAAAGAGCTTTTCTTTCTCCAATGAAACCTCTCCGACAGATAGCCATATGGGAAAGACAGAACCATCTTTTCTTTGCCCGTTGACCTGCCTACCTTGCCCGATTATTTTTTTTTCTCCTGTCGCAAGGTAATGTCCAATATATTCATCATGTTTTTCATGATGCGGGTTCGGTATTAAAATTTTTACATTTTCCCCTACAATCTCATGTTGCAGATAACCAAATGTATTTTCTGCCGCTTGATTAAAAATGTTGATAATTCCATATTGATTGATCGTTATAATCGCTTCAACAGAATTGGCAATGATTGCTTTCATTCTCCGTTCACTCGTTATCAGTTCATTCTCTCTTGATTTGAGTTTTTCTTGCATCAGATAAAATGACTGACTTAGCTGACCAATTTCATCATTTGAAGGCTTCGGTATTATGGAGTTGTAGTTGCCAATAGCAATCTGCTGAGATGCTCTCGCGATTTTATTTAAAGGCCGAATAATCCAAACATTCAGGGTAAAAAAGCTTAACGTTGTTAAGATGAATAAGGTCAAAAACAAAGAGATTTCCAAGAAGTATATTTGTGAAGTTCTTACCTTCATAATGGACGGCAAATCAATTTCGACCTGGATACTACCAATTTGGCTGTTCTCAGCAAATATAAATAAGAAAATGGATTTAAAGTGTTCGGTAGGTTTTTCGACTTTACTTAGCGGATAAATCTGGAATCCATCTTTGTCATATAACCAAATCCCTTTCCATTCATCTTTTAATTTCTTAATTGAATTCAGAGTTTCATGAACTTTTCCGAGATCGCTCACCAGCAGATCGCTGGTAATTGTTGTCGAGAGCATTCTGACGTATTCATATTCTTTGTTATACCAGTACTCTTTCTCACTCAAGATATGTCGGGGGAGCCAAATATAATGAACAACAAAAAAAGCCAGTACAAGGAACAATAGTAAGGGTAGAAGGAGTTTTGTCCGTAGTTTCATATCTGAATGTTACCTTATGTAAAATTTTTCCAACCCCATTGTTTTAAGTGGGTCGTAATCTTCCAGTTTTGCTATTCCAATTTGATTAATTGGAATTTTTTTCAATATTGATCTTCCGTGTTCAGTATTGCCCAACGCCAAAATCGCAGCTGTTAGTTCTTTTCTAAATTGGATAGGAACACGCGGGTGGACGGAAATGGGATGAGAGGCAACGGAAATTGTACGATGAATTATCCGCAATTGATCTCTGATCTCAGGTTTTTGCAGATTAAAGGTTTTTTGTACACCACCGCCCGCTTTTGTCTGATTTAATGCCACATTTAAATAGACAGACGTGTGGCTCAGAACATATTTTGGATAGACCTTGATTCGAAATTTATCCGCGAACTCTGCTCTTGGAATAAGCGCTGCTCCTAATGCATTTGGGGAAGGAAAAGCAATTGTCTGACCGTCAAGATCTCTAATATTTTGAAAAGGACTATCCTTTCGAACAACGATAATTCCAAAAAGTTTCCTGCCCACGTCTTTAATTATAGGGAGATACCCCTGCTCCCGATTGCCCACAATTAAGTGATAAGGATTCATATACACAATATCAAAATCACCAGCCGCAAACTGTTTTTCGAATTCAGGAATGCTCTTGGAAAAGGAAAGAGATAAAGTTACATTTGTTTTTTGTAACTATTCAGTTGGACTGATTTTTTGAGTTATAAAATCGGGCAATTTATCGTTAAAAAGAAGTTCAAGAGCTTGCCTTGTCCCAACACCATTCTTGGAACATGTTGAAAGATAGCTTTTAATCCGCCCGTGGATACGGGCTCCTTTCATGGAGCGGAAAGATCCAGATATTTTTTGTTGAACTTTAACCATACGGATATCTCGTTCACCTTGGTTATTGGTGAACTCAACAACGGCATTGTCCATAAAGCGCAACACATCGTCCTTAAAATTCCTCAGCCTTTCCAGGAGATTTCGAGATTTGGAGCGTTTTAATCGGCCCCGTTGTCCTTTTTTTCTTTGACTTGCATCAGGCGGTGGGCATTCAACCTCCCCTGCAGCCAGGATTTTGTCATATCGATGTCGGTATTTTTTTGAGTCTTTGGGCGCTAGTTGCCCGCCAGCTTCAACAACCGCCTGACTCGCTTTCAGAAGCAAGTTCATTATGGCCTTTGCCCAGTTATATTTGTCGACTTCCCATGCTCTTTGCAATTCTCGTAAATGATGAGCATTACATAAACAGTGTGTGCAATCGTAGTTGTAATAAGGTTTCCAATGGTCATGACACAGTAATCCGTCAAAGTTTGGTAAAATACCCATTTCATCCATCGCTTCACTCCCTCTTTTCTCGTGAGGGTAATAGTACGTCCATGATGAATTGGATACACAGTGAAGCCATTTTCTTTTTCCACCGATGTTAATACCTGTTTCATCCACGTTGAGGAACTTTTCTAAAAGTAGCTGCCCTTTAAGAATATTTTCAAACAACTCTAAGCGGTTAAAAACATCCAGGTTGAAATTGTAGATTGAGCCGGCACTGATTGGAAGGCCCAACCAGTCTCTAAAATGTTCTTCAACCCGTTTATAAGGAATAAGCTGGTACTGGGAAGCGTAAACTGCATGAGCTTTTACAGAATGGCCGTATTGTACAGGCCGATTAACTCCCTCTGGAAAATCCGCAGTGAAGCAGCGTCCCTTTTTATCCTTAACAACTTGAGCTCTATACTCGGTGACGACGCGAGAAATTTCAATTTCGATAATCTGACGACTCTCAAAGCCGGCATCCGTGTAATCTTTCTCAGGGAACTTTGATCGGTCAATCGGTATCTCTTTAATAATTTCCGGATTGTCAATTTTTTCTATCGCGTACCCTTTATGTCCCTTTTGTCCACCAGCCTTTTTTCCTTTTCCCTTTTTTTTATCCTTCTCTTTTTTCTTTCGGTTGGGGTCTTGAGATGGTGGAATGCTGCTATTAGAACTGTTAAGCCCAAGCCGATCAATTAATAGTTTCATGACAACCAATATCAACTTCATACTGGTTGCAAAAGCGGGAGATATCCCACTTTCGGCCTTCAAAAGGCTTTCGGCTTCTTCTAAAAGTGCTGTAATGTTGGTGGTTTCTAATTTCATCCCGAGTCATTTAATGAGTGTCGTTATGAAATTAGTATAACACAGGTTTTGAAAACGGAATTTTTATCCGTACAGGGCCTCAGAGCGCATTTTATTTTTTTTGCTGTGATGAGGGGTATTTATAAAATTTAATAGTTGTGATGGCTCTTATTCGCAACTTGCTATATCCATCCTGTACAAAGTGGCCAATGCAGCTGGATTAGCAAAAATCAGCCAAAAACCTTGTCAAGTAAAAAATGATCTTTATTACACTTTTTTTTAAATTAGTACTGAATAGTTACAATAGGGCATTACCTAAAAAGTGCTGATACAATGCTTCTCGCTCTTTTGTAAATTCTTTTTGAACACTGGATATAAAAACCTTACTCTTTTTCATGGCTACACAACCTATATTTTCCCTTTTACAGCGCTGTTGGGGGCAATGAACTCACCAAAAATAGAGGATTCTTTTTCCAAAAACTACAACGATGCCTGCATTTTAGCAAGCACGACATACTGGGGAAACATTCGGCAAATTTGGGAAAGTCTTGACGATCCATATAAACTTATAACTGATCCATCTGAAGAAAAGGTGATCAAAACGCAATCTCAATCTCCGGAAAATTCTCGACCAGCAGGTGCTGCAATGCCATTTTCGCCTTTTTCTCTCCATGGACCAGTCTGATCACAGCAGGCTTTTTGCGCATGCCGTTGACAAACCGCAGCAGGTTTTTCTGATCGGCATGGGCGGAGTAGCCGTTCAGGGTATAAACACCTGCCTGAATTGC
>Ga0257125_1002800_pt1 | contig 13556 bp, 14 predicted proteins | sample SI106_200metaG_FD_190183 | JGI IMG/M metagenome (GOLD analysis project Ga0257125, IMG submission 190183) | Marine microbial communities from Saanich Inlet, British Columbia, Canada - SI106_200 | ecosystem: Environmental > Aquatic > Marine > Inlet | place: Canada: British Columbia | collected...
AAATTCACTGATTTTACCTATGGTCTGACTTTCATTCTCATTACCATCTATCTCCTCTTTTTTAATCAAACATTCTATTCATATCAGCTTGTCGTTGCTCTTATGATTATCCTTTGGGGAGTGAGGTTGATTGCCTATCTATTATCTCGTATTCTCAAAATCAAAAAAGATGATCGCTTCGACCAGATGAGAACAAAACCTCTCAAGTTTCTTAAGTTTTGGCTATTTCAGGCAATTGTAGCCTGGGCTATCTTACTGCCTTCAATATACTCACTTAATAATCAACAAGACCACAGAGTATCCTCATTTATGGCAATCGGCGTAATAGTATGGGCGCTAGGCCTGATAATCGAGACAGTTGCGGACTTGCAGAAATATCGCTTCAAGAATAACCAGGACAATAAGGGTCTCTGGATCGAGTCAGGGTTATGGAGATATTCCAGGCACCCTAATTATTTTGGTGAGATTCTTGTTTGGTGGGGAATATTTATCTTTGTGATCCCCACGCTAGTCAGCACTTCATGGCTCACAATTATCGGCCCTCTCACCATTACCTATATCCTATTATATGTCAGCGGCGTTCCTCTGCTAGAAAAGAAATACGACAAGAGATACAAAAATAACACCAAGTATCAGGAATACAAACAAAGAACTAGCTTGATTATTCCTCTTCCTCACAAGTAAGGGAGCCTAGCCATATTTCTGTAGCCTCTCAAACCAACGATGATCATCCTGAGTGATATATAATTACAGAATGACCAAACTACCCTCAAAGATTCAAGATGCCATCGATAATATTCAGCGAGTAGCCTCCCCAGAATCAATTTTTCTCTATGGCTCTAGAGCAAGGCAGGATTTCAAAGAATATAGTGACTATGAATTTGGGGCTTTGTTCAAGAAGGAAGAAAGATGGGAACGAGCAAGGTTAGCTGAACTACACAATATAAGCGAGCTAAACATCTACTCCTTCGCCTTAGAAGATTTTGTGCAAGGAAAAATTGACACCCCATTTCCAAAGAAGATGTTTTTCAGAGAAATTGTCGAAGTGGCCCAGACAATCACTGGTAAGAAAATCGTAGAAAATATGACTCCGCCAACAATTACGACACTTGATCTGTTTGAGTCTGCCTCATTCCAGACTGCCTATGCTCTGGCGGCATTACTCTCACACAGAGCAGGAGACTCAGTCACATCAGCTACAGAGTTTACAAAATCAGTTTTTTTTGGTTCACGCACTCTATTAATGTTAAATAAGCAAAACTTTGCTGTAACTTATGAGCAAATAACTGAAGAAATACTGAAGCTAGATTTAGAAGCAAAATTCCAAACCCTCATTAAGCATGCTACGGCAGTAAGACGGGGCGAAGGTTTGGATACAAAACAACTATACGTAAATATCACGTTCCAAAATCAGATTGTACGACGAGAAGCAGAAAGAATGCTTGAATCAAATATACGATTATAGATATATTTATAGGTTAAATTGTGACCCTAAGCATAACGCAACCGAACCGCATAATCTCACATCTGATTGACCTGTTCAACCTCTTCTCTCCAGATATGCATCAGCCAGCGGTAGCTATATCCTGTTAAGCAATCAAACCTAAGAATATGGATCAAATTGACGGATAGATGGTCTTAGCCAACCCTCTAAACAGTCTTCCTCTAATCCTGCGAGATTCTTTTTCCGATATACCTCTGTTCCAGTGCCAAGGATCTCAGCAAAGTACTCAACAAGATCTTCAAAATACCTATTGTAAGTGAAGAAATGACTAAGCCTATGATCTATCTGATAATTTGAATTGATTGATTGGTAGCCACGAATAAACTCTGACTCATGTTGGAAGAACCATGTATCTCGCTCAGGTGGTGCAAGCAAGATGTTATCCCAATCGATCAAATAGAGATCTGTGGGCGACTTTACAAGAGTATTCCCACCTGGATCTCCATGTGTGATAACCATTTTATGTTCTCCCGCCTTCAGCTGTTGACTTAGATCCAGAAAGTTTGCGTAGTCATGGCGTACTTCATCTAGATACTTTATAAGGAGAGTTCGAAGTGACTGGGTGATCCTATCAGCACTATCACTCTCCACAATGTTATTTAGTTGTTTCTCAAAGCTCTCGGCATATCGGTAATCAAAATCCTCCTTTGCTGTGGTGACATCAATCTTGCTGGTAGCACTGTGAAGAGTTGAGATCAATCTTCCGAAAGAGTAGAAGTCATAATCCTCGCTCTGCTCTGCGTCTATATAGTTGAATAAAACGATCAACGATCCATCTTTCTGTAGATACAGTTCTCCCTTTCTAGTGGGAATAGGATAGTTCAATCTTTCTAAGCCTTTTTTGTATAGTTCATTTATGACGGGGAGGCTCTCTATAATGGGAGGAATGAAGAGAGGTTTATCTACAATCTTGCAGAAATATCTGATGTCGGAACAATTAAGAATAAATGTTTCTGCAACGAACTGTCGAGGAGCCTCTACGAGGCTTTCAATAGCTAAGCCATACTGCTCTTCAATTAACTTCCTGATATGATCGTCCATAATCTCATTATAGCTTGAAACGAGTTAGAAGCTGGTGGTTCGGAACTACGGTACGATTAGGAGGTAAATTATCTCAAGTGTGACCCTAAGGCAAGTCAGTTTGAACCGCTCTTAGCTCATTTTGAGCAACTCCGCCAGATGTACGAGACATCAGAAGAGGAGAAAAGCAATGTTTAAAACTACCTTATTTGATGAGTCAACTTTCTACAAGCAGTTTACCATGGACTTACTCAAGGCCAAACAGGAAGTTGTGATTGAAAGTCCGTTTATCACAACTAAACGGATGAATAAGTTGGCGCCAATCTTTAGGAAGCTTGTCAGGCGTGGAGTTAAGGTCTATATCACTACCAGAGACCCCAGAGAGCACCTCTCACCTTACAAAGAGCAGTCTGAACGTGAGATACGTCACTTTGAACGGATTGGAGTCCAGGTGTTAATCTGTAAGGGCAATCATCACCGCAAGTTAGCGATCATTGATCGGGAAATATTGTGGGAAGGGAGTCTCAATATACTATCTCAGATAAAAAGCAGAGAAATTATGCGCCGCTTTGAAGGCGGTGGCTTCGCCGTGGATATGTTTAATTTTTTGAAACTCGAGAGGTTTATATAAAATTGTGATAGACTATCGTCATCACAGAAGGAAAGATATGACAAAACAACCAACAGAAGCAGAAATCCAAAAAGTACTTAAGATGCTTGAAGAATCAGATCCATCTAGCGCTACTCGCGAGAATGCGCTTAAAGCTATTGATGGCATGAAGACAATGGCAGGTAAAGTTGTTGATAGAATTGACGACGACATGAAATCAGGGAAAATAGAGGTTTCTGAGGACGGAAAAGTTACCAGGAACGATTAGTTAGAACGGCAAAACTTCAGAAGATTTAATCCCAAGTGCTTTGACTATTTTTTCCAGTGCTTCGTATGAAGGATTTTCTCCGCCACGCTCAATACGAGCATAGTAGTTAACATGCATCTTCGCCTTGTCAGCAACTTGTTGCTGAGTAAGACCAGATTTACTGCGAGCTATTTTGATGTTTTGTCCAAACTGTTTTTGTGATCCCATATTTTTTTAATTCTTAATTAATTTCTTGCAACTCTTTTAGAGTTTTTTTATTTTTATCTTTCCATTCGATTCTACCATTGCTTGGTCTCCCAAGAATCATTCCCGCAGAGGAGCTTGGGCTAGAAAAGACATAATCCTGCATAAATACATATTGATTATTTTCTTGATTGAGAGATAGAACGCCCTTCTTGATAAGAGTTTCCTTTAGTGTTTTTATTCCCATCTCCCACTTAGCTACACTTTCAACTTCTTTTGCTCTGGCAGTTGAGCCTTCATAAACAATAAACCCCTCATCAGTTTCTCTCCCCTTTGCTTTTTGACCAATAGAGTCAATAAAAAGAAGCGGATAAGATTTATTTTCTTGATGATCTTTTGATCTAATAATGCTATATCCAAGTACAGAAAGTAGAAGAACAATATCTTCAATAAATTCATCCATAACAGCTATATTAGCTTCACTCAAATTCTTAATTGCTGGGATATTCCCATTTTCTAGGTCTGCAAGCTTGTCCTGTTTAGCACGAGATACCAGTACACTTTCTATATATCTGACACCAGCCTTATCCAATGTTTCATCTTTGGCGACAAATACAATTATTTCTGACCAGAAGTCCTTTTTATTATGCATTGGTAATCGTGATGACAATACATCTGCCTCGCCAATATATGCCTGAGGTAGTCCTGATTCTGATGAACGATTAAACAAAACATACACTCCAGAATTATTAAGTTCTGGCCTTTTCAATAATTCTTTGAAACTGGCACGTGGTGAAATAAAAGCTCTAATTGTTTTGTTTTTTATATCTGCATAACGTAATCCAAATGGAGTACTTTCAAGTAGTAGAAGTTCAATTTTTTTAGGTAACATATATCTCATATCATACATTATTTTTCTACTCTCCCAAGAACACTCTCGGATTCACTGGTATTCCATAAACCCTGCTTTCAAAATGTAGATGTGACCCCGTTGACCAGCCAGTAGATCCCATCCTTCCAATCTCATCCCCAATATTTACCTTCTGCCCTTCAAAAACAAAGATTTTATCTAAGTGGGCATAGATTGATTTGATGTTATCTCCGTGATCAATAATGATGTGTTTGCCATATCCCCAAAAGATCTCACCTTCATAGACTACTTCTCCCTGCATGAATGGAGTGATTGATGTACCTAGAGTGTTGGCAATATCAATTCCAGTGTGAAACACCTGATATTTACTAGACTGAGCAAATTCAAGAGTAATTACCCCTTGCACCGGCCAAGCAATAGTGGGGTCAATCTCAGCAACCACTTCGCCAGTAGCAGGATCTAGGATCTGGATATTCTTGGTTTCACTATCAACTCCCACCAAAGCGTCAGACACAACATTAATACCAGTGTGAGCCAAGATAAATACGGCAATTACAGGCAGTGAGATAACTACCAGAAATGCTAGGAAAACCATTTTCAATTCTTTTCTAAAAGAAAATATCGTGGCAATTTGGGCATAAATATTCATGAGCTATTGGTAAATCTCTCTTGGGTCAGTGGTAAGGAGTGGATGTTCTTTTTCACTCGCAACCACCTTGAGTGCAACATGATTTTGATCAGCAATGATAAGCCCCTCACCTTTATCGCAAGTCAGCAAGTAGCGTTGCTCATACTCACTCAAGTTAAACTCTCCAGCCACCTTCTTAATCGTGGTGGTATCTTGTCTCATTAGAATACGTAGAGATGATTGTGAGGCGATTGCTCGGCCATATTCTTGATTGAGAAAGTCATTAGCTTGTTGAGAGATTAAGGTGACTCCTAAATAGTGTTTTCGAGCTCTCCTAACTAGTCCTGCTAGGAATCGCGCACTCTCTTCATGTTGTAAGAGTATCCAAGCTTCATCAATCACTAAGATGCGTTTCTGAGGGTCAGCTTTAACTTGAGAGTGGACGAAGTTAGCTGTAGTCAGGATCATGATTTGCCTGAGTGATTCGTCTAAATCTTTGATATCAAACACTACTAATCGGTTATCTAGATTCACATTAGTTTGTCCGCTAAACACAGTCGAGAGTGATCCAGTCACAAACCTTTCCAGCCTGTCACAAAGATCTTTTTGCTTCATCTTTTTGAGAGTTTTGTAAAAGTCTTTAAGAAGTGGGAATTTCTGGTCTTTGGCAAATCTCTTTCTACGCATCGTGATCCCAACTTTTTTATAAGTTTCAATCAATGCTTTGTCCACCACTGCTCTCTCCTCGGAGTTAAGTGATCCAACTAGTAGGGAGATAATCTCAGTTAGATCTTGAATATGCTCAGCCAGGTTATTCTTGCCGTTATATGACTTAAGTGAAAAATCAAAAGGATTTATCTTTTCCTTGCTTGTTGCAGAGAGTCTAATGTAAGTGCCCTTAACTGATTTAGTTAGTTGTTTGTACTCTCGTTCAGGATCAATCACAATTACTCTGGTACCTTGCATAAGCTGTCTAAGAATCTCAACCTTAGCGGTATAGCTCTTACCACTTCCAGATTGAGCAAATATGATGGCATTGGCATTATTTAGTGAAAACCGATCAACTATTACCAGTGAGTTATTGGACTTGTTAATTCCGTACAAAATCCCAGACTCTTGCACTAGCTCAGATGAGACAAAAGGGAAAGTCAGGGCGGCACTAGAGCTGTCCAGATTCCTATTTTGTTCCAGCTTGTTCTCACCTCGTGGCAAAGTAGTTTGTAATCCTTCTAGTTGGCGAAAGGTTGCAGTCTTGATGTAAAAAAGTCTGGTAGACATTACCGTTTCTAGAATTGTAGTGATCTTATTAAGATTAGCCACATTGTCCGCAGTGATCGTCATATAGATCGAGACTTGGAAGAGCCTCTCTTGTCCACGCTGTATTTTGTCTTTGAGCTCAATTGCCGACTCCAACGGATCAGTAATCTCAGAGCCAATTACCTTACCTTGTTTTTGCATGGTGCGCTTAGTGGATTCTAGCTCCGTAATCTTGCGGTTGAGTTTGGGGAGTGCTAGTAGTGGATTGATCTGCTCAATGTGATGAGAGATATCAATGTTGTGGTTAAAGTTAATCAGCATGTTCAGCCATCCCACGCTCGCCACATATGGGTAACCGGAAATGAATAATGTCCTCACATACCTGTCACCAATTTGTAAGTAAGCTGATTCTTCCATTAGTCCTGAGTATGAGATAAGGTCAACTTGATCTTGCTGGCCAAAATTAAACTGAACGGCTTTTTTCTCAAGTAGCTTTTGAGCTTTTCTCTTCTTAATCCGCCTCATGCGTTTAGCATGTTCTTTTTTAACAGATTTGATTTTGTTTTTTAGGCTAAACATAGTTATTCCTTAGTAATGCTTCAATTGTTTCGCCTTTCAGCTCCTGAGTTTTAACTTGAGATGAGTTGTAGAAGCTATAAAACAGATCAAGCGTAGCCAAACTATCAAGGGACTTAGATTTGATTCCCATTTTCTCCAAACCCTTCATGATTAAGTCTCGGGTGATATGGAGTTGCTCTTTGACTAGCTCAAAGTCTTTTCCTCTGCCTGCATGGTGATATGGCACGACAATGTAAAAGTGACGAGAAAGGATTTTACTACCTGATACCAAGTTTTTGATAAATTGGCAGTAGTTAGTGATCTGGTTTTTGTAGACTTTTTCTTTTTCCTTATCCTTTGATCGCATCATCTGTTCTAGATACTGATCAATATCCACTTCTCGCACTCGTACTAGGATTTGTAAGTTGCAAGGCAGGGAGTTGAGAAAGTTTTGGTAACTATCAATAATCACGTCCTGCTCTTCTTCACTCTTAAGTTCGAAGTTAATCGAAGAGGTCTTGATTATCAGCCGATACTCCTTATTGGGTAGTACTAAGATGCCGTTTCTAACTTCCTTAATCTCAATCTGCTTTCTAGAGTTAGTCTTACTTTTTGATTTGTTCAAAAGCCACATTCAGACCTCCTTTCTTGCCAATTTTGTAACGAAAATCCACTTCTTCATTACCAATCATATTTTCCAAACTCATTAGGTTTTTAATGCGATAAACTGCAGGTTTTACTTTGGACTCAACCTTAGCTTTAACTACTTTTTTCTTATCATTTGGAGTTTTGTTGACAGGCAGATAAAGAGTTCTCAGGTACGACTCATTTTTGTTGTAAATGTAATATCTGGCTCGCAAGTTATAGCGGATCAGAATTGAGAGCCAGTGGATAACCACTTTTCCTTTAATCCTGAGCGAGAGAGTTATGCAGACTACAAAGAAGATCGCAGATAGCGTGAGCTTATAAGCTACAAAACTCATCGAAGGTGGGATGATGGCATATATAAGAGTCATAAAAAAGACTGGTGCCATCAACATCATTATCTGCATCAAGTTGAGACTCCCCACAATCTTATCTTCAACTGTAGTGATCTGAGCTGGAATTACTCTAGTTCTCATCCGTTGATTACCTTTCTTGGTAGTTTTGCTTTCCCGGCCACTTTGCGAGGAGTAGAAGCTGAATTATCTGAACTCACCACATTAACTACTTGGTTGCCCATTTTCCTTAGAGCCGAGCTTTTGGCAGTATAGAAAACCATCTGCATCATCAACGATGGTGTTTTGAGTAGGGTAAAAAATAAGCCAATTGCTACCGCTACCGAGATTAGTGAGTTCTCGGTGTGATCAGGCAAGGCTAGAAACGCTCCTGCTAGTTGAATGATCACTACATGGACAAACACCATAAACACATTTACAAAGTAGGTCTTGATCGAGATAGTGGCAAAGTCAGAAAACTTAGGTAATGCCCAGAGCATAAAGATAAATGGAGCTAACACTGCACCCAAGGCAATCATGATCAAACGGCTAATGTACATCAGTAGTAAGACGATCGAAACAATCAGAAATAGCACAAGAAAGATAAGAATAATTAGTGGAGCAGTACCAGTTATCAGAGTTGTGGGATTGATCGCATCTACTACCCATGCGTGATTTAGTCCACCAGTCGAGTTAAGCATGGCTTGTACTAAGGCGTTACTAGTGATGATTAGATAGTTAGCTAGAAACAACGAAACGTTAGCACCTAGAAAAGCCAGGCCAATTCTCGGCAGGAGTTGTCCCAACTCCACCTCTTCAAAACCAAAGGTGCTAGCACTCATAACTTGTAGACCCAGTAGTGCTACCACCAGCACAAATAGTACATCTACTATCCCCACACTCACCAGCCAAAATTCTCGAATCACTGTGTTATCAAGGAGCGTTGGCGTATTAGTTAGATATCCCAGTACTCCATTGACTATTGGTTCAGTGGAGCTCTCTACAATGTTTTGGATAAATCCAGAGACTGCATCTATTAGCACTTGAGTCAGCCCATCACTAGGCTCAACTGTTTCAATAGTGACTAGGTCTACATGAGCGCCACTACCAGAAGTAGAGGGAGAGTTAAGCGCCTCAGAGAATATCGAGACCACTACATTGGCAGATAAGACTAAGACTAGGCCAATTAAGGTATTCTTGATGGTTCGTTTAGCAGATTCAAGTGCTTTGGGTTTACCAGTGGAGGTGATATAGGTATAACCGCCTTTGATTAAAAAAAAGACCGCTGCTACGGTCGAGATCAAAGTTATCATTTCCAAAGTATTATTGGTGTAGTCGATAATACCTGGATCAGCAGACTGAGCAAAAACTGGACGAGTGAAAAAAGATAAGAGTAAGAGGGTTGCAAATATAGTGTTAATCAGTTTCTTCATTTAATACTTCTGTTTGGGCAGAGATTAATTTACTTACTGACCAGAGCCAAAAGCAGTACCAGCCAAGTCACCAATCACGTTGGAGAGAACGAAAGCTCCAAGAACTAGGGTAAGACCGATTGCAGAGTATAGAATGGTTTTCTTGGATTTTTCTAGAGCTTCAGGGTTACCAGAACTGGTGATATATCCCACCCCACCCCAGACGATAAAGCCGGCGGCGACTAAGCCAGATAGAGTTACGAGTACTTGAATCACACTTTGAATGAATGTTTGAATCTTGCCCACATCATTTGCTTGAGCCATTACAGGAGATGCAGTCATTAACCAGGTCATCACCGATGCTGGGATGATAATTTTCTTATTCTTCATACATACCCCTTCTTTATCAGTGGGCAGAACTGAAAACTTGTTAACAAAAAAGCCACCTTGTTCGGGGCAGCTTTTTACCTATTCAATCAGTTTAATTAATTGAATCTGAATCAGATTATATCAAGGGACTTGGGAAAGTCAAATTACTCATACCTTAAAGCATCAAGAGCTGAAATTTTTGTAGCTCGTTTGGCTGGATAAATCCCAGTGGCAATTCCCACAGTTAATGACAAAACTGCAATTAAGATCACAAAAGAAAAAGGTACATAAGAAATATCAATTACTCCCGCACCTCTGGAAAGAGCAAATAAAGTCAAAATTAGACTTATTAATTTTCCAGCTAATACTCCCAAAATAATTCCTAAAATTCCTCCATAAAATCCCATCACAATAGATTCTGTTAAGAATAACTCTCTAATTTCTTCAGATCTCATTCCCATTGCTTTCATCAACCCCACTTCACGGGTACGCTCCAAAAGTGAGACTGTCAGTGTGTTAAACATCCCCAAAGCTGCCACCGATAGAGCCACCATGCCTAGTAGTGCAAAGAAAACTCTAGCTGTGGAAAACAAAGAGTTAATTTGTGAAACAGTGTCTGCTACAGATTGAGTAATATAACCCATTGCCTCGATTTGCTGTCTAACTTCAATTAATCCTTTTTGGGTTTCAGTGCTAATTTTGGCTTGAGAATAATTAGTAATTCCCATAGATCTCAAATCAATAAAAGGAATATAAAAAAGTGGATTTTTACCCTCTGGGATTACACCCACTATCGTATAGTCTGCTGGTACAGACTCGATTTTATTATCTTGATCTTCCAAAAGTTCACCTACAACTACAAATGAAGCAGAGAAAGTTTTTCCTATAGCCTCATTTTCATCTAGTCCTAGAACATTTAGCATTGCTTGGTTAACCACGGCTTCTCTAGCTGCATCTGGAGATATTTCTACTTGTTGAAGTTTTACTTCTTGGGCTACACCTGACTCAGAAGCAATCTCTACCCAATCAATGTCATCATTAGTTCCCAAAACTTGACCAGGCTCCAAATTAATATAGTTAATCGTTAAATTAATTTCAGCCATATAACCCTCTGCTTGAATCTGAACCCCATCTTCATCTCGATCAACCAAGTATTTTCCATCTTCACAATCCCCCTGAGTTTCTATGTCACAATCTTGCTCTTGCCAGATTAATACTCCTGCTTTTAACCACTTACCCAGAGTATTACCTTCTTCATCAAAGCCAGCCGTACCAGCACTGCCATTAGTCAAATATTCTTGACCCCAGACTTCGTCAGCTTGAGAATAACCCTCAACTCGTTTGGTATAACCAATAACCTCAGCATCTGTCGAAGGTCCACTCCTAACTCTTATCCAAGCACTAGGATTAATGAGATACTCTACTTGATTAATTTCTTCATTAATACCACCTATTTTTTTCTCCGTAGAAACTCCTGCTACTTCTCCCGGTAAATCTTCTGTGGCACTAATTAACTGATTATTTTCAAAGATTTTTCCCTTAATAGGTTTGATCGCTGATTGATGTAAATAATCAGCTGTTACGCCATAAACGGCTACATCAGTAACTGAGTTTTGATAACTAATTTTTCCCACCGCAGTAATTACTGGTAAAGCTGAGCTGACCTCTGCAAGATTAGTAAAATCTGCCAATGATTCATCGTTAAGTCGTAATTTACTTCCAGTTTGGGGTGAAATACTGGCTTGTTGCATTTCTTCTAAACGAGTTACTCTAGAAATTACTAGCTCTTGCAAACCATAGCCAATCGATACTAGCAGTACAATTGCTCCAATTCCAATTGCCATTCCGCCAATAGTAATCACTGTGCGAGTTTTTTTGGACTTGAGGTTAAACACCGATAGTTCAATCAAGTCTATTCTAGAGATAGACTTCTCTCGACCAGAATCAAGCGCTTTGACAATTCTAAGATAAGTAGGCTGCCAACGGCTCATTAGCTTACTAGGCTGATCACTAACTGGACGCTTGAATAGTTTAGATATCCGTCTCTCAATAAGATTCACGCCCTCAGTAATTAAGTATAAAATTAGTAGGCAAGTAAAGGTAGCCATTGTCCAGCTACTAGTGATAAATTTTTTGAATCTTTTATTCATCGTGGGCACCTCTCTTGGTTGGCAATTTGTCCAATAGATGTTGCTTGTCTTTTTGCGCATAAACATGCTTGATCTGACCATCAAACATTTCAATCGTAGTTTTAGCAAACTTCACATACTCCAAGTCATGGGTAACCATTAAGAATGTTTTGTTAGTTTCTTTGTTGAGATTATCCAAGAGTTGCATTAGCTCTTGACCTGATTTGTAGTCTAAGTTTCCGGTTGGCTCATCTGCAATTAAAATGTCTGGATTAGTAATGAGTGCACGAGACAAAGCAATTTTTTGTTGTTGTCCACTAGATAGTTCACTGGGCATGTAGTTAGCCCACTGGGTCATTCCCACTAACTTAAGCATCTCCATTGCTTTGTTTTGTCTGGCAATTTTATCTTCACCCAAAAGAGAAAGAGGAAAAGCCACATTCTTTAATACATTCAAAGCCCTAATCCAACGAGGTTGCTGATAAACCATTCCTATATTTTGTTTGCGAAATTTAGCTCGTTCATCTTCTCCCCATTGTCCATACAGATTCTGTCCCAGAATACTTATTTTCCCACTAGTTGGCTCTTCTAGGCCCAAGATTATATGAAGTAGGGTAGACTTACCACACCCCGAAGGACCAAAAATAACAGCAAAGTCTCCTATTTTTATTTCTAAATTAATATCTTTTAGAACTTGAACATCTTGCACGCCTACATGGAAAGTCTTGTTCACCTGATCAATTTTGATTGCAGTTTGTTCAGTAGTGGTCATTGTTTTAATCCTCCCAAAAATCCGAATGCTTGTTGTAAGCTACCAATAACCAAGTTAAGCGCATTAGCAGTTGCCTTGGGAGTGATAGTGACAGTGTCTACAGAACGGCCCTCATTTCCAGCTGTATCTTTGGAGATGGCTCGCAAATGATAAACCTTAGAAGTAGCCAGATTAGAGATAACTACTACATGATTGTAAGTTAGGTTGCCATCTTCTTGAGTTCGTTGAGCATAGCTAGCACCAGTTCCTTCCCCGAATTCAACTTGTCCAGTAGCTGGCTCATCAGTATTCCAAGTAACTACAATTTGGCCCATTGACTCCTGAGCGGTACCTGATGTCTGGGGAATAGCCATGCCCTCGACTCTGAGGTCAGTAATGAGTGGTGCTCTAGTATCAGTCGCAGTAGTAAATCTCTGACTATCAGAAATGGCCTCATTACCAATTTTATCTCTACCTTTGACTACTAAGAGATAAAGTGTTTGTGGTTTCAATCCCCTTAAGATCATTTTATGATCACCTTTGGTTAACTCTACATTAACTTCATCACGAGCTTCCGAAGAATTGCTTTCTGGATAATAAGTAACAATCGAAGAAACTTCTGTATTGCTTTGCCAAGTTACCAGTGCGGTTGGTTGAGCAGCTCCAGCTACTTGCTGAATTCTAACTTTGCTAATTTTTGGTCTTGGCAAAGTGGTGAAATCTAGAACAGTCCCTTCATATTCATCATTTTCACTATCATAAGTATTGATCTTGTAGTAGTACTTAGTACCATCATCCAAACCAGTTAATTCGGTTGTATAGGTAGTTTCTGTAGTTGAGGTTGAAACTTCTTTAACTGCCCCGAAATCAGTAGTTTTGCCATAATAAATCTTGACTTTAGAAGCTCCTTTAGCGGTATACTCGATTGTGCTAGTGGTTAAGCCAACACTTCTAGCAGAAACATCATGAACTGTAGGTGCAGCAGCAGTGCTAAAACTTTGTTCATCACTAGTGCCAGT
>Ga0257125_1002806_pt1 | contig 13523 bp, 10 predicted proteins | sample SI106_200metaG_FD_190183 | JGI IMG/M metagenome (GOLD analysis project Ga0257125, IMG submission 190183) | Marine microbial communities from Saanich Inlet, British Columbia, Canada - SI106_200 | ecosystem: Environmental > Aquatic > Marine > Inlet | place: Canada: British Columbia | collected...
TTGTTGATCTGATCAGTTTTAACGTTTCCTTGACAATAGGCTGCATTTTCATAAGCTTTAATTCACTGTTCTCCTGACGGGAAAATGTGAGGATCTGTCTTACCAGCTCCTTTGCTCTTAAGGCAGCAGCATAAATTTGATTCAGGCTTTCCTGGGATGAGTTATCTTCAGGAGCATCCATTAACAGTATCTCAGTATGGCCCATGATAGGAGAAAGAATGTTATTGAAATCGTGAGCAATGCCTCCTGCTAACGTGCCGATAGATTCCATCCTTTGAGACTGGTTTACCTGTTCTTGAAGTCTTGCAAGTTTTTTTTCCGATAAAATATTTTCAGTAATGTCCCGACCCGTACCACTTATGAAAGGTTCACCGTCCTCGGGTATAATTAATGCGCTTTTGTATCCAAGATAGTGCTCGTCACCATTCTTATTATTATAGATTGTAATACCTTCATGGTGCCCATGTTTCTTGAGCGATTCCAGGTATTCACTTTTAAATGCAGGCACTAATTTTGGTCTCATAAAATCCGAAGCCGGCCTTCCGATTAACTCGTTCTCTTTATATCCAAATGCTTTGCAAAGAGCAGGGTTAACCGAGGTGTAGCAGCCTTCAAGATCCTGGGTATAAATGATGGCGTTGATGCCGTTAAACAAATCACGAAAACGCTTTTCTGATTTTATTAATCTGTCTTTAGTTAGTTTTCTTGCGGTCACATCTCTCAACGCACCGGATATTTCCACAATTTTACCAGTAGCATCTTTGACCGGAGATTCTTCAACTTCAACCAATAGGATGCTGCCATCTTTTTTCCTCAATTCAAGCAAATAAGGTTTTTGGATCTTACCTGTTTTTATTGCATTCTTTGTAATCTCAACACCCTTAAGATTAATTGGGTTGTCCGTTGTCAATTCAGTCCATTTTTTTTTCATTTGGTCCGGGGTATATCCAAGGATTTCCTCGCAAGTTGGACTGACATAGGTTAAAACGTGGTTTGTATCATGGATGTAAAACAACTCGTTGCTATGTTCAATAATGGTTTGTAAATGGCTTTCACTTTTCTGCAAAGCCTCCTCAGCCTGTTTGCGATCAGTGATGTCCGTATACAGGGCAACAACTCCCTTGAGCGCATTATCAATAAGGATCGGGGCACCGGAAGCAATGACCTGGACACAAGTCCCGTCCTTTCGATATCGCACGGATTCAATGGGTTTTAGCAGTTCCCCTGAAAGAACCTTGCGCGTATTATCCCGGGCTTCGGGTTTTACTTTGGGATTGCTGACCAGATCATCAAGATCACGGCCTTGCGCTTCTTCACTGGTATATCCGAAAATTTTCTGAGCACCGGGGTTCCACTGGAGTACTCGATGGGAGGGATCAAGGGTTATGATGGCGATGGGGGCATGGTGAAAAACCGATTCAAGATATTTTTGACGTTTTAAGAACTCTTCTTTGCTTAGGGTATTTTCCCTCTTTTCTTTTTCAAGCTCTTTAATCCTTTGTTCCAATTCTTCATAGGTTGGTTTTTTTGCCATATTGCATCCCTATTTTTAAAAGTTGGTATGAGCTTGATTCTCGCAGCCTAACTTTCCATATCCATGTCAATAAAAATCACATTATGATATATTTTTAAGCAAGGCAAATAAATTTTTATAAATAAAAATCAATATTGGAAAGGCACAATCAGGTGAATCAAGCTTTTATTAAATTTGTTTGATCGAAATTATGAATTCTCATACAAAGGGTAGGTCATCCCAAATCCACCATCAAATTTTCATTTACCGGCTGGGTCATGGGGTTGTGTACTATCCCTGGCCCCGCAGGGCCTTAGGGTTGTGTGCTATCCCTGGCCATCAGCAAGGTGCCAGATGCAAGGCGACAAGGAGTGACGAGTGAGGTGTATAAGCCATACTCCGCAGGGAGGAACGACCGCAGTCAACGTAGCAGGTGGTGCCTTGATGGTGGATCAGGGTCATTCATGTCTTTTCTTGTTGGCGGTTGTATGTTATTCGATTAATGGCAGGGTCAAGCTTAATATAGCTGGGGTCAGGCTTGCATAGTTGCGTTTAGCGTTCAATAAACGCAACTATGCAAGCCTGACCCCACTCAGGAGGAAAAAATGAAAGTAAAAAAGATAGATCATATCTGCATTGCCGTAAAAAATTTGGATGAGGCACGCAAAATCTGGGAGCCCGTGTTAGGCAAATCAAAACCAGATGATCAATATATCGATGAATCTGAAAAAATTAAGGTTGCCAGATATTGGGTTGGGGAAGTGGGTTTTGAGTTGATGGAATCTATTACAGACGATGGGGATGTTGCCAAATTTATTGAGAAAAGAGGTGAGGGTGTGATGTTATTAAGCTTTAACGTTGAAAATACCAGTAAAGCCATGGATGAACTACAAGAAAAGGATTATCCCTTTATCGGAGGCGCTCGTCCGTTCCGGGACAGTGAATTTGCTTTTATTCACCCTAATAAAATGAATGGCGTTTTGCTGGAGCTTATTGACTAACAGGGGGAATTAGAATGTTACGTTTTCTGGGGAACCTGGGTATCCGGTTTAAAATACTTGCAGGGTATACATCAATATTTATTGCAGCTTCACTGATAGGGGGGGCGATAATTTATTTCCAGGTCAAACCAACGATCACTCAAAATATTCAAAACGAGCTTAACAACACAACCGGTGTTGTCCTGAATATGGTTAAAACAGCAGCCAATGTTTCAATAAAAAATTATCTGAGAGCCGTATGTGAGAAAACCAAAGAGAACATAGAGCACATTTATCAAAGATATGAATCAGGTCAGCTCACAGAGGCTGAAGCTAAAAATGAAGTTAGAAAAATTATTTTTTCCCAGACCATCGGCAAAACCGGATATATTTATTGTGTAAACAGTAAGGGAGTTCCAATAGAACATCCAAATCCGGATATTGTAGGCAGAGGGGACTGGACCCATCTTCCTTTTGTAAGGGAGATGGTCAAGCGCAAAGAAGGATATTTGGAATATGAATGGAAAAATCCAGGAGAAAAAAATTCCAGGTCAAAGGCTCTTTTTATGAGCTATTTTAAACCGTGGGACTGGATTGTTTCAGTATCAACTTATTCAGAGGAGCTTAAAGGCCTGATCAATGTAAATGATTTTCAAGAAAGTATTCTGGCATTGAAATTTGGTAAAACCGGTTATGCCTATGTAATCGACAGCAAAGGAAATGTAATTATTCATCCAACCCTTAAAGGGAATTTTTTTGACGCAAAGGATGGGGAAGGCAATTATTTTATACGTGAGATAACCCGGCTAAAGACAGGACGGCTGACGTATACATGGAAGAATGCCAATGAAAAAGAGTTTAGAAAAAAAATTGTCATATTCAATTATTTGCCTGAATATGACTGGATTGTTGCATCTTCTGTGTATTCTGATGAATTTTATTCCATCCTCAAAATTGTAAAAAAGATAGTCATTGTGAGTATTTTCATTATGCTGTCTCTTGTGCTGTTGACATCCCTATGGTTAAGCAATTTGATTATTAAACCCTTAGGGGCATTGATGAATAATTTTGCCATGGGGGCATCAGGAGATCTAAGTACCCGGGTGCATGTAAAATCTTCCGATGAAATCGGTAAGCTTTCCATGTATTTTAATGATTTTATGGAAAAGCTTGAAATATACAATACCAGTTTAAAATCTGAAATATCCGAACATCGATTTACTGCCGATGCATTGCGGGAAAGCGAATGGAAATATAAATCCATTCTAAAATGCATTCATGAAGGATATTTTGAGGTGGACTTGAAAGGTGATTTTACATTTTTCAATCATTCCATGTTAACCATGTCCAAGTATTCCAAAGAAGTGCTTTTAATGACAAATATCAAAGATATATTTGATATCAAAGATTCAAACGGGGTTACAGAAAATTTTGATTCAATTGGAATTTCAGGGGAAAACGATAGAATAGTTGAGTGGGAATTAAAAAGAAAAGACTCATCAAACCGGTTTGCTGAAATTTCCTTGTCCACGATTTCAGATAAAAATGGATACCAGACAGGGTTTAGTGGCGTGGTAAGAGATGTTACCCTGAGGATTCAATCCCAAAAAGCGCTTTTTTTATCAGAGGAAATGTTTTCAAAAGCATTTCATTCTAATCCCAGCGGCATGTTCCTGGCCAATATTGAAACCGGACAATTGATCAATGTAAATGAAAGCTTTCTAAAGCTAACAGGTTATGATTCAGCAAATGTTTTAGGCAAAGGCCTGATAGATCTGGAATTTTTTAGAAATAAAAAAGAAGGCCAAAGGCTGTTCAAGTTATTTAAAGAGAAAAAAAGTCTTCGAAACTATGAGATTGATTTTTGCAGGACCTCAGGAGAAGTCCGGCAAGGGGTTCTTTCAGCGGAAGTCCTGGAAATATGGGAGGAAATGTGCATCCTTGTCGCACTTGAGGATCAAACAAAGGCAAGACTACTTGAAAAGGAATTTCTGGATATGCGGGAAAGGGAAAGACAGAAAATTGCCTTTGATCTTCACGATGATCTTTGCCCACAGCTTATAGGAATAGAAGTTCTTATTGAAATATTAAAACAAAAACTGAAAAATAAACTATCGGATACTGCAGATTATGCGGATAAAATAAGATTGCTTGTCAAAGAATCCATTCAGAAAACCCGTCTGATGTCCAGGGGACTTTGCCCGGCAGATATAGTTAATAACGGGTTTGATTCTTCGTTGTCGGAACTTGCGGGATATGTAGAGGATGTGTTTGGTATCACTTGTCATTTAGACTGTGATCAATCCAATGTAGTTTATGATGAGTTTAACCCCCTTAGGGATAATACCATTGCCACCCATGCGTACTATATTGCCCATGAAGCAGTTCACAATGCGGTCAAGCATGCTGACGCAAAAAATATTTCCATTTATTTTTCAAATCAAAGTAATAAAATTAGACTCATCATCAAAGATGACGGCAAAGGGATTTGTGAACATGCCATGGGCAAGGGAATGGGATTAAAAATTATGAACTACAGGGCCAGAAGAATAAAGGCTTTCCTTGAAATTAAGAAATCCGATCAGGGGGGGACTATAGTTTTATTGGAAATGGAAAGCGAGATGGCCATATTAAAATGATATAGCCATCTTTTATATGATATAGCGATATGAAATAAGGATTGATTCATGTATGGAAGCCTTGAGGAAAATACTGATTGTGGAGGACCATCCCATATTTCGAATGGGTATGTGCGAATTGATCGACCAGGAAAAGGATTTTGTTGTCTGTGGAAGTGCAGAAGATGTACCCGAGGCAAGGGAGCTTATCAAAACTGAAAACCCGGAACTGGTAATCCTTGATCTTTCATTAAAGAATAGTAATGGGATGGAATTGCTTAAAGAACTAAATAAATACCATAAGGAAATTTTTGTTCTGGTATTGTCAATGCATGAAGAATCTCTCCATGCCGAGCGATGCCTTTTGGCAGGTGCCAAAGGGTATGTAATGAAACACGAAGCCATAGAATCAGTGATAAAGGCGATCAGGCAGATATTTGCCGGGAAAAAATATATCAGTCAGCGCATCATGGAACGTATCGTAAATAAAATGGGGGATCAGCCTTTTCCGGATCAGGGATCCTCTGTACAGAATTTGACGGATCGTGAACTGGAAATATTTCAATTGATAGGAAAGGGATTCTCATCCGGGCAGATCGCTTCCCAGCTGAATTTGAGCGTTAAAACCATTGGGGCCCACCGGGAACGAATTAAGAGCAAACTGGGTCTGAAAACCAGTGGTGAAATGGTACGCTATGCGGTTCTATGGCTGGAAACTGATCTTTTTTGATTTTTTCTTAGTATTTTTTATAAATTAATGTATAATTTCGGTGCTGTGAATTATGTCTATTTTTAATCCCACTAGGTGATTTACCTATGGTTTTTTAGTGACATCACTGATTTACATATTTTAATTATCTTTCTAACTTACAGAACAAGCACTTTTTTTAAGTGTTATTTTTATAAGCAATTCAATATTCTAACCCGTAACAAGGAGGCATCACCATGAGAACGCGAAAATTTTTTACCGTATGCATGATACAGTTTATCGTACTATGTTTTCTTTTTGTACCAAGTATATGGGCGGCTGATCCGATCGTTATTGGAGTTCCCACTTCAACCGGCTTTTTAGAAGGAAAAGAATGCCTTAAATCAGTCCAGATGGCTGTTGAAGAAATAAACAAAAAAGGCGGCGTAAAAGTAGGGAATGATAATAGAATATTCAAAGTAGAATCAATAGACATAAGGGACGCTGCTCCTGGAGTACCGGTTCCTGAAGCCCTTTTAGGCCTGGAAAAAATTATTCTGGAGAAAAAACCCACTGCATTAATTGTTGGGCCTTTTCGATCAGAGGCTTTAATGGCAGGGATGGATATTATTGCCAAATACAAAGTACCCTTAATCGGTACGATCGCCATGTCTCCTGCATCCGAGGGAAAAATAAAGAAAGATCCTGAAAAGTATAAATATATATTCAGATCCTGCCTCAATGCAAAATATCTGGTTAAATATCTCGCCGGCACCATGGGGTTTATTAAAAAACAATATGGATTTAACAAAGTATATATTATGAACCAGGATGTTGCCTGGGCAAGAAAAACCGGTGAAATTACAAACAAGGTTTATTTTGCAAAAGCAGGATGGGAAGTTGTGGGACAAGAAAGTTTTCCTACAGGTACTTCAGATTTCTCCTCTGCACTTATGAAGGCAAAAGCAAAAGGAGCCCAGGTCATTCTGCCTATATTTGATATGCCCCAAAGCGGTACTCTGGTAAAGCAATGGAACAGTATGAGAATTCCAAGTCTTTTGGCCGGATTTATCTCTCCTCTTGCAGCAATGGCATTCGTTTAAGATTTAAAGCCATTCGTTTAAGAAGTTGCAGTAGTAATGCGCCTATTGGCTATGTCGCCAAAATTTGAGTTTTCTTTTTTTTCTCTTTTGACGGTTGCCATTTGGAGATTGGTTTCATGGATTTTCTACCATACGATCGGCCTGGCCTCTTTTTTTGATTGCGTCTAATAATTAAACAATAGACACGCTCAATAATGGTATTCATTTTTGTTTGTAAGAGAAGCAATTCTTCCATGCTTCTTGAAAAAACATGAATACAATTTTTAAAATTTGTTTTAATTGTATCTGATTGTGTCTTTAAAAAAGAACTCTTGTTATCTGTTGTATTATTTACAGGCCCATTAGATTGATTGAGATCTTCATCAGCTTGATTGGCAAAAATACGATTCATGGTGATAAGTGCAAAATGTGCAAAGATTTCCTGTTTCACACCACGTTCACTTTTTGCGTGAAAATCCTCAATAGAAAATATATGCTTGCTGATTTTATAAAGCTCTTCCACTCCCCATCGAGCATGATATATATCAATAAAATCCTGTATATTGCTATATTTATTTTGATCGATAAGTGTTGTTCCCAGGCAATATGTATTGTCTTTTATTTGATATTTAATAAGACGTATTTGAATCGGAACTATTTCAATATTCGGATTTTTAAGCATGATTTCCCGTTGCTTATTTGAAGAAGGGTAAATTGTAACGACAATATCAGTATCATTACTGGGAAAAAAATCACTGATAACAGTATAGCTGTTTTTTTGCAAACGGAAAATAGCATGAATCTTAGAGTCAACATGACGATAAAGCATGGCATAGGAAAAATATCCTCTGTCGTAAACTACAACGTCATTTTCCTCCAATCTATGCAAATGGTGTTGCGCACAAATCCGCTCATTTGCGTGTGAGACCAGATCAAAATCGAAAGGCATTTGTGACTTTACCTGGTAGAGACAGCTTAACAGCCCTTGTGGATAATTTGCATTTTTTGATGGCAGTTTGTAGTTTGAAGATAGCAATTTTCGTGGCAGATTGATTTTAGAGCCATCTACTGCAAAAATTCTGTGGCCCAACCACTTATATATATTGTCTTTGTGATAGTTTTGTGCATAAGTGGCAATAATGTTTTGATTAATTTGTTTGAAAGCAGTTTCATCTAACTTCATGCGTGCTGTACAAAAAGAAGATGGTGCAATAGAACCATTCTGCGGTAGGGGCAAATTCAGTTTGTCACAATTATCCCAAAGCTCATCAATGGTGGTGCCATAGCTTTGTGTATTTTTTGAACAAACTAATCGAAAAATTAAAAGAATGATCAGCATGGAATTTATAACACGTTTTCTAACTTGCCACTGTTCGTCATATTGAGAGGCAATTTCATTGATTATGGTAACAACTCTTTCCCATAACACCACAAAATTATTGTTAACTGAATGAGTGTTGCTTAACTGGACATCATTTCTATATTTTTTTTTCAAATCTGATGAACTCTTGAGATTTGTAAGCATATTTTGCCAGTCAGATTCTAATGGATATATGTAAATGTCTTTTATTGTCTGTTTGCATTCATGTTTTGAATCAGAACGTCCACGTCCTTTGGTCTTGCCAAGATATTTCCAATTCGCTGCCTGGTAACAAGTGCCGGAATATTTAGTCGTATCAACAAATGTTTCGATAAGTACGGGTTTATATCCATGTACATTTACCCAATCACTACTGATTTGTTTTGTAGCAAGGGATAAAATATGGCTGGCAAGATTAGATACGTTTACCCATGGAAAAATTAAAAACCTGTTGTTGCTAATAATAAGATGCAAAAGTTTTTGTCGATGCTTTTTGCCCCAGCCAATTAATTCATCTCTAGGAGCCAAAGTCCATGCCGCTGATGCTGTAAATATTAAACAACCAAGCTTTTGCTTGCGAGCTTCGGAAACAATAAAATAACCAATATGTGCTCCAACCGGATGCTTGTATCCCAGATAATGATAGGTTTGTATATATGCTTTCCACTCTTCTCGATCTTTTTTTGAGGTTATCCGCTGCAATGAGATGGGGCCAATAGCGTCAAGCGTATCATTGACAGGTATGATTTTGGGGTGCTCAACAAAAGCAGGTATACGTCGAACCTGTGCTTTATATTTTTTTTTAGCAGGAAGAGTTATAACGTCAAAGGATTCCAGTTTTTCCAACAAAGTTAAGGCGGAGTTGATTTTAAGTTTACCATTAGGGGTTTTCCAATCAAGATGTTCGCATATAGTTAAAGCCAATTCCTTACGACTGAGATTTTTAAACATCTCAACCGTTTCCTGTATCTGCTCCAGTTGCTTCCTGGTGAATCGACGTCCACTAAATGTGGTCTTGGGTAATGTGCTAATATCTTTCATAGAATTGTAATGTATTGGAAGTCTATTCAAAAGTCAAGCACAAAAAATTAAGAATACTGGATTTGTTGGTTAAGTTAACAAATTCAAGCTGTCATACTACAGGCAGGAAAAGGAAAATTTTTGCTACAATCAAAACGAATGCCATTGCCCCTTTTGGGGGGGATAAGAGGGGGGGACATGTGTTATACCCTCATTGAAAGACCAATTTCAAAAAGAGGAGAAACAACACATGTCCCACCCCTGGAGTTCTATATTGACCGTTTTGTCGAAAATCACAAGAGAAAATTCTGATTTTTTAGTTTTCTGCACCCACTGCGGGAACCGCCATAGTTTTGTAAAATGGGGTTTTTACAGCCGATATTCATTCGATGACAGCTTGATAAATATCCAGAGATACCGGTGTAATAATGATTTATGTCCATGCAAAACCTTTTCAATTCTGCCCCATGCCTTTTTACCAATCATCAGAGCATCTTTGTACATGCTGATTCATATTTTGAAAATGTATGAAAATGGAAAGAGTATTGCCGGCATTGCCCGTTACACCGGCAGCAATTGGCCTCGAATACAACGGTGGGTTAGCAAAGCTTTATGTATCCGCAGATGGCTTGCACAGGAATATGGCAACGCCTTCCCTTCTCTGTTTCAAGGCAGGCAGTGGACATCTTTTTCCCGGGATTTTTCCTGGGCTTTTTATCCGAAAAGATTTAAATGAAAAAGCACCAACACAAAACGTATATTCTATAAAATCAGTCAGTTTGTTAAGCAAGCCTCCAGGAAGTCAACTTTTAAAAACAGGAGGTTTAAGTGAGTGAACAAAATGACGAAAAATTTGAACTGGCCTTATGGCGTTACGGGATTATCAGCCCACTTTTGCACCGCGATGCCAATAGCCTTCCAGCAGGCGAATTGCTTGACCAGGCATCCTGGCAGAAGTACGTTCATCCGAACGGGTCCCATATCAGCTTGAGTGCTGAAACCCTTAGGAAATGGTTGTACCGTTATCTTCGTTGCGGTCTGCCGGGTCTCAAAGGCAAAACAAGATCTGATAAAGGCAAAGACCAAATACCCGATGCCATAAGGGTTGCAATGGCTGCCATGCGTGAGGAACATCCAAGATGGACCACTGCCAGAATGATCAAAGAACTGGCTAAAACCGGCACATGGAATGGCAGAAAACCCAGCAGGTCTGCTCTTTACAGATTTGTAAAAGCCCATAATCTGCAAAGAGATCCCCATATACATCCGAAACAGAATGTAAGACCTTTTGCATTTGATCATTTTGGTCAATTATGGATAGCTGATTTTCTTCATGGCCCCAAATTGTTCGACGGCAAGAAAAAGTACAAGACTTATCTCCACGTCATCCTGGACGACAGTAGCCGTTATATTGTTCATGGTGGATTTTATCTTACCGAGTCTGTTGAGCCTTTAATTTATGATCTCATGGGGGCGGTCAGAAGATTTGGAATCCCACAACGATTTTATACCGATAACGGCTCAGCTTATGTCAGCCGGCACCTGAAAATACTTTGTGCCAGGAATGGGATTGATCTGGTACATACTCCCCCATTTGTCCCCCAGGGCCGCGGCAAGGTAGAGAGATTTTTCAGGACAGTCAGGGATCAGTTCCTTTGTGACAGGTTTAAAACTGTTAACCAGGTCAACAATGCTTTTAATATATGGGTTAGCCAGTACCATGAAACCCTTCACTCATCTTTGAAGTGTTCTCCTTTACAAAAAAGGCTGCAGGTTGAAAATGTTTGCCGGGCACTGCCCCCAACAATTGATATTGATGCTCTGTTCAGGATGGAAAAGCGCTGCAGGGTCTACAATGATTGCACCATTCACTTTAAAAAAATCAGATATGAAGTCCCTGGATGCCTGCCAGGTTCCCGGGTGACCATTTATTATATGCCCTGGGACAGAACCTGTATCTATTATGGAAATGAAATGAAAAAAGCACGTATTCTTGACCCTGGTGCTAATGCAAGAAGATTTGAACATCCGAACCAATAGGAGATAATATTATGTTGAACCATGGAGAATCCCCGGCAGAATTTTTTAATTATAAATACCATCCGTTTGCAGATACATACCGATTAAAACAGCCTTATCTGGGAGAGCAGGACAAGCGGTTTTTTAAAACGGCCCTGTCTTTGATCTCAACAGGGAAAAGTTTTGCCCTGTCCGGACCTTCAGGCGCAGGAAAGTCCACATTGATCCATTATGTTTTATCCCGGCTGGATGTCAATTGTTACAAGCCTTCTCTTGTCCATTATGGCGGCTTGCAGCGCAACGGCATGCTCAAGGCCATTGCTGATGTGCTTGGTGTGGACACCAATGGCAGAACAGTGCCATTGCTGATTAACTTACAAAAACAGGTTATGAAAATGGCATCAGAAAACCGCAGTGTGTTCCCGGTATTTGTCATTGATGATGCCCACCTGATGGAAAAGGAATCATTGATGGATATCTGTTCTCTGATGTTTAATCCTCTTAAAGGAACAGTCGGCGCCAGTTTTGTTCTTGTGGGAGATGAAACCTTTGAAAAAAAACTTTCTTTGCAAATCATGTCATCTGTCAGAACCCGGCTTACCGGGCAGTTTAATTTGAACGCCTTAAATGATGATGAAAGCCTTGAGTTTATAAAGTTCAGGGTATCCAATGCCAGAGCGTCTGAAACTCTGTTCGACCCGGATGCATTAAGCATCATGTCCTCCCATTGCAGAGGAAACCGACGTCAAATCATGAACATGGGGACTCTGCTTCTGGCAGAAGCCTTTTACAGACAGGAAAAAACTATCAGCTCCGAATTAATTTTTAATTGCGACCAGATAGAAATATCTGAGTGAAACAGAGGCATACGAGGGGGGACCCCGATGCCAAGGGATAGCTCAGTGCGGTAGACTGCTGTCTGCTCAGGCCTCGGTAGCGTAAAAACTGCCGGGGCCTACCTCTACCCTAAACTGGTAAAACAACATGACATCTTCTTGGGATCAGATCGCGACAATCTACAGACAAGTCCCCGTCAAGATCATGGGAATGAACAGGAAAGGTAACACCTGCCTCAAGGTTAAAATTAATGATTTTAAAAAATTCAGAATCTTGCACCAAGATAAATCGTTTCATTGCCCCGGATTTAAACTCATTTGTTTCACTGAGCTTCATGACTTTCATAATATTCCTCCATTTTTTAATAATTTGGTAAGTTTGAGCAACAGACCATTCTGCTTTTTCCCAATGCCCAGATTACAGCCCTGCAACAAAGGCTTTCCCATACTCACGACATGTAAACCAGAGCGACATTCCACTTATAAGTCTGTCAGATCCTGTCCAAACAAACAAGACCCACCTCATATAACCCTACAACAATAATTATTATTGCTGTGGATTTTCTTACAATTTGTTCAATTTTCTTAACATAGTTCATTGCTGTTCCTAGTTTATTAATACTGTAAATTAGAATGAATGAAAATAATATAACTGGCAGACCTGTTGCTATCGCAAATACAGATGGTATTATTATTCCATCCCCTGCATTAATTGCAATCGGTATTAACATTCCAAAGAATAACACTGCACTAAATGGACAAAATGCTACTGCCAAAACTGCACCAAGCATAAAACTTCCCAAGTAACCTTTATCTGCAAGTTTTTCCTTGAACGTATTGAACGCCTTACTTTTCTTAATAAAACTAAATTTTATTACGTCTAACATAATCAGTCCTAAAATAATCAGAAAAGGGCCCATTATTTTATCACCGTATTTTTGGAGAATTAAAGAGGTTATTTGTGTGTTTAATCCAAACCAGACAATTAGAGATGCCAATATTACATACGTAAACATTCTTCCAAATGTGTATAATAATCCTACAATTAAAGTATGCTTATTATTATCTATTCTTTTACTAATATATGCTACGGCAGTTAAATTAGCAGCCATTGGACAAGGGCTAACAGCATTCATTAAACCAATAAAAAAAGCAGCGATGATTGGTATGTTGCTTGAACCCATTAACTCCATAAAACTCATGAACGCCATTTTAACTTAGGTCTCCTGAAAGTCTTTTTTCGATAAGCTTTTTCAAATAACTTATGAAAGCCTCCTTATCTTGTAATTTATACCAACTTTTCCTATCATTTTCTGGATGAAATCCGTTTTCATCGTAAACACCAATCCAAAGAGATGTCCCTTGAGCGCCATATCTATTTGTTATTTTTTCATTTTCTGGTAATTG
>Ga0257125_1002817_pt1 | contig 13464 bp, 8 predicted proteins | sample SI106_200metaG_FD_190183 | JGI IMG/M metagenome (GOLD analysis project Ga0257125, IMG submission 190183) | Marine microbial communities from Saanich Inlet, British Columbia, Canada - SI106_200 | ecosystem: Environmental > Aquatic > Marine > Inlet | place: Canada: British Columbia | collected...
AAAATCGACTGATGCAATTTTTAAAAGTTGAATCTTCCTTTTATACTTAATTTTTTCATAATATTAATATGAGCTTAAAAAATCAGACTGAATCAATACCAGCTGTTATCCTGGCAGCCGGCATGGGCGTGCGTCTAAGAAATGTAGTTGGTGAAATTCCCAAGGGATTGTTGGAAATTAATGGGCAAACTTTGATTTCAAGATCGTTGGAATGTTTGAAATCATTTGGTGTTAATCAATTTATTGTGGTGACGGGTTACCAGGAAGAGAAATATCATGAAGCTTTAAAACAGAAATTTCCTGACATGACTTTTATAACCAATGAAGATTACGCCATAACGGGAAGTATGCACTCTCTGTTACTGGCGGCAGACCATATTCAAAGTGATTTTCTGTTGCTGGAATCAGATCTGCTTTATGAAGCACGAACGATTTCCACTCTGTTACAACAAAATAGAAGCACGGTTTTAATTTCAGGAGCAACTAATTCCGGAGATGAAGTATATATATATGGGGGGTCAGATAAAATTGAGAAAATTACTAAGGAAAAACTGGCATCTTTGACTTTACAAGGAGAACTGGTGGGCGTTTCCCGGATATCGCTTAATCTTTTTAAAAAAATGTGTGATTATTATCAGCAGCAGATTAAATTTCCATCCAATTTTCATTATGAAGATTGCATCTCCGGTCTTTCAAAAAACGATGAAATTCATTATTTAAAAGTAGAAGATCTGGTTTGGACTGAAATCGATGATCAGAGCCATTATAACCGAGCCTTGAATCTTATTTATCCAAGAATTGAGGCCAACAATCAAAAATATCGAAATTAGTTAGTGGGAGCGTTTTTTTTAACCGGTTCACACTAAAATCAATTACTCAAATCCTTTCCAACGATACTTGTTCATTAGTGTGCCTATTCCTTGGTATTCCTGATCTGAAAATTCTTCAATGGTGGCAGTAACCTCAAATCGTTTCTGAAATTTATCTGAAATATTTTCCATTAAAGCATCAGGGCCTGGCTTTTCCCCTGATGCTTCGTATATACTGGTAATTCGTTTTTTTAATATCTGACTATCCAAAGGAAGGTTCCAAGTAAGATGCCAGAAATCCCAATCGATATCAATAACGATGGATCCATGTTGGAAAAATCGTTTTTTACGCCGATATTGAGCACTGCCAATGATTTTTTTCTGTTTTAAAGTAATCTCATAAGAAGAAACTTCTTTAAAACAGATGCTGGTTTCAGATTTAATTTTACCGGTTTTTTTCATCTCCGGCGCTAACCCTAATTGTCTAAATGCATCTGCAAGTGGTTGACTTATTAACCGGTAAGATTCAAGAATAGAAGCAGGAAATAAATCCGAATTGCAACAAAAGTTGTATGTTAATTCATGGTGATGAAGAACAGTTTTTCCTCCCGATAATCGTTTAACCTTGTCGGTTGATGAGTCTTTAAGGATATCAGGGTTTATCCCTTTGGGGTTAAAATTGCTTCGTCCAAATGAAAGTGTGCGGTTTTCCCAACCGTAAAATCTTAAAATGGGTTGGTCTAAAGAGAGCAGATACTCGTCAGCTGCCATATTAAAGGCAGCAGAGTATTTTTTGAACGGAATTATCCGAAGACCAGGCAGGTTAACTATTGACATTATATTAAGGTTTGAAAAATTATTTTGTATTTATTGCGCAGCTTTGGGTTTAATACCCCGCCCCTTGGGGCGTTCTGTCATCTCGAACGAATGTGAGAGATCTTGTCCTAAAAGAAAGATTTCTCCCTGCGGTCGAAATGACATGCAGCCATTCTACAGTTAATATGGATACCCCGACCGCTTGCGGCGGGGTAGTTCGTTAATACAGTATCTGCTTATTTAGCCAGATATTAGGGTTTTGTAAAAGGAAAAAATGACTCAGTCTCAACGTTTAAAAAAGCCGGAATGGTTAAAAATTAAGATGCCTTCCGGTAAAAATTACTTAAAAATTAAAAACCACAAAGATCAATTACATTTAAATACTGTCTGCCAGGAAGCCAATTGTCCAAATTTGGGTGAATGTTGGAATTCCGGTACTGCTTCATTTATGTTGATGGGGGACACCTGCACCAGAGCCTGCCGATTTTGTGCGGTGAATACCTCCAGATCTCCTTCACCATTAAACCCGGAAGAACCTAAAAAAATGGCAGAGACGCTTAAATCCTTACATCTGAAATACATTGTATTAACAACGGTGGATCGGGACGACCTTCCTGACCTGGGTGCTGGCCATATTACGGCCTGCGTTCAGGAGGTATTGAAAGAATTACCGAATTTGTTGGTTGAAATATTAATTCCGGACTTTCAGGGGAAAACCGACTTATTGGATATTGTTGCAAAGTCAGGTGCGGTAGTTGTTTCACATAACCTGGAAACTACCCGGAAATTTTCACCCATCGTCAGAGATCGGCGGGCTAACTACGACCAGTCTTTAAAGGTACTGGACTATGTTAAAAGCAGTTATCCCCACCTTTATACCAAATCTTCTTTGATGTTGGGGTTTGGTGAAACAAGTGAGGAAGTGATTGAATCGATGAAGGATTTACGAGACATTGATACGGATTTTTTAACCCTGGGGCAATATTTACAGCCAACAAAAAATAAGCTTCCGGTAGTAGAATATATTCATCCAGATCAATTTGACCACTATCGTGAGATCGGTTTAAAAATGGGTTTTGATTATGTTGCGTCGGGACCTTTAGTAAGAAGTTCATATCAGGCGGCAGAGCATTACTTAAAATCTAAATTGAAAAAACCTAAAAAGTAATCCTATGGAAGATAAGCAGACTGGAATTTTTCTAACTCAAAAACTGCAACACTATTTTAGTATTCCGGTCTGGTGTTTCTCTTGTAAGAAATATATATCTTCAGAATTAAAGTCTCCTTCCCCATATCTTTGCAGTATTTGTTATCAAAAACTTCCTTTTGCTGAAAAAGCACTTTGTCCCAAATGTGGTCTGAAGCATTCACTCATTTCCTGTCGAAGTACCTGGGCAACTGACATTACGCAATTTAATGCTATCTTTAATTATCAGGAACCTATTTCCGGTTGGATTAGTAATCTTAAGTATTTTAGAAATTTATTTGCCGGAAAAATTTTACAACAATTGATTGCCAACTGGTTTAGTCAGCATCAGCTAATGCTTGAGACCATTGATGTTTTATTACCGGTACCTTTACATAGCACTCGATTGCACTGGAGAAGTTTTAATCAAGCTGTCTATTTACTTAAGAAGCAGCAACAATTACCCGTTTCTTCTAATATATTGAAACGTATCAGGAAAACACCCCATCAGGCTGGATTAAGTAAAGAAAATCGCAATCAAAATATGGAAAATGCCTTCAGGGTTAAAAAAAGTTTAAATAAAACTTCAGTTTTGTTGTTTGATGATGTTTGTACTACCGGAACAACAATTGGGGAACTATGCCAGGTGCTCAAAGCAGCCGGAGTAGAAAACATTCATGTGTTAACATTAGCCAGAGTCATTTAGATTTTCATAAAACTGTTCCTTTGAGTGCTTTTATGGTTGAATTTTACCATCATTGTTGTTCATACTGAGTTTTTACACAGATAAAACCGTGAAATGTTCGCAATGTACTTGCGTATGTCATTTCGACGAGTTCTTGGCTGCAAGTTTCGCTAATTCAGTGAGGAGAAATCTTATAAATTGAGATAAAAAAGATCTCTCCTCATTCTTCGCCGAGATGACAATTGATAACACTTTGAATTTAAAGGCACAAAATTTAAGTTCATTAACAGCAATGAATTGAGATAATTTAATCAATCGTTTTTAGTTTAACCTATAACTGGGTAGGTATAGTATGGATAAACGGCTATTACTCATTCCATTTTTTATATTCCTTTTTATGGAAATAGGATTTGGGCTGACAAAATATGGAGACGCAGAAGTCAAAAAAGGTAAACTGATTATTGTTCGGGACGGCCGGACTTTTTTATATGACACAAATAGTGGTGATGTCCCGGTGTTAAAGAACGATGTACTCCGGGTGGGTAAAAAATCGTATGTAGTATTAAATACTGTTGAAGATACCCGGATAAAAATGGGTGCCAATGCTGTCTTTCAAATTAGACCCTGGAAGCAGCGTAAAAAAATTGGTTATTTAAGGATGTTGTACGGAAAATTAGTGTTTAAAACCAAAAAACTGCTTAAGAAAAAAAGAAAGTTTAGATTTAAAACAGCTACGGCAACGATCGGTGTTAAAGGAACAGAAGGAGAAGTAGAAGTAACTTCCAATTCTAATGTGCAAATATTATCTATAGAAGGTGAACCGACTATTCAGTCCCGGATTGGCCCAACTATGACTGTTCCTATAAATACGATTACATTCTCAATTGGAGGAAAAGAAGTAAAGGTACCAATTGTTTTAGCCAGGTTGCAGCAACCAACGGCACCAGAGACGGGCGGCCTGGATAAAGTGTCTATTGTTACGGAAGGCAGCGGTGATTTTAATGATCCCGGAATACCTATGATGATCGGCTTTACCCAGGACGAGTTGGATGCCAGTAAAGGAGAACTGGTTGAAGCCAATGAAAGCCTTGATTCTTTTCCGTCAGAACCACCGGTAGATAATGCTCCGGATGAACCGGATGATGGTGCCCAGGCGGATGTTACTAAGGCAGAAGAAGGCGAGAGTACAGTTTTGGATCCCAATAATACAGCCGGAACCGGAAAGGAAAAAGAAACAGGGACCGATGGCGTAAATACTCCTCTTTTTGGCGATTTAGTGAACAGTGCTCGCATGCAGAGTTTGATAAGAATTGGTCGAATGAAACCAAAATTTTAATAGAGTAAACTATTGAATTTATTTACCAGGAGATGACTTTGAAAATATTACGAATATTGGTACTCATTAATAGTTTTTTACTTCTGTTTATGAGTAGTCTATTGGCACAGGATGACGTCGACCCTAATGCCGCACCTCAAATTCTAACTTCAGATCTGATTCGAAAACAGGTAGTATATGAGCCCACGCAGACGGTCAGTTTTGTGTTTGTAGATGATGATATTATTGAGCGAATTGAGATCAATGGAGAAGCTCAGGAATTTGAATCCGCCAGCACGATTGCAATTACCAAAAAATATACTTTTCAGGCAGGCCGTACAGTAATTACAGTTATCGCCGCGGATGAAAAAGGGAACGAACGGACGAAACAATTTCTGGTCGGTTATAATCTTAAAGATGACAAACAGTTTTCCGAAGAGAAAGCAGAGCCAGAAATTAAATGGATGGTCAATGTTAAAGCCAGCTATGAAGATGATGACAATCCAACCCAGGACTTAAGTACACCTGTTAAACTGGGAGATTTGGAAATCAGCGGTGTGATCCCGGATGAAGAACAACCCGATACCAGAATAACCCTGGGAGCAACTGCTGTTGTAATAGTGGATACAATGTATGCTTTTGCCGGAGTTGAGCAAACAAATTACAGTAAATCCGAGAATGATTTCTTAAATTCACGGGCCCTGTTTTTGGGTGCCGGTCTTTCAATGGCAATGTCCGATGATTCTGCTTTTGTGATGTCCTATATGCTGCTGGATATTAATGTCGGAGGAGAAGATTTCTCTCAAAACCATGTATTTTCACCGGGATTATTGTTTGAGTCAAAAGACAGCGATGGATCATATAAGGATTTAATTGCCATTGACTATACTATAAAAGACTTTGCTGATTCACAATTTGAAAATGGATCGGAGATAGTGTTGAAGTGGACCTATGAAAGTTTTGATCCTGAAAAACAGGACAAATATTACCGGATTTTTGCCTATGGTACGGTTAATGATGGTACTGAGATCTCCGAATATACTTTCTGGCAGATGGATTTTGATTGGTTCAATAAATGGGATTCCGGATTATTGTTTGATATCGGTACTGGTTTTCAATACCGAACCTATGAAAATGATATCCCCCTTTCGGAAGATACCCCATTGGGTACCAAGAGAGTTGATATTCCTTTTAGGTTTTCAGCTGGTCTGGGTTGGGCTTTTAATGATCAGTGGAAAGCCATGTATAACCATAAGTATGAAACAAATTTATCAAACAAAGTGCCATATGTGCGCAACATCCACGGTTTAACTGTCAATGGCCAATTCTAAATTTAACAGGAGAAAAAAATGAGACAAAGAATAATCGTTAAATTTCTGTTGCTGACGATGATAGTTTCGGCACTGTTTCTATCATCCTGTAAGGAATTCAGTAATGACGAAGGTGAGAGCAAAACGATTTCTGTTGATTTGGGTAACATATTACAACAACTGAATACCGATACTTCTTTAAAAAGTATCGATGCACCATCAGTTGTGAAGGGATTGCTAATCGGGGCTATAGTAGTGACAGCCAGGACTACACCTTACACAAGTGATACCGTGATGACCCAAACTGTTGAAGATGAATTAGTTACCCAACTGACTAATTCTATTAGTTATATTACTATTGCAAATTTACCAGTTAGTGGGGATTATATCAACTTTCTGATTCCTCCGGATACAGCAGCTAACTGGCAGGTGGTCGTAGTCGCCACTGATTTTGCGATTAATACGCTGGGTGATCTGGCCAGTTATGATGATGCCGGTCATAAATTAACCCATAAAGGGTTTACTCCCAGATTCTTCACCTCCGATACCGTCGGAAATGACATTATTCAGGTTGATATGGAACTTTATGATTAATCATTTTTAACAAACCACTAAATATGAGGTAGCCTCTTATAAACTGTTGTAAAAATGATACAGGTTTTAAGGGGTTATTGCTTTCTCAAAACTGCCTTCAGTTATTGTTGTTCCTTTTTTTAAAAAAGAGAATGACTCCCTTAAGGAATGTGTTGATGTGAAAACCTGCCAAAAGAGAATGCGATAACTGATCGTTTTTTAAAAGAAAAATATTTAATAGGATGATGGGTCCGAACATTGCACTTTCCTGAAATATTCAAAATCAAAATTACTTCATTATTGTTTTTCGGAAATCAGTTTGTATTAAAATAAAAATGAGCACTCAACAGTCACCTGAATCTGAACAATCCAGATTACAGAAAACACCAATTGCCATTATTGGTATTTCTTCCATTTTTCCTAATTCCAAAAATATCAATCAATATTGGTCAAATATTATCAGTGAGGTAGACTGTATCACCGATGTACCTGCTTCCAGGTGGAACATTGCGGATTATTATGATCCGGATCCCAAAGTGCCGGATAAAACTTACAGTAAACGGGGTGCTTTTATACCTGATATTGAATTTAATCCCTTAGAATTTGGGTTGCCCCCTAACCTGTTGGAACTGACAGAGGTTTCACAACTGTTGACCTTGGTACTCACTCGCGATTTGCTGAAAAATGGTGGATATGAAAAGGCCAGTGCTGAATTACGTAAAATGACAGGTGTGATTTTAGGTGTGGGCGGGGCCCAAAAATTAATGACGCCGTTGATGTCCCGCTTGCAATATCCCATTTGGAAACGTGTGTTGGATAGTGTGAGTATAACGGGTGATGCCGCAGAACTAATTATTAATCGCCTTAGCAAAGCCTATGTTAAATGGGAGGAAAATTCATTCCCGGGAGCTTTGGGAAACATTACTTCTGGCCGAATTGCAAACCGATTTGATCTTTCCGGTACCAATTGTGTTGTCGATGCAGCTTGTGCCAGCTCGTTGGCTGGAATACGCATGGCCGTTCACGAATTGCTGGATTATCGAAGCGATATGATGATCACTGGTGGTGTGGATATGGATAATTCCGTATATGCCTATTTATGTTTTAGTAAAACGCCAGCCTTTTCCAGGGGAGAAAAATCTCAACCTTTCGATAAAGATTCAGCCGGTATGCTGATTGGTGAAGGGATTGGCCTGCTTCTGTTAAAACGACTGGAAGATGCTGAAAGAGATCAGGACCGAATTTACGCTGTGATTAAAGGTATAGGAACTTCCAGTGATGGACGCTCAAAGAGCATTTATGCTCCGAATTCTGAAGGTCAAATAATAGCACTGGAACGCGCCTATCAGGATGCAGGATTTAGCCCCGCTACTGTTGGCATGATAGAAGCTCATGGTACCGGAACTGCTGCTGGTGACATTGCTGAAGTTAATGCTTTAAAAATGCTGTTTGAAAAATATAATACTCCAAAAGATCAGGTGGCACTGGGTAGTGTTAAATCTCAGATAGGACATACTAAAAATGCAGCCGGCGTTGCAGGATTGATCAAGGGAGCTTTATCTCTCTATCATAAAATATTACCGGCAACCATTAATGTTAAAGAACCAAACCCTAAACTGGACCTCGATTCATCTGCCTTATACCTAAATTCGGAAGTTCGCCCCTGGATACCCAGTCAACCTGGCATACCAAGACGGGCCGGGATTAGTGCCTTTGGCTTCGGAGGAACTAATTTCCATTTAGCTCTGGAAGAATATCAGCCCGAAAATGAGACGGTTTACCGGTTACATCAATCGTCGGATCAGATATTACTACAAGCGGAAAATACAACAGCACTGCTTCAAAATTGTCAGCAGATAGTCAAGCGATTAACTACTGATGATTCAAGTTTCCAGCAACTGGCCACTGATAGCCAGGATTGTGAATTACCCATCAAGAATGCCCGATTAGGTTTTGCCGTTAAAGATAAACAACAATGTATTGATAAACTTAATGCCGGTATTAAGAAACTAGAGCAGGATCTTTTGGCTGATAACTGGGAACTTCCAAACGGGGTATTTTTTCGTTCCACAGGGTTAGCCTTGGAAGGTAAGTTGGTAGCTTTATTTGCAGGACAGGGATCACCATATGTGAATATGGGTAAAGAATTGGCCTGTAATTTTCCACCGGTCCGGGAATGTTTTACAATAGTGAACCAACATTTATTAGAAACCGGTCAAAACCCTGTTTCAAAAGTGGTCTATCCTAAACCGGTCTTTACAAAAGCAGAAAAGGATATTCAGGCCAAAGAGCTACAATTAACAGAAAATGCACAGCCCGCAATTGGGGCATTTAGTGCTGGTCAATATAAAATTTTAAATCAGGCGGGTTTCAATCCTAATTATACTGCAGGTCATAGTTTTGGAGAATTAACAGCCTTATGGGCCTCAGGTGTTTTTAATGAGTCTGAATATCTAATGCTGGCTAAGGCCAGAGGTGAAGCGATGGCAGCACCAGCCGATCCTGGTTTTGATGCGGGAAGCATGTTGGCCGTTATCGGAGATTTGGAGAATCTAAAAAAAGATATTGCCGGTTTTAAAAATATTGTGATGGCGAATATTAATTCTCATCAACAAATAGTACTGGCTGGTCCCAAAGATGAAATTGGACGGGTGAAAGATCATCTGAATCAATTGAGTTACCGCGCTATTCTGTTACCGGTTTCTGCGGCATTTCATACACCTTTGGTGGCACATGCTCAAAAACCATTTGCTTCAGCCTTAGATCAGGTAAAATTTAAAAAGCCAAAAATTGCTGTTTATTCTAATGGGACTGCCAAAAAACATAGTGTTCAAACTCAATCAATAAAAAAGAAGCTTAAAGAACATATTTTAGAACCGGTAAACTTCAAAGATGAAATCACCAATATTTACAAGGATGGTGGTTATCTGTTTGTAGAGTTTGGTCCTCAGAATATACTTTGTAAATTAGTGAGCAACATCCTAAAAGATCAACCCCATATCTCTGTTGCTATTAATAAGTCAGCCGGAGAAGATAGTGATTATTTATTGAAAGAGGCTGTCGTAAAAATGCGGGTGGCCGGTGTTAAACTGGGTGATATTGATCCCTATAGAGAACCGGAATCAAAACAGGAAATTGGTAAAAATGCCATGTCAGTAATGCTTAATGGTTCCAATTATATCAGCGATAAGACCAAACAGGAATTTGAATCAGCCCTGGCCGAAAAACATTCCTTTATTGAACAGGAAGTTCAGAAACAAATTAAAGTAATCCAGCAATCGCAACCCAAAATACAAGCCAATACACAAACAACCATGTCAACACAATCCGATCAGGCTAAATTAAGCAGTCGCTTTAAAAATCAACCGGCCCAGGCAAATGTGGACCGATCAATGGAGCATTTTTATCAGCATCAAAATGAAACTTTAAAAGTTCATAATCAATTCCTTAAGCAGCAATCGGAATATTCAAAAAGTTTTATGCAGATCATGTTGCAACAAACACAATCCACCAACCCAAATGCCTTTTCGGTAGATGTTGTTAATAGCATCAATCAGTTTCATAAACACCAGTCTGATACTTTGCGCGTGCATGAAAACTATCTGAATCAACAGGTATCACACTCTAAGGAGTCTTTTCAATTTATAAAACAACTTTCAGGACAAGCTGTACCATACTCAGAGCCAGTTGCCATAAAAACTGTGTCACCGGTTCAATATGTCGAATCAGCAAATCCTGTGGTTGAGGATCAGAAACCGATAGAACCGGTAGTTTCCAGGGATACTGTTCAAGTAGTAAATAAAATAGATCCCATTCCTGTCACCACTATGCCTGAAACATCAGTGGCGCAACCAGATGGTGATATTAAAGAGAAAGTTTTAAAAATTGTCAGTGATAAAACCGGATACTTACCGGATATGCTGGATTTAAGTATGAATATTGAGGCAGATCTCGGCATCGATTCTATAAAACGGGTTGAGATTGTTAATAGCATACAGGATGAATTTCCAGCTACTAATCAGATGACACCCGAGGAAATTTCAGGAATTGAAACTCTGGGACAAATTGTTGAATTCTTATCCGGAGGAACATCAAAAACTTCACCTGCGCCGGAAACTGTTTCAGCACCTAGTCAGCCTATCCCGCTGGTAGGAATTAAAGTTGAACCCGAATCTGGTACCCAGGCGGTTAAAGATCTTTTATTGCAGGTTGTCAGTGAAAAAACCGGGTATTTAGTTGAGATGCTGGAATTAGATATGGATCTGGAAGCCGATTTAGGTATTGATTCAATTAAACGGGTTGAAATATTAAATGAAATAAAAGAAAAAGTCAGCGGATTACCTGAAATTAATAACGATCAATTATCTGAAAAACGAACATTAAGAGCCATCTGTCAGTTTCTTGAAAATGCATCCGGTGCTGAAACTAAAACCAATCAGGTTCAGGAAACACCTCTGCCACAAAAATCCTCCTTTTCTAAAGCTACTATTCAACAAGTACTTATTGAAGTGATCAGTGAAAAAACCGGATATGTGGAAGAAATGCTGGAACTGGATATGGATCTGGAAGCCGATTTAGGTATTGATTCTATCAAAAGGGTCGAAATTTTAAATGGGATTCAGGAAAAAATCACTGATTTACCAGGTGTTAATACGGACGATTTATCAGAACTCCGGACATTGCAGCAAATTGTTGATTTTCTGGTTTCTAATTCTGGTCAGATTTCAGTAATTGCTGAAGATAAACAGCCGCTGCAGCAGGATGTCCAAAATGGATTGTCAGATACTGAAATATCATCAGCTTTGCTGGACGTTGTTGGTGAAAAAACCGGTTATCCGCCGGATATGTTGGATATGAATATGGACCTGGAAGCTGATTTAGGGATTGACTCCATTAAACGTGTGGAAATTATTAATGCTCTGCAGGAAGTTTTCCCATCTTTGGGGGTTATTAATCCGGATGAGCTAACTGAAATTCGGACACTTCAGCAGATTATTGATCATATCAAAAAAATAAAAAAAAAAATCCCCAATTAATCGCCCAACCGGATCATGATATTGACAGGAAGGAAGTTTTTCTGAAATTCCTTCCCTTGCCGGATCGACTGGAATTTTCCCCGTCGGATGATCATGTTTTTTTAGTTGTCAATGATGGGTCAGAACTAACAACTAAAGTGATCGGAGAATTACAACTGAAAGGTTGGTCCAGGATAGCTATTTTGAATTTCCCCGCCACGTGTATTCCACAAAATATAGATCCTTCAGTTTCTGTTTTATCTATTGAAATGGCTGAATTGTCTGAACAGGCAATTCAGGAAGCACTTCAAAAGATTAAGCAGCAGCTAGGAACAATTGATTCAGCGATTTACCTAATCCCACAGCTTCCAACATCAAAATCTGAATTATTTACAAGCAGTTTACCTGAACAGGTCTTAAAATATCTCTTTTTCGTTTCTAAATATTTGCAACCTGAATTGACGCAAAATCGTTTTAAAGGAAATGAACGTCATAATTTTTTAATCGTGACACATATGGATGGACAGTTGGGGTTGCGTGGTGATCAATGGTATGATCCTATTCAAGGGGGATATTACGGTTTATTGAAAACGATTAATGTGGAATGGGAATCGGTTTTTACCAGAATTATTGACCTGTCATCAGCCTTATCGACTCAAGAACAGGCCAGCCATATTTCCAGTGAACTTCTTGACCCTGCTTTGAATTTGGTTGAAGTTGGCTATTCAGCCAACTGCAGGTACACCATAGGAACTGTTAAAAAAAATCATCCGATCTTGAATAGTCAAACAGGTTTGGATATAAGCCCTTCCGATGTTTTTGTAGTACCGGGTGGTGGTAAGGGTGTTACGGCTTCCTGCGTGATTGAAATGGCGAAAAAATTCAAAAATAAATTTGTTTTAATTGGGCGATCGGAAATATTTTTAGAAGAACCTGTATGGGCAGTCGATTGTTTCGAGATTAATCTATTGAAGAAAAATTATATAAATTTTTTAATAGCTAAAGGAGAAAAACCAGTCCCGAAAATTGTAGAAGCTACTGTTAGCGGTATTCTATCATCAAGGGAAATTAGTAGTACCATTCAAAAAGTTAAATCTTCCGGAAGCCAGGTTTTTTATTATGCAGCAGATATTACTGATTTGGTGATGATGCAGCAGACTGTTGGAAAAGTTCAAAACCAAATAGGGCCAGTTACTGGTGTTTTACATGGTGCTGGCGTTTTAGCCGATAAACAGCTTCATAAAAAAACTGAGTCTGATTATGACCATGTTTATCAAACAAAAATAAAAGGTTTACAGGTCATATTAAAAACCATTGATATTCAACAATTGAAACATCTGGTTCTATTTTCATCAGCCGCCGGTTTCTATGGCAATGAAGCGCAATCAGACTACGCACTAGCAAATGAAATATTAAATAAAACCAGCCATCTGATAAAACAATTGAATCCGAATTGTCATGTTATTTCGGCAAATTGGGGACCCTGGGATATGGGTATGGTTACTCCGCAATTAAAAAAACTTTTTAATGAGCGTAATATTAAAGTTATTCCTGAATCGGTTGGAACGGAAATTTTATGTAATGAACTTTCCAACCTTAACAAAAATCTTACTCAAATTGTTATCGGTAGTTCGATGGTTACACCTGTTCAGCCTGATCAAACAAAACAGGTAGTTGTAAAACGATCGATTGATCTAAAATCCAATCCAACCATTATCGATCATGTTATTGGAGGGGAAGCTGTATTACCCATTG
>Ga0257125_1002824_pt1 | contig 13435 bp, 20 predicted proteins | sample SI106_200metaG_FD_190183 | JGI IMG/M metagenome (GOLD analysis project Ga0257125, IMG submission 190183) | Marine microbial communities from Saanich Inlet, British Columbia, Canada - SI106_200 | ecosystem: Environmental > Aquatic > Marine > Inlet | place: Canada: British Columbia | collected...
TTTCAATCTCTGGAATGTTTGTCATTTGAATTTCTTCTTTTATTTTATCTATGATTTCCAAAATTTCTCCATTTAATTTTGATTCTCCAAAATTAATTTGATCGAATCCTTCTGTTTCTGTTTTGTCTATTTTGTGAATTCCTTCTGGCAATATCTCATAAATTTTAATTAATTTATCCTCTTGTCTTTGTGGTGACATTAAAACAAGTTGATTTTTTCTTAATTGTTCTATTTCATGTATAATTTTATCTTCATCAATTGCTAGAACTTCTATGATTTGATTTAGATTACATGATTTCACTTGTAACAATCTTAGTATTCTCCCCCATATTGGAATATTTGAACTCCAAAGTATTTCTCGAGCTAATTCAGTAATAGTAAACGATCCATCACTGTTCAATGAAATAAATTTTCTATCTTTTAATGATGCTAATGCGTCTAAAATTTTCCCAACCCCATATCTTTTTAAATTTGAATTTTCTAAATTATTTTCATTAAATGTTCCTTTTCCTTTAATTGCTAAACTCAATATTTCTAAATCCACAGTTCCTAATTTTCTCATATTTTTATTTTAACTTGAAGATTATATGTGGATTATCTTTGTATATCGTATGGTCCTTTACCAACTTCCTAAACTATCTTATGAATATCATGAATTAGAGCCATTTATTGATGCTGAAACTATGAAAATACATCATACAAAACACCATCAAGCATATGTTGATGGACTAAACACATCTCTAGCTCAAATTGGTGCTGAATCTCATCCGAAATATATTTCTGCAATTTTATCTGAATTAACTACAATTCCTGAATCTGGAAGATCTGCAATTAATTTTTTTGGTGGTGGATTTGAAAATCATAGATTATTTTGGGAGACGTTGATTCCAAATAGTGATAAAATTCCTAAAGGAAAATTGGAAAATCAAATTGATGTCTATTTTGATAGCTTTGATAATTTTAAAAAAGTGTTTTCTGGAATGGCTATGTCAATTCAAGGTAGTGGTTGGTGTTGGTTAGTTTTTAATGCTACTTATCATAAAATTGAAATTATTACAACTGCTAACCAAGATAGTCCCTGGACTCTTCAAAAAACTCCCTTACTTGGATTGGACATGTGGGAGCATGCATATTATTTAAAATATAAAAATAAAAAATCTGATTATATTGATGCCTGGTGGAATCTCGTTAATTGGGATTATGTAGGCAATCGTTTTTCTGAATTATCCTGATGGTAACACATTAATGAAAATTTTTATAAATTCTAATGCGATGAAATTTGAATCCTTAAAAAAATTAAGTCTTGGGAAAAAAATTGTAATTGCTACTATAATTGCAATACTTGCACAAGCTTTTGGAATAATTTTTCTTTAATTTCAAAAAAGATTCATTAGGAATACTATTTTGATAATTTTTATGGATATGATGCTTGAAGAAGAATTAATTGATTTAATGACATTTTGTCTACAAAATCCTGATTCTTTAGAAATATCTGATAAACATGCTAGAATTACTGAAATCGGTGGTGAAATTCATGATGATGGTGGAGTTGATGCCTTAGAGAATTTTTCTTTTGTGCTAAAAAATAGAATTATTCAAGAAATAGAAAAAGATCCATCGCCATTGCTTTCGCTATGGCATGGCCTTACTAGTGATTGGCCGAATTAAATTTTCTGCTGAAAATTTTATCCTCTGCCAATTCTAAAAATGGCTGTACTACATGTAGGGCATGTGCCTTTGATTGCAGGTTTTCCATTTTTCATGGTGTATGGTGCTGGACTACCGATTTCTCGTTTGTCGCGACACTTTACACAATATCCTATTGTCATAATTCAATTAGGCTCAGTGTTATATTAGCGAGATCTTGTTGAACTTTTTTTACAAATAGGCAAACATCTGATCTTATTTTTTCTGTTCCGTAACGACTTTTTTCGTATCGGATTTTTAATTTATTTTTTTCTTAAAGTTTTATTCGATAATAATCCCATCTTTCAGGATCAAACAATGTTACAAATTCTGCTTGTTCTTTATCTATTCTTGCTTTAATTACATCACGTAGTGCAAAGCTTGTAAGATATTTGTATTTCATAGAATGTGCTTGCATGATAAACATGTGTCTCATTTCACTACCACCTCGTAATCCCCAGTAGCCCATTTTTAGTGCTAAAGGTTCTAAAAATATAGTATTTTTTAAACCAAAATTTTCATCTCGAATTTCTTCACGTAATTGATATTTTTCAAGCGGTCCTCCTTTGGAAAATCCTACAATTTCCCCATTTGGATCATTTAATCTTAGTGTATTGATTATTGTTTCTGGATCCTCTATTGATTTTTTAAAATCCTCTTTTCCAAATTGTAATGGTTTTGGTAGTTCTAAAAATATGTCAAACAGTGTTTGTACAAATTCCTGATTCTCATGCTGTCTTTGATTTTCTATAATTGGAATTAATTTAAGATTCTCATATGCATAATCTGCTTGAATACTTACTTCTTGTTGTCTAATTCTCATGAATGACAAAACTGTGTCAAAGAAATTTTTCCTCATTTCTTTTGGTAGTGCTTTAAGAATTGCTTTCGACATTGATGTTTCTTTATTTAATATTTCTTCAAAATATGCAACAGCAGATCTTATGATTACTGATGGTCTCCATGCAAGTGCATGTGCATTCATTTTTGCCATTTCCATTGATTTTGTAAAATCTCCTAATGCATAACCACTAATTCTATCTACTATTGATAGATATTCCCCCATTTCCATAATGTGTTGTTGTAATTCTAAATTACTTCTTGCTATTTCTGATCTTTCAAAACATTGTTTTACTTCCTTTTCTGCTACTTCCTTTATTTTTCCACTCCATGGATATGTTGTTCTTAAAATTAATACTTTAATTATTTCTAAATCAATCTTAGCAGAAATTAATAATTTTTGTAACTTTTTATCCATTGAAATAAATTTTATAACTCTTTTTTCATGTGGTTTGTCTACACTTTTTTCAGGATCAAAATCATGAAACAGCGCTGCAACATATAGATATTTTTTATCCTTTTCAGTTAGTTGAATTTTTTCTTGATTTATAGCTAAAAGTGATACATATGTTACTTCTAATTCATGATAGATGTTATGATATCCATAATATTCTGTTCCTAGACCTTGACTTTCAAATAAATCAATTGTATAATCTAGCATTTCTACATAACAATCATCTTCTAACCCGTTTTGTGCCATTTGACTTAGAATCTCATTTCTCATTGAATGGGTATTTGCAAATTGTTGCATTATACTTCGATCACAATTTGACTTTTTAAATGTGATCCAGAATACTCTTTAATTATTTTAAATTTTAATTCGCTAATAATCTATTGCGCTTAAACACAAGATTCAATACAATTACTTTTTACATTTTTTTAATGTCTGTGGATTCTGTTCTGCTTGAAAATTTAATGAAGTATAATGCTGAATATTCTCCACAATTTACTCTTCATCTAAATGACACATTATATAATGTACTTAGTGTCACTATTGAAAATTCTTCAATACCTGTAAATGAACCAACAACTCGTGGGGGTGTTTATTTTTCCGAAAAATTTGCCTATAAGATGAAAGGCAATATTGAAGATCTTACAATAATTCCTTTATTAACAAAAAAAATGCTTGGTCCTAATACTGAATTTGGTGAATTAAAAATTTCTAGCCACATTGAATCTGATGGAAAAATTACTCCTATTGATATTTTTACTAATTTAACAAATAGTGTACAAACTCCAAATTCAATTGAACTTAGTATGATTATTGTAAAATTAGAATTAACTTAATCTTTTTTTAGATATTTATCATATCTTTCTTTTGATGTTTCATCTGATAACACCTCATATGCCTTATTGATTTTTATCATTTCTTCTTCAGAATCTTCTTTTGTTTTATCTGGATGTGTTTTCTTTGCTAGTTCTCTAAAATTTTTCTTTATTTCTTCTGCTGTTGCATTAATCTCTACTCCTAAGATCTCATAATAATTTGGCAAATTGTTATTTGCTACATTCTCTCTAAATTCATTTTCTTCTTTACTATTTCCTCGTTTACCAATTTCTTCATAATCATCTCCCCACCCTGAATGATATTTTTCATACGTTCTATCTTTTTTTGATTCATGTTCTTTTTTATCGTATGATGTTTTTTTCCTTAAAATGATGTCTCTTGCTAGAAATAAGAATATTGAAATCACTACAATTGAGAATCCTGCAAATAAAATTATTTTCTCTTCATCTGAAACTACTAATTCATTTGTTTCTGCATATGATGTTTGTATTGTCCCAAATATTATTAAGAAAATTACAATAATTTTAAATTTATTCATTGTATTTTTCCTATGTTAGTCTAAAATCTTCTTTTGCAGTATTTAGAACTACATGTGTTATTGTATTTTCCACATTTGGTATTGATGCTAAACCCTTTACAAATGTGCTTAATTCATTTCTTTCTTTGAATTTTGCTATAATTATGGTATCTGTAGTCCCAGTGATATCGTACACCCCACAAACATTTTCAAATTTTGATACTTTTTCTTCAATATCTACAATTTTATCCTTTTTAGCCATAATTTCAATAATGGCTGTCAAAGAATATCCTATTTTTTCATGATCAATTGTTACAGTATACCCCAAAATTATTTTATCCTTTTCTAATTTTTTCATTCTTGATAATATTGTGACCGTTGAAACTCCTAATTTCAACGCCAATTGTCTTGCAGATTGCCTTGCATCTACTGTTAGATTATTAAGAATTTTTTTATCTAAGGTATCTAAAGTCATACACTGTATTGGTAAAAAATTATTTAAATTTTCAATGAATTTTTGTAAATTTGTTTAAATACATTTTGTTTTTTTCATTTTTTGTCCTTTAAATTTAATACAAATAAAAATTATAAAAATTATGGATGATATTGAAGAATTTGTATTGAAAGGAAAATCCTTTTTGGAATCTGGTGATTTTGATAAAGCATTAGATTTTTTTGAACAGGCTCTTCTACTAAATCCCAAAAATCCTGATCTTTGGAATTATAAAGGAACTGCTCTTAGAAGTTTGGGCCGATATGCTGAATCTATGGATTGTTTTAATAATTCATTAAAAATTGATCCTAGAGATAAATTTGCCTCATGATAATCTGTAGGTCATGATCAACTTTTTTAATTATAATCTCCTATAATGATTATGACTAGAACACAAAGAAGAAGAGATACCTCTCATCCTACAAGAGATGGAAAACATAATCCCGTATGTATTGATCCTGATTGTAGTGATTGTTCATAAAGTAAAAGATTTCCTACTATCTTTCACTTTTTATTATTTCTATGACTAATTTGTGCTTAATTGATTTTCTCCTTTTTGATAGGTTATATTGAAATCACTTGGGTTTTAATTAAAAATATTTTATATTTTTAGTATGTCGAAGTTAATTTCTGTTTTAAAAGAAGAAATTCATTCAGATATTTCTGAGGATCATTATATTATTGACAAAATATTACCATTTGTATTGAATAGTAACATTGATGAATTATTTTCACAAGCCAATGATTGTATTGACGATGAAAATTTTTCAGAATCTTTAATATTCTATGATTTAATATTGAAAGAAGATTCAAAAAATATTCATGCTCTAATTGATAAGGGTACAACTCTACAGAATCTAGGTCGAATAAAATTAGCTATTCGTTCATATGATAAGGCACTTGATATATCTCCTGACAATATTGATGCATTAGTAAACAAAGGATCTGCTTTTCATTTAGATAAAAAATATTCTGATGCTATATCTTGTTATGACAGGGCTCTTCAAATTGATAAAAAATGTCCTATGGCCCTTGCATACAAAGGACTTTCTTTGGCTGAATTGGGTCAACTAAAAGAAGCAATTGCTTATTTTAAAAATGCCTTATCTATTGACAAACATTATGATCTTGCACAATTCTCTAAAGATACTGCTCAAGAACTTTTAAAATCCTTACAAGGAAAATAATCTAAAATACTGTGACATCGCCAGGTGCTGGTTCTCTCGCCGTTTGTTTTTCATTAGATTTAACGAAATCACTATGTTTTGTATTTTGGTGTGCCCTTAGTTTTTCAATATCTTCAAAACCTTCATGACACAAGTAGCATTTTGGTTTATGTTCATCTACTAATGGGAGTACCATGATATCTTACATTAGTTTGGTTACTTATTTCTTAAGAGTATAAGGAATATATCATCATAATGAAGTTGATGAGTATGTTAGAACAACTTGTTGGGGATTCTCAGGCATTAGATCGATCTCTTGCTGGTGAAGAATTATCTTACAAGGATGGTTTAGAATTAATGAATTATGATAATTTACATTTACTTGGTGCAGTTGCAGATTCTACACGAAAAAAATTGGTTGGTGACACAGTAACTTTTGCAGCATCATATTACATGAATTACACTAATGTCTGTGCTGCAAGTTGTCAAATGTGTGCCTTTTATCGAAAAGGGGATGAAGATGATGCATACACCTTAACTCCTAAAGAAATTGAACAACGTGTTGGAATTGCTAAACAAATGGGTGCAACTGAAGTCCATATTGTTGGTGGATTTCATCCCAAACTCCCTTTAGAGTACTACGAAGATATGATGAAGACCATTAAAACAAGTTATCCTGAATTAAACATCAAAGCATTAACTGCCGCTGAAATTTTTTATTTATCTAAGCTTACAAAAATTTCTACTAAAGAAATTTTATCTCGTTTAAAGGATGCTGGATTAGATTCTATGCCTGGTGGGGGTGCAGAACTATTTCATCCTGACATTCGTGGAAAAATTGTACGAGGTAAATGTACTGGTCAACAGTGGCTTGATGTGATTGAAGAAGCCCATAATATGGGAATTAAAAGTAATGTCACTATGCTATATGGACATATTGAAAAACCTGAACATATCGTTGATCATTTGATAAAAATACGTGAATTACAAAAGAAAACTAATGGGTTTGTAACACTAATCCCATTAAAATTCAGTTTGGATAATACTGAATTGGAACAAGACAATTTGGTAAATAATGAATGCTCTTCAGTTTATGATTTAAGAATAACTGCCTTATCTAGATTAATGCTTGCAAATACACTAAACAATATTTCTGTTTATTGGGTTGCATATGGAAAAAAATTGGCTCAAGTTGCATTATCTAATGGTGGAAGTGATTTGGTAGGAACTGCATTTTCTGAAGAAATTTACCGTGCAGCTGGTAAACCTACAACTTCATCTGTTGATGAATTAGCTACCATGGTAAAAGAAATTGGACGTATACCTGCACAAAGAAATACTCATTTTGGAATTTTAAAAAATTTTTAGCTCATTTGCTTTTTAATAGTTTCAATTTTTTCTTCCATTTTCACTTGTTTGTCTCTTCTTGAATCAATTTTTATTATTACTTCCACTCTACTAACCCCTAAGTTGTGAACTGTTTCTGTCATGTTTTTTACTGCTTTATTGATTGTATCAATATCATCTGATTCCAAAACTGTGCCCATTGAATTAATGGAATATCTTAAATTTCCTATGTCTTTAATTGATTCAATTGCTTTTGCAATGTAAAAACTAACACTGGTAGTTCTTGTTGCAATTGGATATATGCTAATTTCTGCGTGAATCATTACATTTTTTAGAATAATTTAAGATTAAAATGTTTTAATTATTCTGCTTTTTTTTCTACTTTTTTTGTTGGTGTGCCTTTTTTCCTTCTTGCTCCAAAACTAATCAATACTAGTAAAAATCCTAAACCAAACAAAATTCCTGCTAGTGTATTATAATCTTCATTTTCTTGTTCTGCTAACATCAAATCAAGCTTTTCTTCATCAGTCATTCCTGCTTGACCCACTGGAACTGCAGCATTGATGTTTATAGTTAGTATTAATCCTACAATCACCATTGACATTCCTCCTGCTAATATTTTTTTATTTACTAGAACCATTCTTTGAAATTTATTAAATTACATCATATATTAGGGAATTTAATTTTTGTTTGTTCTTTATTTTTTTAATTAAAATTTGCGTGAGTTTGTAAATTTTGATTTTAATAAAAGTTACAAAGTTCTGAGTGTTTTTCTCAAAACAATTTGTTTATGTTATCTGTGATTTTGGAAGCATTCTCTGCAATATACAGGTCTGTCTTCCTTTGGTCTAAATGGTACTTGACAATCATTTCCACAATCTCCGCATTTTGCGTCATGCATTTCTCGTGGTCTGTCATCTCTATTACCAAATCTAGAACCTCTATCATTTCCACCTGATCTTCCACCAAATCTACCACCTTGTCGTGGCTCTGGTTTGTGATTTTGGAAACATTCTCTGCAATATACGGGTCTATCTTGTTTTGGTTGGAATGGTACTTGACAATCCGTTCCACAATCTCCGCATTTTGCGTCAAACATTTCTCTATCTTCTCTATTGTATGACATATTTTCTAAATTTCATCAATTCATGTTGTAATTAAACTATTGTAAAATTCTTTTATTTTTTAAATAATTTGATGATTTTTAGAAAACTTTTTCTTATTTTTAGACTTTATTTCATTACATTGGTATTTCAGGCACTGACATTCCACCATAACCTGAATCAATTGTCTGTTTTGGATTAAGACTTGTATCATGATGACACGGTTTGTTACAAACTGGACAGAATTTTCTATCTAATACAATGCATTGACAGATGTGATTTTTTACATATGATTGAGCAGCTTGATTCCATTCTCCTGTTCCATTACAATAAACACAAACATTAGTTGAACTTGAACCTGCCCCTTTACAAAAATCACATACATCTTCTGTCATGACCATTGTTTTTTTATCTGTATTATATGATTTTGGTCAGCAGTGATGTAATCCAGTCATATGATAAATACTGCCTTTAATTATGTATGAAACTATTGCAATAATTTTTACAAATTAAATTCCGATTTGAAATATTGGGCTTCAAAATTCGGCAAAGTATCATCAGATTGAGGAATCAGATAGAACCCGTTGGTATCATCATCAGCCGTTATTTTTATAATTTTTAAAGTAAATAATTCTATTCAAATTTCATATACTCTATAGTTTTTTAATATTTGTGGAAGAAACTGAAGATAAGTCTGATGATAATTTGATTTTGTCGGATTTAGTAAATGACTGGATTTTGGAACCTATTGTTGATTCTGTAGATCGACAAAATATTGTTTTTACACTAACTACTAAGGGTAAAGAATATTTTAAAATTTTAAACAAAGATCCTGGATATCCATTCAAAAACAATCCCACTTTACAAATTATGGTAAAACAAGGAATCATTACCCCAATTATAAAAAAAGAAGGTGAGGTAGGTTACAACTTAAATTTAATTGGTGAAAAACATCATGTTTTTCTAGAAACATGGATAGAAAAAATGAAAAATTAATTTCAAATGTCTATTAAAATTATTTAAAAAATTAAACTGAATCTTCTGGTGGTCTTTGAACAAACACATTGCAGACAAGTGCATCTGTTTTTGTGTCTCTATGTTGAATTTTACATGTAACAAATTTACCTTTTAATGCTCTCTCTAAATCTTCTTTAGTTTGTTCTGGACGTTGCCCTTCTTCTGAATCTTTGATTAAACCCATGATTATTTTTTCTGTTTTTCCGTAATCTCCTTTGTTATCTTTTCTAGTGTGGCTTACAAGTAGTCTGAATGCATTTCCTGTTAAAATTTCTAAAACCGCTCCTCCAATTCCGTCACCATCGAGTTCATTTGACATGATAAGATTATTTTTTTGTTCTATAATTACTTGGTGGCTATACTGATTTCAAAATCTGGTACTAATCCTTTTTCTTTTGACATTTCAAATAATTTTCTAATTGCTTGCTCACCCGGATCTCCCATGTTAACTGTAACTTGATTCACATACATTTTTACAAATTTCTCAATCAATGATCTTTCTTTTCCTCTGGAATATTGCATTGCATATTCTAATGCATCATCAAAATTCTTTATTCCAAATTCAATTGATGATTGTAGATATTTATCAAATTTAACAATGGTTTCCATGCCCAAATCTGTTTTCATTACGTTAATTCCTAATGGTACTGGCAACCCATTTGTGGTTTTATCCCACCATTCACCGACATCTAAAATTTTGACATTTCCTTCTTGTTCATATGATAACTGAGTTTCATGAATTACTAATCCTACATCTACTTCTCCTGATTCAACAGCTTTAGGAATATCACTGAAATTCATTTCAACATAATCAAACTTTCCAATCATTAATTGTAATAATAAAAATGCTGATGTCATTTTTCCAGGAATTGCAATTTTACATTTTTTTAATTCTTCAATTGTCATTTGTTTTTTTGCTGTAACTATTGGACCATAATTAATTCCAAAACTTCCGCCACTTCTTAAAATTGTGTATCCTGGAATGTATGCGCATGCATGAACTGAAACTGCTGTAACGTCTAATTCTGGATTAGTTGCTTTAAGATTCAAATTTTCAATGTCCTCAATTACGTGATTTACTGTAAAATCTGGGGATGGTATTTTTCCTGTAAACATTCCATAAAACATGAATGCATCATCAGAATCAGGGGTATGACCAACAGAAATTTTCATATTTTTATCTTAAACAATCGTAATAAAAATCAAAATCATAGAAAAATTTAAAATTTGATAGACCTCGATCATATTTTTTTGATATTGTATTCTTTTTGTTTAATTTTAAAATTTTATGATGTAGATTTTTAAAAATTAATAATGCAATTTCACGACTAAATATCACATACATTATATAATGCTCGTCAGGTTTTCGGATTAATGGCAAAATTCAAGTCAACTGCAGAAGTTATGAAAATTATTAAGAATAAACAGAATATTCGTAACTTTGGTGTAATTGCACACGTTGATCATGGAAAGACAACCATGAGTGATAGTCTTTTGGCTTATTCTGGAATTATTGCACCTTCAGCTGCTGGAAAAGCACTTGCAATGGATTTTGATAAAGAAGAGCAAGAAAGAGGAATTACCATTTATCAAGCAAATGTAACTTTGCTGTTTTCTCAAAAAGAACAAGAATATGTAATTAACATGATTGATACGCCTGGACACGTAGATTTTAGTGGAAGGGTAATTCGAAGTCTTAGAGCAATTGATGGTGCCGTAGTTGTATGTGATGCAGTAGAAGGTATTATGACTCAAACTGAAACTGTAACTAGAATGGCACTTGAAGAAAGAGTAAGACCTGTTTTGTTTATCAATAAAGTAGATAGATTAATCAAAGAATTAAGATTGACTCCTGAAAAAATGCAGGCTCAATTAGCAGAAGTTGTTTCCACCTTTAATCAATTAGTTGACACATATGCTGAACCTGAATACAAGGAAAAATGGAAAGTATCAATCCAGGATGCAAGTGTAACATTTGGTTCAGCTAAAGATAGATGGGCAATTAATGCTGACTTGATGAAAGAAAGAGGAATTAACTTCAAAGATGTAATTGACGCATATACTGATGAAAAACTTCCAGAACTTGTAGAAAAAGCACCATTAGCTGATGCAGTTCTTGGAATGGTTGTAAAACATCATCCTGCACCAAAAGATGCTATCAAATATAGAATTCCACAAATTTGGAAAGGTGATTTAGAATCTGATGTTGGCAAAGCTTTGCTTGCTGGTGAAGATGATGGTCCAACAATTATGATGGTTGTGAATATGGTATTGGATCCTGCAGCAGGTCCTGTTGCAATTGGACGATTATTCTCTGGAACTATCAAAGATGGACAAACACTTCACATTATAGATGAGAAAAGAGATGGACGAGTTCAATCTGTTAATTTCTTTATGGGTAATCAAAGAGAACAAGTTGGTGAGCTAGGGGCTGGAAATATTCCTGCATTATTGGGTTTAACTGAATGTCGTGCAGGAAATACTTTGTCATCTGTTAAAGACATTCCAATGTTTGAAGGAGTCAAATATGTTTCAGAACCTGTTGTTCAAATTGCAATTGAACCAAAACATCCTAAGGATTTACCTAAACTTGTAGAAATTTTAAGACAACTAACTATTGAGGATCCAAATTTAATTGTCAAAATTGATGAAGAGAGTGGTGAAACAATTGTTGCCGGTATGGGTGTATTGCACTTGGATGTTGCAACCCATAGAATTCAAGATGCAAAATGTGACATTATTACATCTGAACCTTTGATTAATTATCGAGAAACCGTGAAAGCTGGATGTGAACCAGTAATGGCAAAATCTCCAAACAGACACAATAAGATTTTCATGAAAGTAGAACCATTAGAACCTGAAATTGCTCATATGTTACGAACTGGTGAAATCAGTGATATGAAAGATAAGAAAGTTGTTTCTGATTTGTTAAAGGGTGCCGGTTGGGATACTGATACCATTAAAAGAGTAATGAGATTTGATTCTCGTGGAAATGTTTTGATTAATGGTACAAAGGGTGTTCAATTTGTTCAAGAGTCTACTGATTCTATTAATTCTGGATTTGATGATGTAATGAAAGAAGGTCCTCTCTGTAAAGAACAAATGAGAGATTGTAAATTTATTTTCACTCACTTTGTTCCTCATGAGGATACTGCACACAGAGGTTTATCTCAATTAGGTCCTGCATCTCGTAGAGCCTGTATGGGCTCATTACTTACTGCAGGCACTGCTGTGTTAGAACCAACATTAGCTATTGAAGTTCGTGTTCCAACTGACTTAGTTGGAAATGTAGCAACAATACTTTCTGGTAAACGTGGTAAGGTTCTAGACATGCAACAAAAAGGTGCATCTAGTATTGTTATTGGTGAAATCCCTGCTTCTGAAACTTTCACCTTATCTGAAGCTATGAGGGGTCAAACTGCAGGACGTGCAACATGGAATACATCATTTAAGGAATGGACTGAAGTTCCAAAATCAATGCTGGGAACCGCCGTAGCTGATATCAGAAAAAGAAAAGGATTAGCTCCAGAACCACCTGGTGTTAACGAGTTTATTGATAAAGAATAGTTATCTAATTTTTAGTAAAATTATTTTCTAAATTTCAATTCATCTGTGTGATTTTGAAAGTATTCTTGTATTGCCACATTGGAGTGAACATCCTTGTATGTATCTAACATTACATTCATAATTTTATTGATGTGTTTTTCTAATTTCTTTATTCTTTGTTGTGCAATTGGATGTTGTAATGTTCTTATTTTATCTTGATAATCTGTCCTAGTGATTATCATGTGGGCTCTATCTATTTCCTCTTGAATATGTTCCAATAACTCTAGACCTTTTTTACTAAATCCAAATTGACTTCCATCCCTCAATATGATTGTGGGATTTTTTTTAATATCTTCAATTTCTTTTTTTTGATTTATTACAAATGTTTCCATCATTGTTGAAAATTGTATGTGGTCTTGAACTTTATTTTGA
>Ga0257125_1002825_pt1 | contig 13431 bp, 10 predicted proteins | sample SI106_200metaG_FD_190183 | JGI IMG/M metagenome (GOLD analysis project Ga0257125, IMG submission 190183) | Marine microbial communities from Saanich Inlet, British Columbia, Canada - SI106_200 | ecosystem: Environmental > Aquatic > Marine > Inlet | place: Canada: British Columbia | collected...
AACATTTATGTCTCCTTTCCCGAAACCTGATTGCATCTGTATGTCGCTATCGGCAGCATTATATACCATTATTCTGAAGTGCTCCAATAATTTTATTAACAGTTTTCTCGTATTGGTCAGAAGAACGCTTAAAAGAATCCATAACCTTATCTATATCGTGAAGATCAAAAAGTACACGGCGACCAATTTTGATAGATGGAATACGTCCAATGCCAGACCATTCGTACAATGTCTTGACCGGTAGAGAGGTATACCGTGAAGCAGCTTTGATATCCACATATCTTTCTCTGTTTACCTCATCTTTAGCATTTGATTTGTCTTTCATCATTTTAAACTAAAAAGAAGCATCAATTTGTGTTTCACATTCTATAGAGTCAACAAATGATAAATCATTAGGAATTGTATCATTTGATATTTCTGGTCTAAACTCTGCTAAAATTATTCTTGGTTTTTTGGAAGAGATTATCTCGTTTATCCGGTTAGAATATCTAGTCAAAACTAAATATGACCAAACCAGAGTCATTGTGCCATTGAGACTAAACACTGATAAAAAACCTGGAGTATCAATCTCGTCGGTATTTTCATCAATAAGATTAGGAATGTATACAATGTAACCAACAGTTTTATTTGATTTGGAAGCTTTTTTCTTCTGGCTTATTCTTTCCAAGCTGAGCTGATCTTCTACATTTGCATTGCATGCTATATAAGAATCGGTTTTTAGATTGAATTTTATTGCCCGATAAGGCCCATCATACTTAATTTCTTTGGATAATATAATGTATTGCCTGTTGCAATAAAGAAAGAACTTACTCATGTTTTGAAATATTATATTCTCTAATTCCAAACCGCTTTTGAATAACCATCTTTTGTCATTATCCTTATTATCGTTCATTGCAGGTCGAGTTGTATGTAAAATAAGATCGTTGTGTGATAGATTAGACAATTGCGAGGCTTTCGGTTTTTGTCTTTTATAAAGTTTTGGAGGCATGTTGTATAATATGCCTCCAAAGTCATATTCTCCTTTAAGTAATTCAAATAAATATAGGCATGCTGTGCTATCTCTTAACATATGAAGCGTATTTATAATTTTTGGTGGTTGTTTATGGGTTTTGCGAGTTAATACATCAATTGATACTAAGTGTGACCACCAAAAGAATCTCCCTGACTGGTTATTATTTATATTTGTACTCTTCATTAATCCCCCATTTCTTGTATTTTGAATTAAATACCCCTGAGCATGTTATAAATATAACATAGAAAAATAATATTTAGTTATGGAATGCAAACTAGTTTCCGCCGGAAACATTTATCACAAATTGAGCGATCTTGATATTAATCATTCTCGCCCATCAAAAAGTGATGACACGGCTTTGTAGAAAAGATACTATACCTCTATGTGACTATAAAGAATACACTTGAAACAATTCAGATATACTATAAAATCCGTTACTATACAGAAACTGTAGAAGTATTTATATGCATCAACTATACATAACGAACAGATAGTCAAGAAACAGGACTCGCAATCAACATCCTTGATGGTCTAAAAGTAGATTAAGACTTGTAAAAATAAATGGCAAAATCCAAAAAAAACAATAACACTGAAGAGCCGATTAAAAAGCAGCTTTGGAAGGCGGCGGATAAGCTCAGAAAAAATATTGATGCAGCGGAGTACAAGCACATTGTATTGGGTTTGATTTTCCTGAAGTATATATCTGATGCTTTTGAGGAACGTTATGCTTTAATCCAACAAGATGTCTCACAAGGAGCTGACCCTGAAGATAGAGATGAATACCTATCTGACCTTTATGGAGCACCTGTGTTTTTTGTTCCACCTTCTGCTAGATGGAGCTTTTTGCGTACACATGCAAAGCAACCCACAATCGGGAAAACAGTTGACGATGCAATGGACGTGATTGAGCGAGAAAATTCTTCTCTACGTGATGTTCTTCCAAAAGTGTTTGCAAGAGGGAATCTTGACCCAACAAACCTGGGAGGTTTAATTGACCTTATTGGAAACGTTGCTTTAGGAGATGCCAAGGCCAGAAGCGCTGATGTTCTTGGTCATGTATTTGAATATTTCCTTGGTGAATTTGCACTGGCAGAAGGCAGAAAGGGTGGACAGTTCTATACCCCGAAAAGTGTTGTTGAGCTATTGGTGGAAATGTTAGAGCCATACAAAGGCCGTGTGTTTGATCCCTGCTGTGGTTCGGGTGGTATGTTTGTACAGTCTGAAAGTTTTGTGGCAGATCATCAGGGTAAGGTTAATGACATTTCCATATACGGACAGGAAAGCAACCAGACTACATGGCGACTGGCAAAGATGAATCTTGCAATCAGAGGAATAGACAGTTCACAGGTAAAATGGAACAACGAAGGCTCTTTTTTAAACGACAGTCACAAGGACTTAAAAGCCGATTATGTAATTGCTAATCCTCACTTTAATGACAGCGATTGGAGTGGAGATCTTCTCAAAAAGGACGGGAGGTGGAAATATGGCACTCCGCCAGTGGGGAATGCGAACTATGCGTGGATACAACACTTCCTTTATCATCTCAGCCCAAGTGGTCAGGCTGGTTTTGTTCTGGCCAAGGGCTCTTTGACATCAAAGACATCCGGAGAAGGCAGTATACGGAAGGAATTAATTGAAGCCCGTCTGGTGGACTGCATTGTAAATCTTCCAGCGAAACTCTTTCTCAACACACAAATACCAGCATCTTTATGGTTTCTGAGTAGAAAGAAGGCAAACGGCAAATTCCTTAACCGTACCGATGAAATACTCTTTATTGATGCGCGGAACATGGGACACCTGATAAACCGCAGAACACGGGAGTTGTCGGAAGAAGACATTATCTATATATCTGAAACCTATCACAAATGGAGAGACCCTAAAGGTAAGTATGAAGACATTAAAGGCTTTTGTAACTCTGCATCCATTAAGAGAGTAAGAGAACTGGATTATGTGCTTACACCGGGCAGATATGCTGGACTGCCTGACGATGAAGATGATTTTGATTTCAATGAACGGTTTAATAAACTGAAAGTGGAGTTTGAAGGACAGTTGAAAGAGGAAAAAGAAATGAATACTCTAATTATCAAAAACCTTGCAAAGATTAAGGTTGAAAAATAATTTAAGTTAATGTTGCACTTCTTAATTGAATAGGGAATTCCTATATTAAGAGTAGGAGAATAAAAGACGATGACTGAATATGATAAGCTAAAGAAATCATTACAACACCTGGAGCAGCAGTACGCGAACTATTTATCGATGAATGAACGTGATAATCTTTCAGATCTGGATAAGGATGCAATCAGTGAATCTGTTGTGCAAAGGTTTGAAACCTGTTATGACACCCTCTGGAAACATTTGAAAAAGTATTTGGAAGAAGAGGTTGGATTAGTGGCGCCTAATAGCCCTAAGCCAATTTTCCGCTTAGCCTATGAAAATAGTATTGTTGAGGAGGTTGAGAATTGGTTTGAGTACGCACAAGCTAGAATTGACACTGCGCATGACTATAATGAAGAGAAGTATATGGCTACTTTGGGAAAAACAGGGGATTTTATCCAGGATGCAATTGATTTGTATAAAGTAATGACAAAAGAATCATGGTAAAAGAGATTCAAATTGATGTAGAGTCAAAACAGCTTGCGGTCATCAAGAAAGTCCTTAAGCAGCGTATCGCCTATAAAACGGTGTGGGCTTATGGTTCACGGGTCAATTGGACAGCAAACCAATACTCCGATCTAGATTTAGTGATTTTTGAAATTAATACCGTAAAACTGGGAGAGTTGAAGGAAGACTTTGCCGAAAGCGATCTGCCTTTTACCGTTGATATTATGTCCTGGGGGAAAATACCGGAGAATTTTAAGAATAAAATCCGTAAAAAATTTGTGGTATTGCAGAAGAAACCTGAATTAGAAGGCTGGAATAATGGGGCTTTAAGTGATTTTGCTGACGTTATTATGGGACAGTCACCAAAAGGAGAATCTTGCAATGCTAATGGAAATGGAAAACCTTTATTAAATGGTCCAACTGAGTTTGGAGTAAAAAGCCCTCATCCACTTCAATTCACGGAAGACCCAAAGAAGTTATGTAAAGAAAATGATATTCTATTCTGCGTAAGAGGATCAACCACAGGAAGAATGAATTGGGCAGATCAGCAATATGCTATTGGTAGAGGTATTGCGGCTATTAGACATAAAGAAGGAAGCAGTTACAAACACTTTGTCAGAGGAATAATTGACTTCAACTTACCGGGTTTATTAGTAAGTGCAACAGGCTCTACTTTTCCTAATATATCTAGGGATCAATTAGAAGATTTAGTTGTTTTAATCCCCCCACCTCACGAACAAAAAGCCATCGCCTCTATCCTTTCCAGTCTTGACGACAAAGTAGACCTGCTCCATCGCCAGAACAAAACTCTCGAAGCCATTGCTGAAACGCTTTTCAAGCAGTGGTTTGTGGAGGAAGAACAGGAGAATTGGGCGGTTGAGTGTTTGGGTAATATTGCTGACATAAACCCCGCTTATGAACTAAAAAAAGGGGAGGTTTCAACATACGTTGAGATGAAAAATGTAAGTACTTCAACCTTTAATCCAGAAGGTTGGTATAAACGTGAATTTGCCTCAGGAATGAAGTTCAGAAATGGAGATACCCTTTTAGCAAGGATTACCCCGTGCCTTGAAAATGGCAAAACTTGCTTTGTAACGTTCTTAGATGAAGAAGAAATCGGCTGGGGTTCTACAGAATATATAGTAATGCGGATGAAAGAACAGTTTCATCCGTATATTTCATACATTATAGCTAAGAATAAAGATTTTAGAGATTTTGCCATTAGTAGTATGTCTGGTTCGAGCGGAAGGCAAAGGGCACAAGCAAGTGTAATTAAAGAATATGATTTAAGAGTGCCACCATTGGAAATCATAGAAGAATTAAATCACCAATTAGATAGAATACTTTCAAAGTTAAAGAATAACGCTAATCAAATCCGTACACTCGAAAAACTACGAGAGACGCTATTGCCAAGACTGATGAGTGGTGAAGTGAGAGTTGAATATGAAAATTGATAATTATCAAAATGTAATTAGTTATTTAAATAAGAATAAAAGAGAAAAGCATCTCCTTTTGGGTAATGGATTTAGCATGTCTTATGATAAGAAAATCTTTTCATATAATGCGTTTAGTGACTTTATTAAAGAAACAGATGATCAATTATTGCGAAAGTTATTTGGTATTATTAATACTTGTAACTTCGAGCTTATAATGAGTCAACTCGATGTTTTTTACAAGCTTGCTGTTGAGTTTGTTGCAGATAAGGGTCTGGCAGATAAAATAACGACAGCTACGAAGTCTTTAAAAGAGAAACTTGTTGATGCAATTTCTGAATTGCACCCTGAACAGGTTTTTAAAATACCAGCAGAACAAAGTCGCAACTGTGCTTTATTCCTTAAAGAATACCTTGATAGTGATGGTCATATATTTACAGCAAATTATGATTTATTGCTGTATTGGGTACTTATGAGTAATCAAGAGCAATTTAACAAGATAGTTGATGGCTTTGGTAGAGAATACATAGAAAAGGATGAATACACTGAGGATTATGAGCCTGAATTTGGTGATTTAGAATGGGGCCCCAATCAGGAAGAACAACAGGTACACTATATACATGGAGCATTACATTTATTTGATACTGGAGTTTCGATAATTAAGGAAACCTATGATGGTGAATATTTACTAAAGAACATAAAAGACAGAATAGAAAATAAAGAATATCCTGTTTTTGTGACAGCCGGTGATGGGCAACAAAAACTTGCACACATTTTACATAATCAATATTTGGATTATTGTTATAAACAATTATCTTCAATATCAGGATCATTAGTAACCTTTGGTTTTAACTTTGGCAAATATGATCACCATATTATTGATGCAATTAATAAAGCAAATAAACAAGATATGAAAGAGAAGTTATGGAGTATATATATAGGCGTTTATTCAGAAGAAGGTAAAAAGCACATTGAATCCATCATTCCAATGTTTAAGTGTAAGGTGAATCTTTTTGATGCAAAGACAGTAAATGTATGGAAGGTGTAGAGAGTGAGTAGAATCACAGAGAATGTTATAGAGGACTTTGCAATAGAGTTACTCGGAAAATCCGGCTATAAGTACATATACGCCCCTTCCATTGCACCGGACAGCAACACGCCGGAAAGAGAGTCCTTTGAAGATGTACTGCTAATTGAACGTTTACAAACAGCGGTTGACAGAATTAACCCTGAAATCTCTGAGGATATTAGAGAAGATGCTGTAAAACAGATACTCAGGCTGAACTCTCCTGAGTTGATCACCAACAACGAGAGCTTTCACCGTATGCTTACCGAAGGTATAAAGGTAAGTTACCAGAAGGACGGTAATGACCGTGGTGATTTTGTCTGGTTGATTGATTTTAATAATCCTGAAAATAATGACTTTCTTGTTACTAATCAGTTTACGGTTATTGAAAACAGTGTAAACAAACGTCCAGATATCATTCTATTTGTAAACGGCCTGCCACTTGTAGTTATAGAACTTAAGAATCCTACTGATGAAAATGCAACTGTAATATCTGCATTCAAGCAACTACAAACCTACAAACAGGCAATCCCCTCCTTATTTACTTACAACAGTTTTATGATTATTTCAGATGGCCTGGAGGCAATGTCAGGTTCAATTTCAGCGGGATTTAGCCGTTTTATGGCGTGGAAGACATCAGATGGCAAGGCTGAGGCTTCTCCTCTCATCAGTCAACTGGAAACGCTCATTAAGGGTATGCTGAATAAGAAGACTATGCTAGACCTTATCCGGCATTTTATTGTCTTTGAAAAATCCAAAAAGGAAGACAAAGAGACTGGTGTTATTACCATCCAGACAGTGAAGAAGCTTTCTTATTATCATCAATATTATGCTGTAAACAGGGCGGTAGAATCGACGATCCGGGCATCGGGGCATGTATCCAACCCTCTTCACTCACAGAAGGGAGTGGTAATGGAATCTCCCGAAAGTTATGGTTTGCCAGATGTTAATACGCAACCAGTTGGCGACAGGAAAGGCGGTGTTGTGTGGCATACGCAGGGGAGTGGAAAATCCCTGTCTATGGTTTTCTATACAGGAAAAATTGTTCTTGCGTTAGATAATCCCACCATATTGGTCATCACTGACAGAAATGATCTGGACGACCAGTTATTTGATACCTTTGCCGCCTCCAAACAGCTTCTCAGGCAGGAACCTGTTCAGGCAGAAGACAGAGAGCAGTTGAAGGAACTTCTCAAAGTGGCATCTGGCGGTGTTGTGTTTACTACTATTCAAAAATTTCAACCTGATGAAGGAAATGTGTATGAGCAGCTATCAGACAGGGAAAATATAATTGTCATAGCCGATGAAGCACACCGTACACAGTATGGGTTTAAAGCAAAGACTATTGATGTTAAAGACGATAAAGGTAATGTTATTGGAAAAAAAATTGTCTATGGCTTTGCTAAATATATGCGTGATGCGTTGCCTAATGCAACCTATCTAGGCTTTACTGGTACGCCAATAGAAAGTGACGATGTAAGCACGCCTGCTACTTTTGGCAACTATGTTGATATTTATGACATTTTACAGGCCGTTGATGATGGAGCGACGGTCAGGATCTTTTACGAAAGCAGACTGGCGAAAATAAAGCTCAGTGACGCAGGTAAAAAACTTATTGCGAATCTGGATGATAAACTTGATCAGAACGAATTATCCCAGACCCAGAAGGCAAAAGTTAAGTGGACACAGTTGGAAGCGTTAATTGGTAGTGGCCCCAGGGTAAAGCAGGTGGCGCAGGATATTATTACTCATTTTGAGCTTAGGGATGATCCCGGTGGTGGTGGGCTTGATGGTAAGGCAATGGTTGTGGCTATGTCTCGCAGAATTGCTGCTGATTTATACAAGGAAATCATTAATATCAGACCGCAATGGCACAGTGATGACCAGAAGAAAGGAGTCATTAAAGTGGTTATGACCTCATCTTCTTCTGATGGCCCGGAAATATCCAAGCACTACACGTCCAAGGAACAGCGTAGATCATTATCGAATAGAATGAAAGATGCTGAGGATGAACTTAAACTGGTTATTGTTCGGGATATGTGGCTTACTGGTTTTGATGCACCTTGTTTGCACACCCTCTACATTGATAAACCGATGAAGGGCCATAATCTGATGCAGGCGATAGCACGGGTGAACAGGGTTTATAAAGACAAACCAGGAGGCCTTGTGGTTGATTATCTGGGTATTGCCTCTGATCTGAAAAAAGCCTTATCCTTTTATTCTGATAACGGTGGAAGAGGTGATCCTGCAATTGCACAAGAAAAAGCCGTTCAGATGATGCTGGAAAAACTTGAAGTGGTCTCTCAGATGTTTCATGGATTTGCATATGAAGATTACTTTCAGGCAGATACTTCAACAAAACTATCCCTTATTCTTGCAGCTGAAGAACATATTCTGGGAATAGAAAATGGAAGGAAGAGATATATTGATGAAGTAACTGCTTTGTCCCTGGCTTTTTCTATAGCGATACCCCATGAACAGGCAATGGATGTCAAAGATGAATTATCATTCTTTCAGGCTGTGAAATCACGATTAGCAAAGTTTGATAGCACCGGTTCAGGCAGGACTGATGAGGATATAGAGACAGCAATAAGGCAGGTAATTGATAAGGCACTGGTATCAGAACCGGTCATAGATGTTTTTGATGCTGCCGGGATTAAGAAGCCGGACATTTCCATACTTTCAGAAGAATTTCTTTTGGAAGTCAAGAATATGAAGCATAAAAATATTGCTCTTGAAGTGTTAAAGAAATTGCTTAATGATGAAATTAAATCACGCGTTAAAAAGAATCTAATACAAAGTAAATCTTTAATGGAAATGCTTGAGAATTCTATTAAGAAATATCACAACAAAATATTAACCGCTGCGGAGGTTATTGAGGAACTGATTGAACTGAGCAAAGACATTCAAAAGATGGACAAAGAGCCTGAGGAAATGGGAATGTCTGATCTTGAATATGCTTTTTACACTGCCATTGCTAATAATGATAGTGCGCGTGAAGTAATGGAGAAGGACAAGCTAAGAGAGTTGGCAGTTGTGTTATTTGAAAAGGTAAAAGAAAATGCCTCAATTGACTGGACAATTAAAGAAAGTGTAAAGGCAAAGTTAAAAGTTATTGTAAAGAGAACCTTACGGCAATTTGGCTATCCACCTGATATGCAGAAGCTGGCGACAGAAACAGTATTAAAACAGGCAGAGTTGATTGCGGAAGAGCTTACGCATAGAGAATGAGGATTTATAAACTATAATTTTTCAATTCTAATTTCATCATTAATGTTTTTCTTATCAGTACTAGAGATCTTTACTTTCTTTAATCCTTTATGAGTCTTAACAATGTAGTGGTTATCAACAATTCCAATAATTCTATACATATCGTCATTGTCTAGATCCTCTGAAGTTTTGATCGTATCAGGAAGAATGCTTTTCACTATTTCCTGCTGTGGATCTTGACCAGGACTTTTACCCATACCAAGAATAATATTCAGAAAAACAAATTTAAACATCACTCCTGCAAGACTGATAATTACCACAAACATAATAATATATTTCAGCACTGCACTATTAATCTTTTCAGCTTCTTTCTCTATCATTGATCTGTACAGACTGAATACTTTATTGTCTTTTTTTATTCTCTTCGTCTTGTAACAATCCTTACCAGCATAAAATTTATATGTAAAAATGTTACCAATAGTTTTAGTTCTTTGTACTGCAACTATATGGTACTCAGCTAATGACCTCAACTCTTTTGCAAGGCATTGTGTGTCCTGTGTAATCAAATAAATATCAATTCCCATGTGTCTACTCGTTTGAAAAAAAGTAAAGACATGTCGGTCTTTATATGTTCTATGGAATAGATCATGTGACTGCGCTTCATCGATAATATAAATAACGTTAAAGTTCTCACAGAACCTTTCCTGATATTCAACAGTAAAAAAAGGGTTCAAGCCTCCGGCTTCCTCAATAGCAAGATTCAAATCATACCCAAGTTTCATTTTCTTAATATTTGTATAGACTTTTATTTCAAGGTCACTGTTCTTAGGAACCCATGAATCTGTGATATCACACCACCTGAACCATGATCTAAATACATGATTAACGGCATAATATGTTTTGCCAGAACCAATCTTTCCCTCTATTATTCTAATAGCCATTTTTAAGCCTTTCTTATATATTTAATCTTCTGCCTTTTGAAGTCACTTTGGTTATTCAGTACATCAACAGACAGTAGTAATATTAATTCTGTTTTAGTTTTAACATTATCTTCAGATCTAAATAATTTTCCTAAATACGGTATATCACCAAGGAATGGAATTTTTTTAATTCTATTCTCCTCTACAGTCTCCATCAGACCTCCAATATATATTTTCTGACCATCATTAATCAACGTACTCATTTGTATAACTTTTGTCGTAAATGAAGGCGAATCTATTAAAGGATTAACAATAGGAGTTGCTACATCACTAATCTCCTGGGTCAATTCCAACTTGACAATATTGTTTTCTTCAACGTCAACTTTTACTTTTAGTATTACTCCGACATCTCTATATACAATGGTTTCCGATGCTAAACCGTTTGCAGAAACCGTTGTTCCTGTTTTAATCGGTTCTTCACGACCTATTTTAATTGTTGACTGCTTACCGTCCTGAACCAATACATTTGGTTTAGACAATACCTCTACCTTACTTTCTGATCTTAACAACGTTACAAAGGAATCAAAATCACGATGAAACGTAAAAGCCTTTATTCCATCACCAATAACACTACCGCCACCTGACACAATACCAGAGGGCAATAAAGATACATTTCCACCACGATCAAGATTTTTGCGAATAAAGTACTCTACTCCGTATTTTAATCCGTTGGTTAAGGTTACTTCCATAATTGTAAATTCGACAAGAACCTGTTTAGGACGTTTATCAACCTTTTTAATAACCTCTCTTACTTTTTTGTAATCTTCCACACTAGATTTGATAACAATCATATTTACATCTCTATGAACTGTTATTTCCAATTCAGAGAATACATCTTTTAGCAATGCTACAATATTTCCCGCAGATTCATATTGAAGATGATATACATAAACATTGTTCGAATCATCAGGTAACGTTCTAATACTTATACCTTCTAAATCTTCAATACTGTATATCCTGTACAGAACACCATCTTTTGTAATTTCATAACCGTTACTACTAACAATGGTGCGAACCATTTTTATTATTTCTTTTCTCTTATACTTTCCTTTTATCTCGATATCTACAGAACCAGACAGATCACCAACCACTACAAAGTTCTCTTTAACAATCCCCATTAAAAGACTAACCACATCTTTCAGATCAACCTGGTTAAACTGTATATCAACATCAATACCACCTCTTTTAAGTTCTGGCTTCGCATTACCATCTTTAACTTTCCATTGCCATCTTTCAGCATTTTTTGTTTTAGCAGTATTGGTAAAAAGTTTTTTTACCGGTTTCTTATTTAAGAGAGCACATCCCGGAGTAAAAAAGCATATTACCAATACTAAGACAGCAATTTTTTTAAGCATTTTATTAGTCTCCTTTCCAATAAGGAAATTTCCGACAGTTAAAAAATACACGCCAAAGGTAAGGCATTTTCGTCATGCTTTATAAACTTCTGGAAACTAGTTGCTTTGAAGGCAATCATAAAAAAGCCCAAAACAAAAAGGATTTGTGGTTTTTGTTCAGGGTTTTTTACTAAAAGATCAGGAATGTATAATTAATTTCTCATGTGAACGTCATAGCTGACCCAGCCTCTCAATAAGTCCTTCTTTAGTAATTCTATACAATAGGTAAGGCTAACGACTTTATTAAGCATGTCATACGCATCTCTTTTGCTGAGATGATAAACTTTAATATTAACTTTCTTATTTTGTAAAATTCTATTCACTTTATAACCTCACAAAGGGTATCATCCGTATAGCCATCCTAAAAGCTACAGCAGACATTATTAAAGAGAAGCCCTCTACAATTTTTAGATGCAATGCCAACCATGCTGCAATACCTGTAAAATTGATAACAGTACTACTAATACCATATGTGCCATCTATACTGTTCATCGTTCCCATAACACCCTCTATAAGCATATAAATAACCCTGCTTAAAAGCACAGGAACTACCGTAATCATCAAAACCCATATAAAGACTTTCATAGCCGTAAATCTTACGACACTGTATCCGACCATTGAACCAAAAGCTGAAAGTAACCAAGCTAATAGTGCTGGCATATTATATTCCCATCGCTATAAAAACAGATCGTATTGTCATTAAGCCCAATACAAACGTACCAATTAAATCAACCAATCCTTCCACTGAACAAAAATCAATAACTATATCTGTACCAAATACATTTGTTGTCAATGTACAATCTTCACCAGATAGACTAATTGAGCTTCCTGTTGCCAACAGTACTAAAGGATTAGTTGCCAAATATCCAGTTATCAGTCCCGTCCAATCTGTTTCACCAACTTCTGAAATATCTCCAGGGAGACTTGAATCATATGTTGAATCATCTGCATCACCGGGACTTGCTACAGTAGTACTTCCCGTAGCATCAAGACCGGAAAGATCATCAACTCCATCTTGATTAGTATCAGTAAAATTCTGAGCAGGAGCAGCAACAGGATCATCAGTGCCACATACACCACCATAATCAATTCCAGTTTCATCTTGGTTCATTATTTCGTCTGAACAGGTTTCAGGGGGTGGAGGACAAACAAAACCAAAGTTCAATTCACATACTCCACCACAATCAATACCTGTTTCATCTTGATTTTGTATTCCGTCAAAGCAATTTGGCAAATTAGGAACATCTTCGAACGCTTCATAAAAATCCACAGGAAAATCGTCAACAGTTAAACCTGTATAAACGCCTCCATTAACTCCACCGTTTGAGTCATATATCAATGAAGGGTTATCCGCTAAAGTAGTATCATTAATATTTCCAGATACACCATCATTGTCAAACCCTGAAAGCAATTTAACATGTGTACCTTCAATATTATTACCTTCTTTTATTGTGCAATAATCAACATTAGACCAATTATCACAAAGCTCTCCTAACTCTTCATCTGTTGCAGGAAAAAATGCACCATTATACTCTTCTATTTCAACAGTCTCAACAAGAGTGCCACCTAATGAATGACCGAAAGGTGTAGACTCCCAACCATTTGTTTCATCATCATATTCAGGATATACATTTTTACCACTTGTTGTCCCCACAATATATCGTTTTAAACTAGTATAATCATTCTCCATCCACCCAAGATCAACAGTCCCTGTAGCAGGATCATAATTGGTCAC
>Ga0257125_1002832_pt1 | contig 13393 bp, 8 predicted proteins | sample SI106_200metaG_FD_190183 | JGI IMG/M metagenome (GOLD analysis project Ga0257125, IMG submission 190183) | Marine microbial communities from Saanich Inlet, British Columbia, Canada - SI106_200 | ecosystem: Environmental > Aquatic > Marine > Inlet | place: Canada: British Columbia | collected...
ACTTCAAAGCAGCGTCTACGAAAAAATGATTGATAACGGATTTCGTAGAAGCGGGCACTTTTTTTATAAAAACAACTGCCCGAATTGCACAGAATGCATCTCTATTCGTATTCGGGTGCAAGACTTTAAAATGTCTCGCTCTCAGAAACGCATCTGGAAGAAAAACAAAGAACTGAGGATCGTTCAACACCCGGTGGAGTTTGATAAAGAAGGGTTTGAGCTGTATTGTCGCTACTGCCAGTGGAAGCATGAGTCAGAAACCAGTGAGGAGAATTATCGGGATTTTCTGATTGCAACAGCTGTCAATACAATCATGATGCGATTCTATAATGGCAGAGATCTAGCCGGAATCGGCTGGATCGACATGCTGGAGAACTCTCTCAGTAGTGTTTATTTTGCATTCAGCCCCGATTATGCCAAGCGAAGTTTAGGAGTCTACTCAGCACTCAAGGAGATTGAACTTGCCCGGCAGATGAAAAAAACCTATCTCCATATGGGTTTCTGGGTGCGGGATTGCCAGGCGATGGCATATAAATCGCAATACAAACCTCATCAGCTTCTTGTAGACGGTTTCTGGATGGACAGCGAGTTAGATCTTACTGATTGAACTTTTCAGATTGAGACGCTCACCTGAGCCAACAGAGAATGAAAAATCATGCAGATCATCTGCCCTGATTTACAGTTGAAAAGAGAGCTCAAAATAGTGAAAATATACATATAAAACAGTAGGATAATTAAATAAGATTGCAATCCAATAATTTACATGTATAATATTACGGCCTGGATGCGATTAAAAGATTCCTCTTTGTTTGTTCAGGATTGAAATTTAAATATTTTTGACGTTATTTATATAAAATTATATAGCCCATCACAATGAAAGAGATTAGGAAAAAATTGCTGGAGATGCAGACGACAATTTTGGAAGATATTGAAAATGAAAGGACAAAATCTGCAACAGCTGTGACAGACGATATTGGTGACGATATTGACCATGCAAACGAGGAACGGAGTCGGGAGTTTTACCAGTTACTTTGCGAACGCGATCAGCAGAAGCTGATTCATATCAAAGAGGCAATTGAGAGTATTGATTCGAAGACCTATGGTACTTGTGAAGACTGTGGAGAAAAAATCGGCAAGGCTCGCCTTGTTGCTCTGCCGTTTACGAAACTTTGCATTGACTGTAAAAACGAAGAAGAGCGTCTGAAAGGAGTTGATAAATCTCCTGAATCCGAAACTCACAACTATGCGGCTTCAAGTGATGATATTTGATCATAGGGCAGTTTTCTGCCCGTAGCATTCGCAATCAAATGACGAGTATTTTCAATTTTAGTCCCGAGTTATATTTTACATTCTTCCTGATTCTTCTTCGTGTTTCCGGTATTTTCGTCACTGCGCCTGTCCTCAGTTCTGAGAATGTTCCCAGGGCTTTGCGAGTCTACCTGAGCATCACCTGCGCATTAATTATTCTCAGTATTATCGAGGCGCCAAAAGTGCCTCTCAATTCTACTGTGGCCGACTATTTTCTGCTGGGTTTCAAGGAGCTGATGGTGGGGCTCCTTCTCGGTGTCATTCCCAGGGTCATGTTTGCAGCGGTGAACTTCGCCGGAACCATCATCGGTTTTCAGATGGGGCTGAGCATCGCCAATGTAGTAGATCCCCAGACTGATCTTCAGGTATCCATTATCGCGTCATTCGAGTCCATCCTGGCGACACTGCTCTTCGTGGTTTTGGACGGACATCACATTTTTTTCGAAGCCATCATGGTGAGTTATCAAAAGGTTCCCATACAGGGCTTTCTTTTTACACCGGGGAAAATCGAATTTTTGTTACGCATCATGGGTAATCTTGTGATCATTGGTGTCAAGCTGGGGTCTCCCATTATCATTTCAATGTTGCTGGCCAATGTGATTATGGGTTTTATGGCACGCAGTATCCCCCAGATGAATGTTTTTATTGTCGGTTTTCCTTTTACGATCGGCTTAGGTCTGATTTTGATCATTATTGGCATTCCTCATATGGTGGATGCTTTGACTGAGCTTTATGGTGCCTTTGGCAGGCAGACAATGCAAATACTCGATCTGATGGCGAGATAAAAAGATGGCCGAATCATCAACCGAAGAAAAAACTGAGGCGCCGTCCCAGAGGCGGCGGGAAGATGCCAGAAAAGAGGGGCAGGTCGCTTTCAGTAGAGAGGTGTCTGCAGTTGCCTTGCTGGGGAGTTTTCTTTTGCTTTTCTATTTTCTGGGGAACTCCATTCTGGACGTTTTCAAAGAATCTTTAGTTCACGCTTTCAACAACCTGTCCCGGTCAGAGTTGACAGTAGCAATGCTTGCGGAGTTGACTGAATTTTCCATGAACCAGACGGTGATCGCGATTATTCCATTTTTTGGGGTTGCCTTGGTTGTTGGGATAATGTCCAGTATTGTGCAAGTGGGCTTTAACCTCACCCTTAAACCTCTGGTACCGAAGCTGGATAAGCTAAGCCCTTTAAAAGGCTTCGGCCGAATCTTCTCCAAGCAAGCGTTCAGCGAGTTTCTCAAGTCCATTTTTAAGATGGGCGTGATCGGATATATCGGGTACTATACCTTCGACAACAGTCTAAGCCGCATTATCAGCCTGATTGACACCGATTCCAGGGATTTGATGAGTAATGCGACCTCCATCGTGGGCGACTTTGTCTTTCGGCTTTTTCTGGCCTTTCTGATTCTGGCAATTTTCGATTATATCTTTCAGCGCTGGGACCTGGAACAGAAATTGAAGATGTCTAAACAGGAGATGAAGGAAGAGCACAAACAGACTGAGGGGGATCCGACTCTGAAAGCGCGGATTCGACAGATACAGCAGCAGCTGAGCCAGGCAAGAATGATGCAGGAGGTGCCTGCTGCGGATGTGGTGATCAGTAACCCGACACATTTTGCCATCGCCCTCAAGTATGACCGGGAATACATGTCTGCGCCCCAGGTAGTGGCCAAGGGGATGGATTACATGGCATTGCGGATTATCCAAATCGCAGGAGAAAACAACGTGATAGTCTACCAGAACCCGGGTGTTGCGCGCGCTCTTTTTTTCCAGGTCGAGATCGGTGAAGATTTGCCGGAGGAATTTTACAAGGCGATTGCTGAAATCCTGGCTTTTGTTTACAAGACCCAAAAAAGAGGCATCAGAAAGACTTAAAAAGTCAAAAAATATAGAATCTTACTTGCCCCGTCCAGAAAATATCGTCGGAAAAAATGTGTTGATGCCATTCATGGTATTTTTACTGCATCTTTACCCCATTAATACCTGCAAAAAAATCCAAGCAGGCCCAGATCAGTTCCGAAAAAACCTCTCAGCGAAAACAGATGGTAGCTATTGCAAATACCGACTCCAAAGGCAGATTGATAAACGGGGATCTTTCCCTGGCCATTGGAATGATAGGTATCCTGGGTGTCATGATCCTGCCCTTGACACCGTTTTTGCTGGATATCATGTTTGCGATCAATATCACGATTTCGGTTCTCATCCTGTTTGTAGCGCTTTACTCTGTTAAACCTCTTGATTTCTCGGTTTTTCCCAGTGTGTTGCTGGTCACAACACTGTTTCGGCTTTCCCTGAATGTAGCGTCCACCCGGGCGATTCTGACAAACGGCAAGCAGGGCCTGTCTGCTGCTGGACATGTGATCCAGGCTTTTGGCGGTTTTGTGGTCGGTGGCAACTATGTGATCGGGATTATCATCTTCCTGATATTTGTACTGATTAATTTTATTGTCATCACAAAAGGTGCTGGCCGAATTGCGGAAGTGGCTGCCAGATTCACGTTGGATGCCATGCCCGGTAAACAGATGGCGATTGATGCTGACCTCAATGCCGGTATTATAGACGAACAGGCGGCAAAGAACAGGCGCTCTGAGATACAGGGAGAATCTGATTTTTTCGGAGCCATGGATGGTGCCAGTAAGTTTGTACGGGGAGACGCCATCGCCGGCTTGATCATCACGGCTATTAACATTATTGGCGGCCTGATCCTGGGAGTCCTCTTTTACGGGATGGATCTTACAAAGGCAGCTGCGACTTTTACTTCCCTGACCATTGGTGACGGTCTGGTCAGCCAGATTCCTGCGCTGATCATTTCCACTTCAGCTGCCATTGTGATCAGTAAAACAGGTGCTTCTAACAGGCTGGGTAAAGACTTGGGACTGCAGGTTCTTGGCAATCCAATAACCCTGGGACTGGCGTCCATGACACTGTTCGTATTCTCGCTGGTGCCGGGAATGCCCAAACCTACTTTTATCATGATTTCAATGATTCTTGGGTTTTTCGCCTGGAAAGGAGCTCAGAGGAAAAAACAGGACTTGATCGATCGGGAACAGCAGGAGGAGATCAAGGAAGCCGAGGAGGCCAAAGAGTCCAGCGAGGAGATCGCGGATCTGCTGCCTATTGATATACTTGGTCTGGAACTGGGGTATGCCTTGATTCCACTGGTGGATCCTGAACAGGATGGGGAACTGCTGGAGCGCGTCAAAGCGATTCGACGGCAGATTGCCCTGGACCTCGGATTTGTAGTCCCCCCGGTTCACATCAAAGACAATCTGCAGCTGGAGCCCGGCGCTTATAGTTTGATCATTAAAGGGATTGAAGTCGGTAAAGGCGAGATGATGATGGATCACTACCTGGCGATGAAGGCCGGAGAAGTGGATGAAGAGATTGATGGATTGGAAACAGTCGAACCTGCCTTTGGTCTGCCAGCTATCTGGATCTCAGAGGACGACCGGGAGAAAGCTCAAATCGCCGGATACACCGTTGTGGATGTTCCCACAGTCGTTTCTACCCACTTGACAGAGATTATCAAATCCCAGGCCCCTGAATTCCTGGGACGCCAGGACGTTCAAAAACTGCTGGATAAGGTTGCGGAAAATGATCCGAAGATTATTGAAGAGTTGATTCCTGATCTTCTGGGGCTGGGAACGATACAGAGAGTCCTGCAAAATCTGCTTAGGGAAAATGTTTCCATACGGGATATGAACACAATTCTGGAAACCATGGCAGACATCGCCCAGTACACCAAGATGCCTGATATCTTGACGGAACATGTCAGAGAAGCACTATCCAGAAACATCTCCAGACAATACCAGACGGATGATGGAACTATCCCGGTAATGACTCTCGATCAGGCCATTGAAAATACAATTGCTCAATCTATTCAGGAAACTGGACAGGGATCCTATCTGGGGATCGATCCGGTTTCAGGAGAGGCAATAATTACCGCTATCGAAAACAGCCTCGAAACGTTCTCAATGTTCAACTATCAGCCCCTGGTTCTTTGCTCACCCGTTGTTCGACCTCATCTCAAACGGTTGACAGAACGGGCTGTCTCAAATCTGGTGGTGCTTTCACACAACGAGATCTCCCCGGATGTCCGTATCGAATCCCTCGGTTTCATCTCCCTCGATGAACTCGCCGAAGCCGGATAGTCCGAGGCCCTGCTCATCCATGCCAATCTGATTTATACAAACGATCTTGTTGCCGGGAAATTTTCTCCTCCTATTTCAGCGTTGCCTGGGACATGATATATTCCGACAGGGCGGTAATCGTCAGGCTGGGATTGACCCCCAGGTTTGCGGCGACAACCGAGCCGTCAGCCACATACAGGTTTGGATAGCCGAACAGTTCCCCGTTCAATCCCACCACTCCCTTGTCAGGTGTTTCACCCATACAGCAGCCCCCCAGGATATGGGCCGTGGTGGAGGAATCCATGGTCACCTCCAGAATTGAACTCAACGGGATACCCTTCATCTTCTCAGCCAGCCGTTTTGTCACCTCATTGGCGATTGGAATATAGGAGGGTGATCGCATTAAACCCGAGGGCACACTTGAGTTCATGCTGCGGCCACCCAATCGCCACCAGCGGCGTTTATAATCCAGTTTAAGATAGTTATCATCTGTCTGCATCACTAACACAACAGTGGTACTGGCTGCTTTGCCGAATGGCCAGAGAAGTGAAAAAAACCGAAACGGGTGTAGAAGCACATTGCCCAAAAGCCGAAGTCCCCGGGGAATCCAGCCGCCGCCACCTGTCATCAGTGATAGCAGGCCTAACATGAGATCGGATCCCTTGTTGTAGCGTACCATTTCGATATGGGTCGTGTCGTCCGGGTATATCCCCGAAGTGATGGCGATCTGATCGTTCCAATCGGTACTCTTGTCCTTGGATTTCACCCCTGTCAGGGCTTCGGAATTGGTGCGGACGACGTTTCCCAACTGCTCGGAAATATTCGGCAACAAGCCTTTCTGCTTGCACTGCAGCAAAAGTTTGACAGTCCCCATCACGCCACCGCTGAAGACAGCCCCCTGTGTTGTGTACGTTTTTCGGGGATGTGCGCCTGAAGGACTACTGGTTGTAATTTCATAGCCGCCATTCAGTGGGCGTACTCCGGTGACTTCTGTTTCGGGAATAATCTCTACACCTTTTTTTTCCGCCAGGTAGAGATAGTTTCGATCCAACGTATTTTTTGCACCGACCGGGCAGCCAACCATGCAGGAACCACAGAATGTGCAGCCGGTCCGTTCCGGTCCTTCTCCGCCAAAATAGGGATCTGCTACGGTCTTGTCAGGTTGGCCGAAAAATATCCCGACATCGTTGATGTGAAATGTATCCTCCCCACGCATATCTTTTCCAACTTCTCTCAGACATTTGTCTGCGGCACCGATCTGTGGGCTGGGATTGGCACCCAGCATTCGGCGAGCTTCTTCGTAGTGGGGCTGGAGGGTCGCTTTGCAATCGGTAATTCCCCACTCCGGCTTTTTAAAAACCTCATCCGGCGGCACGAGCAGGTTATTGGCATAGACCAGGCTGCCACCACCGACGCCACCTCCATGAAGGATGCCCACATGCTTGAGTATCGTCAGATTCTGGTATCCGTACATGCCCAACTGAGGCAGCCACAGATACTTTTTACTCCAGTTGGTTTTGGGAAAATCCTCTTTCTGCCAGCGCCGCCCTTTTTCCAGGACAGCCACTTTATGCCCCTTTTCAGCCAGTCGCAAGGCTGATACACTGCCTCCAAAACCGGAACCGATCACGATAAAGTCATAGTCATATTTCTGCTGAGCCATCTGCCTCCTGAGTGTGATTTGAATTTTCGGCCCATTGAAGCAGATCACAGAGTTAATGTATAGTTTTTTAGTGACTAATTACAACCGAGCCACATTTCTTGACTTCGAATGGGCAATTATCTATGATCTATTACCATTCTAAAACATGTTTTTCAGAAAACGGCAGGGTGATTCTGAAAAAAACAAGTGTGCAAGGGCGAATTTAATTACCTACGACAATGTTCAAATTCCTTCATACAGCCGACATCCATCTTGATAGCCCACTTCGGGGCCTGGAGAGCTATGAGGATGCCCCGGTGGAACAAATTAGACAGGCAACGCGCAGAGCTTTTGATAATTTGATAGAGCTGGCTATTGATGAAAAAGTCTCCTTTTTATTGATTGCCGGCGATTTGTACGATGGTGATTGGAAAGACTATAACACCGGTCTCTTCTTTATTAAATGCATGGCAAGGCTCAGAAGAGAAGGAATTCGTGTCTTTTTAGTATCAGGAAACCATGATGCGGCCAGTCAAATAACAAAAACCTTGCAGTTGCCGGATAATGTCGTCCAGTTTCCGACCCGCAAACCTGCAACCGAAATTATCGAAGATCTCAATGTGGCTGTTCATGGCCAGGGATACAAAAATAGAGTGGTCAGTGACAACCTGGTATTGGAATTTCCCCCGGGAAAAGGGTCGTTTTTCAATATCGGTCTCCTGCACACCTCTTTGAACGGGAGAGAAGGGCATGAACCCTATGCCCCCTGCTCTGTGGATGATCTGTCCTCCAAAGGTTACGATTACTGGGCACTGGGCCATGTGCATCTCTGCGAAACAGTCTCGAACGATCCCTGGATCATTTTTCCGGGAAACATTCAGGGAAGGCACATCAAAGAGACCGGTACTAAAAGCGCCACCCTGGTCAGTGTTGAAGATGGCCGGGTAGTTGACGTACAAAAAAGGGATGTTGGTGTTCTCTTCTGGGCTGTCTGCGAAGTAGATATTTCAGATTGTGAAAATATCGACGATGTGACCCGTCAGGTTAGAGAGTCTCTGGATCAAGAACAACAAAAAGCGGGTTCAAAAACGGTAGCTGTTCGCTTGCGTCTCACAGGAGCGAGTCCGATACACGCCAGTTTAACGGCAGAAGCCAATTCGCTGACTGAGGTGTTTCGAGGTATTGCAGCCGGTCTGGGTGACATGTGGCTGGAAAAAGTTATCTTCAATACTCAGCGGGCTGTGGATATTAAATTGATGCTGGGAGAGGAAACCCCTGTGGCTGACTTACTGAAAGCAGTTGCAGCTCTTGATCTGAATGCCGAATCCATTTCAAAGCTGATACCTGAAATATCCGGTTTAAAGAGTAAGCTACCTGTCGAATTCCTGAAACATGACGATTCATACCTGTCTGAAAACGCTAACTCCCTGGTCGAACTGAACAATGATGTCAAAGAACTTCTGATTTCAAAACTCCTTATCCACAGGAGTAATGAATGAGAATCAAGCAGCTGGATCTCAAAGCCTTTGGCCCTTTCACTGATCAACTTCTCAAGTTTGATACGGAAAGTCCGGGTCTTCACATCATCTTCGGTCCTAACGAAGCAGGTAAAAGCAGTTCATTGAGAGCTTTGAAAGCATGGCTGTTCGGCTTTCCGGAACGGACTGGGGATAATTTTGTTCATACAAATGACAATCTCCTGATTGGCGGGTCCCTGATGTCTGAGGATGGCCGGGAATTGTCTTTTTTCAGACGCAAAAAGAGAAAAGCGGATATTCTCGATCTAAACGGAGACCCGATAACACCGGACCTCCTGGCGGTTTTCGTCCCCATAAAGGACCGACTGGTTTTCGAATCCTTGTATGGCGTTGATCATGAAGGTCTGATACAGGGCGGAGAGGATATTCTTGCCCAGAAAGGAGATGTGGGGCAGACCCTTTTCTCAGCTGGTACCGGGATATCTTCACTGCGCGACGTGATATTTGAGTTGGAAAAACAAGCAGACGAACTATTCAAGGCGAGGGGCTCAAAACAGAAAATAAATGAAACCATTGCCAGATACAAGCTGCTTCAGAAATCAGTCAAAGATGCAATCCTTTCCAGCCGGGAGTGGAAAGAACTCAATAATGACCTGACAAAGACAACGGAAGCGTTAAAAGAGGTCGATCAGGAACGTGCAGAAAAGGACAGGGAACGACGGCAGCTGGAGCGTATTAAACAGGCACTACCTCAATTGATACAACGAACACGCCTCAATGAAAAAATTGTTGCACTGGGCAGCACGGTTGAATTGCCTGCGGATTTTTCTGAGCACCGTCGCTCAGTGGAAAAACAACTTTATACAGCCTTGCGGGAGCAGATTGGCATCCAGCAAAAAAATAAAGAATTGGATGACAATCTAAAAAATCTCAGCCTGGATCGAACAGTACTGGAATATGCATCATCAATTGAGAAGTTGTCCGAGGGTTTAGGCGAATACAACAAAGCCATGCGGGATCGCCCGAGACTGGATGGCATGCGCAGCAGCTGCCGTTCTGATGCACTGCTTTTTCTAAAGCAGGTGAATCAGGATTTTACTGTTGATCGGATTGAGGAGCTGCGCCCTGTGTTTGGAAAACGAAAGCTTATCCAAAGCCTGGCGGCAAAACACAGTGAAATCCAACAGGCTCTTCGCCAGATAAAAAAACGGGATCTCAAACTGAAAAGTGATCTTGAATCTGCCGGACTTCAGCTCGTCAAATTGCCTGCCATGGCTGACACTTCCGGACTGAAAACAGCAATTCATCAGGCCCGCAGGCTGGGGGATATAGATGAGGTGATCAGGGAGAAGTTGAAGGGGTTAGAAGAGAGCCGGCTGAGTTGCCAGCAGGATCTGCACAAAATCGGCCTCTGGTCTGGAGAATTAGTTGAGTTACTGTCACTGCCTTTACCCCTGTTGGAGACCATTAGCAGATTTGAAGACGAATTTCAAAATCTGAGAACCCGCCAAAGAGATACTGAATCTCGCATAACTCTGGACCAAGCCAGGATGGACGAAGTGTTGAGGGGAATCGAAGAGCTCCGTCAGGTAGGTGACGTGTTGACTGAAGATGATTTGACGCAGATTCGATCGAAACGTGAGCAGGGCTGGATATTGCTGCGTAAACAGTGGATAGATAACGAAATTGTGGATAAAGCAGCGCAATCCTACGATAGTGACCTCGATTTACCAGATGCCTACGAAAAGGTCGTTAAAAAGGCTGATTCTACCGCAGATCGTCTCCGTCGTGAGGCAGACAGAGTTCACCAGTATGCAACGCTCAAGGCTGAGGAGAGCACGCTGCAGAAAAAGCGCCTGGATATGAAAAACATCGAGGATACGGTACATGCGCTGTGGACAAAGATAACAAAGGAGTGGCAACAGATCTGGGAACAAAGCAAAATAGATCCCCTTTCACCGAAGGAGATGCAGTCCTGGCAGAATCAAATTGAAACGCTACGCTTCAAAGTGACAGAAAACCAAAGGCTGGAGCGAGAAATAAAAGCCGTACAACAGGACCGGCTGCAGGCAAAACATCAATTACTTGCTGAATTGCATCAACTCGAAAAAGAAAAAGGGTTTCAAGATGAATTGCTGGATCCACTTCTAACGCATTGCGAAGATCTTTGCGACCGGATCAACGGTTCGGTTAAGGTGAGACAGAACATCGAGGAAAAGCAAGCCAAAGCTAAATTCGAACGTGAACAGCTCCTCAATGAGCAGGAACAGGAAACCTCAGCCTTGGCTCAATGGCAACAGCAATGGACCGGTCTGGTCTCCAATCTGTCAGGAAGCAATGATGTCCTGCCGGAAGAGGCTGCTGACCTGCTTGAGAACCTCCAGAACTGTTTTGCAAAATTAAAAGAGGCTGAAGATTTTCAAAAACGCATCAACGGTATCGATGCAGATGCAAAGGCGTTTTCAGAGGCTGTGGCTGCGCTGTGTGCGAACGTGGCGCCAAATCTGGTAGGGCAACCGCTGGAAAGGACAGTCGAGCAGCTGAAGTCGAATTTGAAATTGGCAGTGAAAAACTGGACCCTCAATGAGAAATACGCAAAAGAGAAAAAGCATTCAGTTTCACAAGCCCGGGAAACTGCTTTGAGCATTACAGAACTGGAAAAGCAGCAGAAGGCTCAATGCAGGCTCGCAGGTGTAGAAACAGCTGAGGAGCTGGAGATAGCGGAAGAGCTCTCCCGTACCTTCAGAGAGCATCAAAAAGCACTGGCTGATGTGGAGAGATTGCTGATTGAAGGGGGGGAGGGGCTGACAATAGAGACTTTGGAAGCTCAGGCTGAAAACTCAGATCCAGATGAATTGACCCATCAAATTGCTTCTTTAAGACAGAATATTGAACAGGATCTCGATCCCCGGATCAGACAACTATCTGAATTAATCGGTCAAAAACGATCAGAGATCAGCAAAATGGATGGCAACGCCAAAGCAGCCGAGGCTCTGGAAGAGGGTGAACAGGAATTGGCCCATTTGAGTAAACTGATTAATCAGTATGTGACACTGAAGCTTGCCACTCAGGTGTTGAAAAAAGAGATCGAAAGATTTCGTGCTGAAAATCAGGATCCTGTCCTTAAAATCGCTTCAAAATACTTTCATAAATTGACAGTGAATTCCTTTAGTGGTTTGCGTACTGACGAGGATAATCAGGGGAACCCTATCCTCGTAGGCCTGCGGACAGACGGCTCTCGGATTCAAGTGACTCAGATGAGCGCCGGGACTCGAGACCAGCTCTATCTCGCCTTGCGTTTCGCCTCATTGGAATGGAAACTCCAATCCGGCGAACCCATGCCCTTTATCCTGGATGATATTCTCATCAATTTTGATGATGATCGATCCCTGGCAACGCTGAACGCCATGGCCGAACTCTCCACCAAAACACAGGTGATCCTCTTTACCCACCACAGGAGAATAGTTGAAGCAGTCCAAAAACTGGACAAATCCACAGAATTAAGGATACTGGAGCTTTAGGGTCGGCTCAAAAATTAGTTGACATTCTCTTTGCAAAATGTCCAGTGCTTTTAGGACTTTTGCAAATAGATTATGTGAAGTTATTTTTGAACGATCCCTTAGTCATATATTCAAAATCCCCGTCACCACCTTCACAGCTTGTCAAACAAACAAATCCATAAAAACAGGCTGGTTTAACCATTGTTTCGGAAATCTCAAACCATTGTAATTCCCAGCTCTTCGATGCTTTGCCGTCTATTGAATGACATTGATCATATAGGTTGATCCTATGCTATTGCTTTTATTATCCTTTCGCGCCTCAAGATACAGCCTGCCGGAAGGATTGACAGTCAGCCCCGCACAGATTTCCGGCACGCGCCCATCAAGCTGGCTATCTGTCACGTAACAGATTTCATTTGAATAGGCGCTGTCGTCATAGACGACCAATTCCACATCATCGGTGACCAATGAAAGGGTTACCATAGCCTGGCCTCCCGGGATCAAATTTTCGATCACATAATAACTCGCTGAGCTACTTTGAACAGTATCACTCTGTCCAGCGTAGGGTGTAAGTCCGGTAATATTGATGGGCGATCCAGTGGTGCCTTCATCGACGGGTGGAGAGGTCACATCAATCATGAAGAACGCACCTTTGTCATCGGCGGAAATAGCCTTAATGAAAAGAGATGTATAACCGGTTGTTGTGGGACACGCTTCGGTGACGTAGCCTATGTCACCCGAACAGATCGGACTATTATCGAAGTTGGCGGTATCGTAAACTTCCAAGTCCACATCGCCCGAGAGGCCGGTCAGCATAATGTAATATGCGTTTCCGGAGTCCAATCCTGTAATCTCGTAAAAACTGTCCGGGTTTGCGAAACCTGAAGGTGCTACGACCCCTAAATATCCCGGCAGATCAGCATCAATGTTTACCGGAGTGCCGGCGAGGCCCTCACCTGCGGCTGGTTGCTCAACAATGGAGACGGTATACGCCACACCGACTTCTCCTGCCCCGGCGTCCCCCACGGTTGCGTATATTTCGCTACCGGGCGGCGTCGCCACACATGTCTGCGGTTCTGACTTCGAATTGCCTAAACTGGAACAAAGCAGATTGGTCAAGGTGGAATCGGAATAGACATACAAGTCAACCGCATCGGTGACCGAGACGACTAAAACCAGATAAGATGCCCCTGGGGTTAAATCTGTGAGGTTGTAATAGCTAGTACCCTGGTTTGATTATCCTCTCCCCCACAATGGCAATGTGAGATAACCTGATATGAATCACAATAAATCCACAAAAGACAAAAATCTTTCTTTATTGACTTGATATTCAATAAATACTCG
>Ga0257125_1002833_pt1 | contig 13388 bp, 14 predicted proteins | sample SI106_200metaG_FD_190183 | JGI IMG/M metagenome (GOLD analysis project Ga0257125, IMG submission 190183) | Marine microbial communities from Saanich Inlet, British Columbia, Canada - SI106_200 | ecosystem: Environmental > Aquatic > Marine > Inlet | place: Canada: British Columbia | collected...
TTTGGCTGCCAATTGAATGGTACTTAGTTATCATTAAAGCTATTCCTAACAATATTGTTATGATTTCTGATTGGTTGGTTTGGGCATCATTTGTTTCTGAAGCCGTTGTGCTTGTTTGTCTTGTTCGGCAAAAGTGGTATTATTTGCGGGGTAACTGGCTTAACCTTGTTATTATCCTTGTTGCATTTCCTGTTTGGTTTTTACCTTTCCCGCACTTTGCTGTTATAAGGCTTATTCGCGTATTAATTTTAGCGCGCATCATTGTTCCATGGCTTCGTACTGCACATGATGCATTAAGTTTGAACCGCTTATGGGTGACGCTGCTAATCTTTTTTATTGTGACATGTTTAAGTGGGATCATTATTTCATTGTTTGACTCAGGTATTCACAATCCCTTTGAAGGTATTTGGTGGGCTTGGGAAACGGTTACGACAGTAGGTTATGGTGACGTCGTGCCGACAACAGTCGCTGGTAAGCTCATGGCTATGGTCGTGATGCTTATGGGGATAGGGCTTTTTTCATTGTTGACGGCAAATATGTCAGCGTATTTTATTGGGAGTAAAGACCGTTCTTCAGAAATACTGCGACAACTTTTTCAATCCGATAAAAATATTCAACAGTTAGAAGAAAAGCTTGCTGCATTGGATGCACGTATTTCTATTGGCAGCACAGATAAGCTTTTTGAATATATTGAAAAGCTTAGTCCTTCCGAAAAAAACCAGCTACTTAAAAAGCTTCAGGACTCTAGCTCCAACCCAACGAATCTTTCGTAACTATTTAATCAAATCTTTCGGCAAATGCGGCACCAAGTTTTTTAAAACCGCTTTTGTCATTTTGATATTACCTGCAACAACGTTCCCTGTTTCCAATACATCTTCGCTACCATTGTAATCCATGACAATCCCGCCAGCTTCTTTGATGAGTAATATGCCCGCAGCAATATCCCAGGGTTTTAAATTGATCGCCCAGTAAGCATCAAGTTGACCCGCAGCAACATAGGCTAAATCGAGTGCTGCTGATCCTGCGATACGTGTGCTGCATGAATTTTCCATGAGGCTTTTTATGGCGTTTAGGAAATCGTCACGATAGTGCATGACGCTTGAAGGAAGTGTTGCACCGATGATGGCGTTTTCAATTTCGGTACGTTTGCTAATGCGAATACGACGATCATTTAATTGCGCGCCTTCGCCACGAGAGGCAGAATAAATATCGTTTTTAACCGGGTCATAAATCACACCATGCATAAGTTTATCTTTATGTTTTAACGCAAGTGAAATACAAAAATGTGGATAGCCGTGAATGAAGTTGGTTGTTCCATCTAAAGGGTCAATAACCCACTGATATTCATCGCCTGGGTGAAAGCCGCCTTCTTCAGCAAGAATACCATGATCCGGGTAAGCATTTCGCAAGACATCAATAATGATTTTTTCAGAGCCTTTGTCGATTTCTGTAACATAATTGTGTTTTGATTTTTCGGTCACTGAGATTTCATCAAGATGATCGAGTGCGCGAAGAATTAAAGTGCCCGCTTGGCGCGCAGCTTTAATAGCTGTATTAACTACCGGTTGCATGTGTATTCCTATGATTTAAAAGAGCATTGAAGTGGGGCAGGATATCGAATTTTGAGCAGAAAATCAACTATAAAATGTTTCTATTCGGGTATTTCCGGTGGTGGGATTTTTGCTCCGCAAAGAACCCACTCTACCCAAAAGGGATGGTATCGTGCATGTTGGGTGGGTTCAAAGCGTACGCAAAAATCCCACCATTGCATGATGAAAGCTAATGAGATTTCCCAACAAGTTGAATGCCCACCTACACTCCGATATACTACCCAGCTCTCTAGATAAGGAATAACTATGCCTCAAACAACAACAATTCTCATGTGTCCACCGGATTTCTATGATATCGAATATGAAATCAATCCATGGATGCATAAAGAGTTAAATGTAGATCGTGTTTTGGCGATGAAGCAATGGGAAGCTTTAAAAGCATGCGTTGAGTCGTGTGGCGCTAAAGTCAAAATTATTAAACCTGAAAAAGGTTGGCCAGATATGGTATTCACAGCTAATGCCGCACTTCTTTATAAAAACAAAGCTTATCTTTCGGATTTTAAATATAAAGAACGTAAAGGTGAAGTGAAGCATTTTAAAAAATGGTTTAAGAATGCCGGTTATAAAATCGTTGAGTCTGCAAAAGAAAGCCCAAATTTTGAGGGCGCAGGTGATGCTTTATTTTTAAATGAAAAACTTTTATTTGCAGGATATGGTTTCCGTACCGATGCGAGCGCTTATGATACTATCGCTGGTATGGGTGATTTTGTTGTTGAACTTTGTGAGCTTGTTGATCCTAATTTTTATCATATTGATACCTGTTTTTGCCCTTTAAATGAAAAACAAGCGATATGGTGGCCCGGTGCTTTTACTTCAGAATCACAAGCAACAATGAGTAAGTCGGCAGAGCTTTTTGCAGTGCCTGAAGAAGATGCCAACCACTTTGCTTGTAATGCAATTGTGATGGGAAAGCATGTGATTATGCCTGAGCATTGTGACAAGACAAAACAAATGTTGGAAGGTTTGGGTTTCACTATTCATCAGGTTGATATGAGTGAATACTTGAAAGCAGGCGGCGCTTGTAAATGTTTAACTTTAGTTTTGTAAGTAATGCTAGATAATATTCGTATCGTTTTAATCAACACATCTCATCCTGGCAATATTGGTTCAGCTGCGCGTGCAGTTAAAAATATGGGGCTCTCAAGGCTTTATTTAGTAGCGCCTCGCGCTTTGCCTGATGGTGAATCAAGGGCGCTTGCAGCAGGCGGCGCTGATATTTTAGAAAATATCGTTGAAACGCAAACTTTAAAAGAAGCGATTGCAGATTGCCACGTTGTTTTTGGGAGTGGCTCGGATATGCGTGTGCATCCTTGGCCAGTAGTAACTCCTAAAGAAGCCGCGAAAGTGATCGTTGAAGAAAGTGAATCAAAAGAAATCGCCATTGTCTTTGGCCGTGAAAGTAATGGCATGAATAATGAAGAAATGAGTCAGTGCCATTATCAAATTCAAATCCCTGGAAACCCAGAATATAGTTCATTGAATTTAGCACAAGCTGTTCAAGTGATGACTTATGAAGTGCGCATGGCTTATTTAGACTATTCTGATGCGGATAAAGTTAAATTAAAAAATAATATTGTGCCATCTGTTACAGAGTTTGAGTATTTTTATAAGCATATGGAAGCATCGATGACAGCGTTGCTTCATGATGATTCGCGTAATCTGGATAATCTTATTAAACGTTTGAGGCGTATTTATAATCATGCGGGGTTGGATAAGAAGGATATCCGTATTTTACATGGGATTTTTGACAAGGTTCTTAGGCTCCTTAAAAAATAGTATTAACTAGCATAAATTGCCATAAGCGTTACAAACCTAAGCTCTTCTACTATCAGTTGTTTGGTATGCAAGCTCCACCTGCGCACCCAAATCCCGCACAACATTTGACAAATGTACTGCTATCCTGACTACGACCACAATTAGCGCCCCAGCAGCTAGCAAATGTAATGCCCCCACTTAGTCAAGCCACATTTAAGAGAATGTCATTAGCAAATTGCTGAGGTGTTTTGTATCCCAGCGACATATGAGGGAAGTCCGTATTATAGGCTTCCACCCAATCATTAAACGCCCGCTCAAATTCAAATGAGCTAGACCATTCATAAATCCAAACCAAATCTTCCTTAATTGTTCGCATCACGCGCTCAGTATCTGCGTTACCTTTAGGGTTATTGAAGCTAGTGAAGATTTGCTTCACACCCAAAGTCGAACAGGCTTTCATGAAGCGCTCTGAGGTTGGCTGGCAACCGTTGTCAGTAATAAGTTGCGGCAATGATTCTTGACTCCGAGCACCCGATGGGAATCGCTTATTCAGCGCTTGATCAAGTGCATCTAACCAATCTTCAGTGCGTGACATTTTACCGAAACTCCAACCCACAATTTCCTTGCTATACCAATCTTTCACAATGTGTAAATAACCCCAACCATCAGGAAATAATATCTTTGTCATATCCATGCCCCAATACTGATTGAGGCGAGAAGCCCTTGGTTTTGAGCGTAAAGGCGCACGTTTTGCTTTAAGCCTCATGTTCTTCGTTACCAGCAAATGATTTTCTTTCATTACGCGATAAACACGATTTTTACCAACGACTTTATTTTGACGGTAACGCAGGTATGACCATATTCGTCGATACCCCCAGAAAGGGTGATCAGCCTTGATCACGCCAATACTTTTGAGAAGCAACTTGTCTGCCTGCTTAACTGATTCAGAGCGAGAGCGCTGTCTTGCTAATCGTTTTTTTTTAATTCTAGCGTGAGCTTGCCAATGACTTGTTCCATCTTTGTCATTTTCTTTTTCAACTGTTCTTCACGTTTTGTGCCATCGTTGCTATCAAAAACTTTTGCGCCCTGGCGAAGAAGTTGGTCTCGCCAGGTGTAGTATTGTGATTGATGTATTTCGTGTTTTGCGCATAACTCGGCTATATTGCTATTGCTTTGCAACCCTTCTAATACAATTTTAAACTTAATATCATTCGGCCATTTTTTACGCTTCATAGTGTTAATCTCCTTTAGGTTTGTAGATTAACACTCTCTTAACTAGGCTGCTAACTTAACTGGGGGCAGTATACAAAAGCACCATTAAATATCCCTATCAACATCCCGGTAATTAGTATTTTCTTTAAAAATCTCATGATCTACTCCTCACTATAAAAGCTATATGGCTAAATATAGTAATGATTACGCATTAATCAATAAAACACGTGACTTAAATACTTGACTAAAACAGTCGGAATTGAGAAAATCGCGTCGAATCAAGCTAGTTAGGGAGCAAAATGATGAAGTTAACAACAAAAGCACGCTATGCAGTGACAGCCATGTTGGATGTTGCTATACATCAGCAGCCAAGCCCAGTTGCCATTGCCGATATTTCAAGAAGACAGGAAATCTCGCAATCTTATTTAGAGCAACTTTTTGCGCGTTTGAGACGTCAATCATTAGTGAATAGTGTTAGAGGACCTGGCGGCGGTTACCGTTTAGCTCGTCCAGCACTTGATATTAATGTGGCTGAAATTATTCATGCAATCGATGAGCCTCTAGATGTAACAAAATGCGGCGGCACTGAAAAATGTAAAAATGGCAAGCGCTGTTTAACACATAAAGTCTGGTCTGATTTAAATACCGTTATTTTTGATTTTCTATCAAAAGTCACATTGCAACGTTTGATTGATGAAAGTGAAGCGCCAGAAGAAGAGATTATTTCCCCGACCTTTGCACAAGTTATTCATAACTATGGAAACGAACAAAAAAATGAAACCACAGAATAAAATTATTTACTTAGATTACGCTGCTACAACCCCTGTTGATCCGCGTGTCGCAAAAAAAATGATGGAATATCTTTCTGTCGATGGTATCTATGGCAATGCTGCTTCGCGCTCTCATGCTTATGGGTGGGATGCGGAGAAAGCGATTGAAGATGCGCGTTTGCAAGTTGCAGAACTTATTAATTGCGACTATAAAGAAATTGCTTGGACGTCGGGTGCGACGGAATCTGATAATCTTGCGATCAAAGGTGTTGCAAAGTTTCATCAGCGCAAAGGTAAACATATTATTACATCGAAAACTGAGCACAAAGCTGTGCTTGATACCTGTCGTTTTTTGGAAAAAGAAGGTTTTGAAGTTACGTATTTAGATCCTAATGAAAAAGGCATTGTTGAGCCTTCTGTTGTGCGCGATGCAATTCGAGAAGATACGATTTTAGTTTCATTAATGCATATCAATAATGAAATTGGTGTTATTCAAGATATTGCTGCGATAGGTGAAATAACACGTGAAAAAGGCGTCATTTTTCATGTTGATGCAGCGCAAAGTTTAGGGAAAATTGACATTGATTTACAAACGATGAAAGTTGATTTGATGTCATTTTCAAGTCATAAAATTTATGGACCTAAAGGTATGGGCGCGTTATATGTAAGGCGCAAACCACGCATTCGTTTGGAAGCACAAATTCACGGCGGAGGTCATGAGCGAGGACTTCGTTCGGGCACATTGCCAACGCATCAGATTGTTGGATTTGGAGAAGCATGCCGTATTGCAAAAGAAGAAATGCATAAAGATGCTAAAGGTATTCGTGAGCTAAGAGATCAACTTTGGGCTGGCGTTAAGGATTTAGAGGAAGTGTATATCAATGGCGATCTTGAGACTGGCTATCCAGGCATTTTTAATGTGAGCTTTAATTTTATTGAAGGTGAGTCTTTAATCATGGGTTTAAAAGACTTGGCTGTTTCATCAGGTTCTGCGTGTACATCAGCAAGTCTCGAACCTTCATATGTGCTGCGAGCATTAGGCCGCAATGATGAGCTGGCGCATAGTTCAATTCGTTTTTCGATAGGAAGATTTACAACAAAAGAACAAATAGAGCGTGCGGTTAAAGAGATTCGTAGCAGCATAAAACGTTTAAGGGAAATGTCACCTTTATGGGAAATGTTTAAAGATGGTGTTGATTTAGATAAAGTTAAGTGGGCAGATCACTAAGAGGGTAATAGTATGTCATACAGCAATAAAGTAATCGATCATTATGAAAATCCTCGTAATGTAGGTTCATTTTCAAAACAGGAAATTGAAGATGGTGAAGTAGGCACGGGCATGGTGGGTGCGCCAGCATGTGGTGATGTGATGAAGCTTCAAATTAAAATAAAAGATAATGTGATTGTTGATACGAAATTTAAAACTTATGGTTGCGGTTCAGCGATTGCTTCAAGTTCGCTTGCAACAGAATGGTTGAAAGGTAAGACGCTTGACGAAGCTGTCGAACTTAAAAACACTGAAATTGTAGAATACTTAGCATTGCCCCCTGTTAAAATTCATTGTTCGATATTGGCAGAAGATGCTGTAAAGGCCGCGATTAAAGATTACAAAGAAAAAAACAAAAGTGAAAAGAAATGACCGAGTCAGTTTCTGAAGAATTTATTATCACTGAGGAAGCTCGTGAACGTATTGAGTTCAATATTGAAAAGCGAGGTAAAGGCATTGGTGTTCGCGTAGGTGTGAAGACGACAGGATGTTCGGGCATGGCCTATACCATGGAGTTTGTTGATGAGCCCAGAAAAGAAGATCACGTTTATCCTATCAATGACGTACTTTCTGTTTATGTGGACCCCAAGGCATTTCAATATCTTCGAGGAAGCACGATGGATTATGTTAAACAGGGTTTGAACGAGGGTTTTGAGTTTATTAACCCTAATGAAAAAGGCCGGTGTGGGTGTGGAGAAAGTTTTACCGTTTAATTTTAAGCTTAACTATTTTGAGCTGTTTGATTTGCCGGAATCATTTGCTATTGATTTGAAGTTGCTGCGTGAACGAATGCGCGAGCTGCAAAAACAATGCCATCCAGACCGTTTTATTAATAGCACACCGCAAGAAAAACGTATTTCAATGCAATATACGGTGTTTGTGAATGAAGCTTTTACGGCCTTGAAGTCACCTGTCACTCGCGCAGCTTATTTGCTTAAGCTTCATGATGTTGATGTTGAATTTGAAAAAAACACAGCTTTTTCGGCAGCATTTTTAATGCAACAAATGGATTGGCGAGAAAGAATAGAAAATGACTGTAGTGACGAAGTCACGCAAGAAATTGAAAGCGCTGAAAATGAAACGATGGATACATTAGAAAGGCTATTTAATAAGCCCGATAATGAAAGCCTATTGGAAGCAAAAGAATTAACAAGACAATTAAAATTTTACGAAAAACTTCGTAACGACCTGTAGGGTGGGTTCGCGAACGAAGCGAGTTATCCCGCCATCGGAAGCATCAGTATGGTAGGATTTTTGCTTTGCAAAGAACCCACCCTACTTAGTGATAGAGATAAACTTATGGCATTAATGCAAATATCAGAACCAGGTGAGCAACCTATTCAACAAGAAAAAAAGTTTGCAATCGGTATCGATCTAGGGACGACGCATTCCTTGGTTGCAACTATAAAAGATGGCGAGGTTTTTGTTATGCCTGACGAAAATAGCAACCTTCTTATGCCGTCGATTGTTCATTATGGAAAAAATAATATTGTTGTAGGTCAAAAAGCAAAAGAAGCATTAATTGATGATCCTGATAATACAGTTATCTCTGTTAAACGCTTAATGGGACGCGGTGTTAAAGAAATAGCGCAAGTGGCAAAGCAAATCCCTTATCAAGTTTCTTCTCATGACGGTATGGTGAGCATTCGAACTCAGCAAGGTGAAGTGAGTCCTATTGAGGTATCTGCTGAAATTTTAAAAGCACTAAGAAAACAAGCGGAAAATGTATTTTTACAAACGGTTGATGGCGTAGTGATTACAGTCCCAGCTTATTTTGATGAGGCTCAACGTCAAGCCACAAAAGATGCAGCAAAACTAGCAGGCCTTAATGTTCTGCGTTTATTGAGCGAGCCAACAGCAGCGGCTGTTGCTTATGGTTTGGATAAGCAAGAGAAAGAAGGTATTCATGTTGTTTATGACTTAGGTGGTGGGACATTTGATGTTTCTATTTTAAATTTTACAAAGGGTGTGTTTGAAGTATTGGCGACGGGAGGTGATTCGGCGCTTGGTGGCGATGATATGGATTATGTGATTGCAGAATGGTTTCTTAACGAAGCAAGGATAAGCAAAGCATTATCTGCATCCGATTTAAAGTTGTTAATTCAAATCTCAAGACAAGCAAAAGAAACGTTAACAGAGAAGAAAAATACTGGCATCACTTTTTCTGGCAAAGCAGCAAACCTTACGAGAGATATATTTAATCAACTTATTAATCCATTAATTAAAACAACGTTAATTGCTTGCAAAAAAGTTATTCGTGATTCGGGGATTGATTTAGATGAAATCGTTGATGTGATTTTAGTGGGTGGTGCAACGAGAGTTCCCTTAGTTAAAGAACAGATAAAAACATTTTTTAAGAAGATGCCTCTGTCGTCTATTGATCCAGACCAGGTCGTAGCTATAGGTGCAGCTCAGCAAGCTGATGTTTTGATCGGTAATCGTCCTGGTGATGAGATGCTTTTATTGGATGTCATCCCACTTTCTTTAGGATTGGAAACGATGGGCGGGATTGTTGAGCGAATTATTGATCGCAATACAGCAATTCCCGTAAGTAAAGGGCAAGAATTTACAACGTACCAAGATAATCAAACAGGTATGGTCATTCATGTTGTTCAAGGTGAAAGAGAGCTTGTTCAAGATTGCCGATCACTTGCGACGTTTGAGCTTAAAGGTATTCCTGCAATGAAAGCAGGTGTTGCACGTATCGTCGTTATCTTCCAGGTTGATGCCGATGGGTTGTTAAGTGTTTCTGCCAAAGAATTAACAACAGGAAAAGAAACGCAAGTGGTGATTAAACCTTCTTACGGTTTGACTGATGAAGAAGTTGAAACGATGTTAAGAAAGTCTTATGAACATGCTGGTAAGGATGTTGCGGCAAGAGCGCTGTCTGAAGAAATTGTTGCAGGTAAACAATTATTAATGCAATTAGAAGCAGCGATGAAAGAGGATGCCGATGCATTGTTATCGGAAGCTGAAATAAGTGTATTGCAAGAGGCGATGAAGAATCTTTTCAAAACAATAGAAGAGAAAAATCGTGACGCCATTCGCAAAGCAATTAAAGCTTTAGATGAAGCAAGCCAATCCTATGCACAAAGACGCATGGATACAAGCATGAAGAAAGCTTTATTAGGAAAAAACGTACAAGACGTGTAGGGTGGCTTCTAAAGCGTAAGCAAAAAATGCCAACATTAAGGGTGCGACGGATGGTGGGATTACTCGCTGCGCTCGCGAACCCACCCTACTTGAAAAGCAAGTGGATGTAGGGTGGGTTCAAAGCGTACGCAAAAATCCCACCATCGGATGATAAAAAGGTGATAACATATGCCAAAAATTAAAATCTTACCAAGCAAAGGCTGCCCTGAAGGTGTCGAGCTTGATGCAAAAAAAGGCGAAGTGTTAATCGATATACTTTTAGCTAACGGCATTCAGATAGAGCACGCCTGCGAAATGCAATGTGCCTGTACAACTTGTCATGTCTATATTCGAGAAGGCAATGATTCTATTAACCAACCTGAAGAAGAAGAAGATGAAATGCTCGATAAAGCATGGGGTTTAGATTTAGATTCGCGATTAAGTTGCCAAACCATTGTCGGCGATAAGGATCTTGTTGTTGAAATTCCAATGTATACTATTAATATGGTATCAGAGAGTCACTAAAAGGAGTTAACGATGAAATTGAAATGGACAGATTCAAGAGAAATTGCGATTGAACTTGCGGAAAAATTTCCAGAGATAGATCCTCAATATGTACGCTTTACTGATCTTCGGGATTGGGTGGTCGACTTAGATAACTTTGATGATGATCCTGATCATTGCGGCGAGAAAATTTTAGAATCGATTCAAATGATGTGGATTGATGAGGTAACCTAAAAAATAGAAGTTTCCCTGTAATGTAAAAAACCTACAGGGAAATAATAAAGCAATATTTTTGTAACTAATCTATTTAATAATAGTTAATTATGCTCCTCCGTCACATTGGCATGAACGACCAGTCCATGTACAGTTGCTACCAGTGCAACAGCTTTCCGTTGTGTTGCCGCAGGGACCAACACACCCTGGGCACGATGAAGCAAATATTGTGCTGCTAGAGCCAAGCGTGAATATAACAAAAATCGCTGTTAATAGTGTTTTCATTTCCTTTCTCCCCCTGATTATAAATAGTCGGCCCTGAATAACAGTTTTTTTAAGCTGTAATTTTTGATAAAAAATTAGTCGCCAGATGGAAGCTTAAGGAGTTTTTATGAACTTGTTTTTTATAAACAGCTTGTTGAGCCTGTTTTTGTACTGTGTTTTTGAAATAGCCGTGCGAAGACCTACCCAACTAAGAGTATCCCTCTGAGCAACCTTATTACGTGGGAGAAAGTCGAGTTAAAAGAAGTTTAAGGTTATAACCAATGGCTGCACTCATCGCGTTAATAGCATCACCGATTTTTCCTTTCAAATAATTACGGCCCAATAAATGCGATTGCTTCATGTGGCCTATAATCGGCTCGATGGCGTTACGCCTGTTCATCCATTGCTTGATGTTTTTTGTCACACCGCGTTTTTGCCCTGCAATAAAGATATCAACATCTTTAACATCATGACCGCGATAACCTTTATCAACAAAACAAAAAGTGGGCTTTACGCCCGTACTTAACTCAGCAGAAGCAAGACATGTTTTTAATGTATGACCGTCGTACGGATTACCATGAAGTGCATTCGCGCTCAATATCCAGCCTTGCTTTGCTGTCGTAACAAAACCAACTTTCACGCCAAATTCATAGCGCTTAGCAACTTTACCTTTGGCAATACACTCAACTTCGGGTGCATGCAAACTATAAAGCTTCTTTTTGCTCTTGATCTCTTGAGCCAATAATCGCTTGCTTGTTGCCATCAACGTTTCTAACTCTACAACCTCACCATGCTTTGCTTCGTAACGAAGAACATCCCTATACACACGACCCAAATAATTCTTTAAGCACTTTACGCTTGCTTTCATTCGTCGATATTGTTTCGCGTGTCCATAGCGACCCACTTTAACTAATTGCTTCTTAGCAACTCGAGCATAGCTTTGCCTTAAAGGAATATTGCATTGATAAGCCCTCTCAACTATTTGCTTCCGGCAACGATAATAAAGTCTAGCGTCCGTCGGATACGTGATCGCCTTTTCTTGAACCGTGGTGTCAGCAACGACACGTGATAGCTCCGATGGCAGCAAAAACTTAAGCTTAATGGCAACACGAAGCACATCATCGAGCAAGTGTTGTATGCCTTTTTCACCGATACGTTTACGCCATTTCGATAACGTTGATGGATCAATGGGGAAATGGTGCTGGAAATATTGTTCACCGCAGAAGTATTGCCAATAAGGGTTTTCAATCCAATGCTTAATTAACCCTTCATCACTGAGACCATAAAGACTCTTCAAATAAAACAGCCCGGCCATTAATCGACTAGAGGCGCCTGGTTTGCCCGTATTAGAAGGGAAATATTTTTCAACATGTTTTGCAAAAGATCCCCAGCTCATCATGTGGCTTAGCATCGCCAACTCGTGAGCAGGGTTAATTATTTCGCTAAGCTCTTGATGAAAAAAGTCTTTATTTCGTTCAAATTCCGTTATTTTGGGACCCATAGTTTGCAACCTTTGACCTGTATTTCCATGATTTGTTGCAATCTAGTATCTCAAAAAATCGATAGAAATGCTCCATTTTACCGAGGTTTATTGATGTTTTTGATTTAGGCAGGGCCGACTAGTTAAAATAAAAACACTACTCAAAGTAATCATCGCAATTAAGAACTTCATAACAGATCTCCTTTTGTTGCTCTGCTATGGTCAATATTAGCTCATTCCGGGGATTTTGCCCAAAAGTAAGCTTTACAGCAATGCCTAAATTCGCTTACTTAATGAAAATATTGAGGATTTTAGGAAAATAAATTAAATCAAAGCTCTCGCTTTTTTTGCTAAGCTTTTCATGGTTGTGCCTTGAACTAAAATAGAGAAAACCACGACTGCATAAGTTAAGGTTAATATCCAAGAACGCACATCACCTTTTGGAATTGAAAGCGCCAGTGCAACCGCCAAACCACCACGCAAACCACCCCAGGTTAATATACTAATCGTATAAGGCATGCTTTTTCGCCATGGTTTTATAAAAGCGATAGGAATCACAACGGTGATATAACGAACAAGCAAAACCAAAGGAATCATAATAAGCGCAACCAACACATGCATCGCCGTTGTATGAATAACTAAAACTTCAAAACCAAGCAACAAAAACAAAACCGTATTTAAAAGCTCATCAATAAGCTCCCAAAAATTATTAAGCGCGGCGCGATTTTTGGGAAGCATAATAACATCACGTTTATAGTTCGCAAGAAAAATACCCGCTGTCACCATAGCAAGCGGGCCCGATATCAAAATCGATTGCGCAAAAGTATAGCCGCCGGTAACCAGCGCTATCGTCAATAAAATTTCAATGTTACGATCTTGTATAGGTTTAATTAACCAACAAAGCAGCCAACCCATAATTAAACCATAAATAATACCGCCAATGGCTTCTCTAAAAAATAAACTTAATACAGTAACAACCGTTGGATGCGTTGTCGTAAAAGCAACACTCAAACTTGTAATAAATAAAACAACGCCTACACCATCATTAAATAAAGCTTCAGCTGAAACAAGCGTTTCTAATTTTTTGGGTGCGCCTATTTCTTTAAAAATAGAAAGCACTGCGATAGGGTCCGTTGGAGAAATTAAACTCCCAAACAACATGCAATAAGCAAAATTCAAAT
>Ga0257125_1002835_pt1 | contig 13378 bp, 9 predicted proteins | sample SI106_200metaG_FD_190183 | JGI IMG/M metagenome (GOLD analysis project Ga0257125, IMG submission 190183) | Marine microbial communities from Saanich Inlet, British Columbia, Canada - SI106_200 | ecosystem: Environmental > Aquatic > Marine > Inlet | place: Canada: British Columbia | collected...
TTAACATCATCATGGCTTCATTTTTTCCAAAAAAAGCACCCACCAGCAAAGCCATTACCGGTAGTTTGGCGCCGCAATTCATAAAAGGAACTGTTAAAATCGTGGCCAGTTTTTCCCGGGGTGATTTAAGAGTACGGGATGCCATGACGCCGGGTACCGCACAACCACCTGCAATACCACCGGAAACAATATAAGCCATGACGGAATTACCATGCAATCCGAAGGTGCTGAATACCTTGTCCAGCATATATGCCACCCTGGCCAGATAACCACTGTCTTCAATGAGGGATATTCCAAAAAACATAAACATAATCAGTGGGACAAATCCAAGGACTCCTCCCACGCCATCAACAATCCCTGATATCAGCAGTGACTTTAATAATCCATCACTTAAATATGTAGAGGCAAAACCATTCAACCATTCAAAAAAACCTTCCACCCAACCCACAGGTGTTTCACTGTAAGTGAATGTAAATTGATATAAACCATAAATAACAGCTATCATGATCAAGGGACCAAATAATCGGTTGGTGACCACTTTATCTATCTTGTCAGATAGCTGTAGTTTGTTTTCATCATGAACCCTGGAAATGACATCCTGTTTTAAAATAGCATTGATAAAACCATAACGATAATCAGCAATTAATGCTTCAGGATATGTGTTTAAGGTGGTTTTTAGATGTTTTGTGACTTTGTCCGCAATGGCTGATAATTGATCAGAAATGACACTATTAAAATTATTCCCTTTCGTGATGACCTGACTATCATTTTCCAGATACTTAAGCCCGATCCATCTGGTGGGATAAGCATCTGCTAAAAACTGATGATCTGAAATAATTTTTTCTATTTTGATCATAGCCTGGTCAAGATCATCACCATATGAGATTTCAAATTTACCATTGCCTTGACTGTCCCTGGTTAGCTTTAATACTTCTTCCAACACCTCCTGTTTTCCTTTTCCTGTTCTGGCAATGGTCGGAATTACCGGAGCACCGATCAGACTTGAAAGCTTTTTATCATCAATAGAAATTCCACGTTTTTTAGCAGCATCAATCATATTTAAAGAGATACAAACAGGGATTCCCAATTCCAGTAACTGCACAGTGAAATATAAATTCCTTTCCAGATTGGCAGCATCAACAATATTAATGATTGCCTGTGGTTTTGTATCCGTTAGATAATCCCTCGCAACGATTTCATCCTGGGAATAGGCTGTTAAAGAATAGGTTCCAGGGAGATCCACCAGATGTATATTTATATCGTTATGGGATAAAAACCCTTCTTTTTTCTCAACCGTAACGCCCGGGTAGTTCCCCACATGTTGTCTGGCGCCGGTTAACGCATTAAAAAAGGTAGTTTTGCCTGAATTGGGATTTCCGCCTAAGGCTACAGATGTCTGCTCCATTTAATTGATCTCCTGATCCTTAACTTCTACATTAATGAAATCAGCCTCATTGTTTCTTAAACTTAGTGTAAAGCCTCTTAAACGAATGGCTACGGGATCAAATAGTGGCGCACGCCCCTGAATTGCAATGGCAACACCTTTGGTTAAACCCATATCCCGAATTCTTCTACCTAATTCACCACTAACATTAACAGAAGATACAATTCCTGTTTGATTAATTTCCATATTTCTAAGGTTGATGATGCTCATTCTCTACTTCCTTTTTATGATTTGCTAACTATTTTAATTTGTATATACGAATAAAAATAATTCTATGTGCGAAAGATGTCAAACCATTTAATTTATAAAATAGTAAATAGTTGAATATGTTTGATTTTAGTCAGGAATATCATTCTTTATTTCCAGACTCTGCCACAATAGAAAAAAGATGATTTATCCCTGAACTTTTCATTTCGAACAACAAATTTGCTATTCCCTGAGTACTGAACTTGCGACACCTCGTTCATTGCTCAGAGCATCGCAAATTCAGTGCTCGGTAACCAGTGGTTCCTGAGCGAAGTCGCAGGGTGAGCAAAGAACTCGTCGAAATGACAGCTATTTGGACTTACAGATGTAAAATTCAAGATCATTAGTATTGAAACAAAAAAGCACTGTTCAGGGTAAAGGCTCATAATCTATTATTATAACAATTGGTATCATAATATTAATTTTTTTTATTGAAACAATGATAATATTCAATGAAAGTCAAAGGATACTTAGCGGCGATTAATCTTATCCAGGAATGACATGAAAATATATACGAAAACAGGTGATAAAGGAGAAACCAGCTTATTTAGTGGTGAACGGGTTACAAAATATGATGAAAGAGTTGATGCTTATGGAACCATCGACGAATTGAATTCATCTTTAGGGCTGCTTGCGGCCCATTTAGATGGAAACTTAAAAACTAAGCAGTCAGATATTTATCAGGTACAATCGAATTTGTTTAATATTGGTTCCTGGTTAGCAACGGATCCCTCATCGGATCGAAAATCTTTTTTAACGAAAATATCATTAAAAGATGTTGAACAATTGGAATCAGGGATTGATGAAATGACAAAAGAGTTATCTGAATTAACAGGGTTTATATTACCTGGGGGACATCCCAGTTCTGGGTTTGCGCATTTGTGTCGGAGTATCAGTCGTCGGGCTGAGAGAAAAGTTTTGATGTTATTGGATCAAAGTAGTGGTTATCCAGATGAGATTGAGGTTACCATTAGGAAATATTTAAATCGATTATCGGACTATCTTTTTACTTTAGCTCGATTTTGTAACTTCAGCAATCAGACAGAAGACATATTTCTGAAGTCTGTGAAATAATGGGTTTTAATTCCATAGTACTGATTCTCTATTGCGACACAGTTTAGAAACGAAGGATCTCAAACATTATTTAATAGAGATCCTTCGTCGCAAGCTCCCCAAGGAGGACAGATATGGCGGAGAGGATTCCTAATTTTTATTGTACGTCAGCAACTGTAATTGATTTGATATTCAAGGTTCTACCATCAGCAGAAGTCGGGATTTTTAAAGTTCCGTTTCTGACCATATCAAAAGCTTTCTCTTCCAGTATTCGATCTATCGATACACCTAGCAACTGCCAGTTATAATCCACTGAAGGTTTAATAACACCTTGCTTGTTTTCTTTGGTATATTTGATGATTAAATCTCTGATTCTCCCATCAGGAACATCCGCATATTTAGCGACTGAATCATAATACCGATCCTCTTTGGTTACTAATCCCAACTTAGTAATGGTCCCAAACCGATAGTTGTTAACAGCTAGTTTGTAAGTTTTATAATCCACCAGATCCAGTCCACCTAATTGGACATTTACGATTCTATTGCCGACTTCTTTTGAAAGATCGATATCGTAAGATAAACCAGAAAACATATCATAGTTATAACCTCTTATTTTTCCGTTGAAAGAGACTGTTAAATCACCCGGTTGGAAGGTGTTATAATAGGAAGCTGACCATTCCATATATTTTTTAAGATTGGCTCCGGTGATATTAACGCCGACTAAAGTGTTTGGATATTTGTAAATATAAGCCACGTCCTTTTTCTTAAAGTCCCCGGCCGTTAAGTTAGAACCAAAATTAAAGAGTGCCGCAGATGAAACATCTGCATCGGTAAAGTACATCTGTACTTCATTTATAAAATCGATGATTGCAGAATCTTCTAATTGCGACGTCGGCATGGTGGTCACTTTAGCTGCACCGGTAATGTAGTCGACCTCATCGATAAAAACCTCGGAAATTTTACCAACCACTAAATTGGCATCTTTAACGGACTTATCATGAACATAGGCAAAGCTATCCAAAATTTGCTGGTTAGGCTTAACATTTTTGGTTTCGATATTGGTCGTATTGACTAAAAACACTTTGTTAGTACTGCCATCAGTGGAAACATAAATGTCTGCTTTGGCTAAGGCCCAACCATATTTACCGGGTTCAATTATTTTTACCCCGTTAATTTCCTTATTGTATTTGGCATGGGCATGGCCCCCAAACAGAACATCAAACTGAGGAAATTTTTCTGCAATTGCTTCCAAACCTTTATAACCATGTTCACCTGTAGGACCAATATGATAGGAACCAACTAGCACATCATATTTACCTTCTAATTCAGCAATAACTTTTGCCGTTTCCTGCATCGGGCTTTTAAAGGCCAAACCTTTAAAATGGCTGACGGTTGCCGATTCCCAGGTAGGAACAGCAGGCGGAATCATACCAACTACAGCAATTCTAACACCGTCTCTTAGGAAAAGTTTATAAGGAAGTACCCATCTTTTAGAGGTACCTTCTTTGTAAATATTTGCGGAAAGAACGGCTCCATTAAAAGCTTTAATATTTTTTTCCAGGAAGGAGAGTTCAAAATTAAATTCATGATTTCCAAGTGTCCAGGCATCATATTGCATTAGGTTCATGGCAGCGATCATTGGATGGTAAGCCAAATCATTGAAAAGTTCTGCGCTATTATCCTGAATGGTGTCACCATTATCAATCAGGATGACATTTCTGTTTTCGATTCTCTGTTTATCCACTAATGTTTTGATCTTAGCGAAGCCTGCATCTTTGTCCATACTATCCAGTGCATAATCATGTGGATAAATCCTGCCATGCATATCGGACGTTTGGAGAATAGTGATTTTTACCGCCGCACTGACTATGGTGGTAAATGTCAGCGAAAAAGCCATTAAAAAAAGAACGGCAACATTTCTATATTTTGTCATCATTTTTCCTCTTTTTGAATGATTCATGATGAATGCATTACATTAACTGGAATGAGATATGATTTCAGTATCTTTACCAGAGAAAACAACCCAAAAAAAACAAATGGAATAACCCTTTTTAGAAATAATCCTTACCAAAAAAGTGTCAGTTTGAAAAGAAAATATTAGAGATATTAAATTGTTTTAATATCAGCAATTTTGGAATCAAACAGGCATAATTATATGGCAACCGTTTTTTATAGGCTCTTTTGGGCATACTTCTTCACAAAATCCACACATTAGGCGTCAGGCAAAATCTATTGAAAAGTGTTCGGGATAAACGGGTTAGGGAGTTTTACAATTATCTTAAATTTGGCAGAACTACCTGATGATTGGTAGTAATTGATTAAGTAAATTACCAGATCAGATCTATTTCGCTATCAAACTCGTGAATGTATTCTAGTTTATCTTCACCATATGAGGCGCGTAGCGATTTTTTTTGGTAATCCACGATAAATGTTGCATGTTTCCCAAAAATACGGTTAAAGATCGCAACACTTTCTTCACTATTTTCATCAAGCATTTTAATTTGCGACAAGTCATGGTCGTACTTGGTTGTAAAGCTTCTGCCACACTGATCATTAGGACAGCAGAAATTAACGCGGGCACCTTCTTTAATTGTAATTTGCTCATCGAAAAGCGCTCCAAAATGACCAGGTGTTGAGGGCAGATAAAAAAGAGATGAGCAATCAAAGAAGTCAGAACTAAGAATACCTTTAAGTTTAAATGCAGAACCTGACAGAACCGTAAGATCTTCATTACAATAAGGACAGTAAAACCTTCTCATCTCTTTCTCCAATAATACTTAAAATAATTTTAAATTATCGTCACTTATAATAGTTGTTAATAAATTCACTCTAACTGTCATTCTGCGAAGAATCTCTATCTCCAAGCCTTAAGATCCTACCCGTACCTCGTCAGGATGACAAAACTAATTAATCTTCTATTAAATCATCATCAAAGCTTTTGTTATATTGCTCCATGGCTGCCAGGCTCATCCCCATACTTGAAAAACCACCATCATGAAATAAATTTTGCATTGTTACTTTACGGGTTAAATCTGAGAAAAGGGTGATACAATAATTGGCGCATTCTTCAGCGGTAGCATTGCCGAGCGGAGACATTCGTTCGGTAAAATCAATTAAGCCATCGATACCCTTTACACCACTTCCTGCCGTTGTTTTCGTTGGTGATTGTGAGATAGTATTGATTCTGATTTTTTTATCCCGCCCATAAATATAGCCAAAACTTCTGGCAATTGATTCTAAGATGGCCTTAGCATCAGCCATATCATTATAGCGATAGAGTGTTTTTTGGGCTGCCACATAGGATAAAGCAACAACGGAGCCCCACTCTTTGATTGCGTCTCTTTGCTTAGCAACTTTAAGTAGTTTATGAAATGACAAAGCTGATATATCTAAGGTTTTCTGGAAGAAATCATAGTTTACATCCTCATAGGTTAATCCTTTTCGAACATTGAACGACATCCCGATTGAATGGAGCACAAAATCAATCTGTCCATCAAAAATCTCCATGGTTCTATCGATTAGTTTTTCCAGGTGGTCTACTCTCGTTGCATCGACAGGAATCACTTCGGCGTTACATGTTTCGGCCAACTCATTAATGGTACCAAAGCGGATTGCCGCCGGTGTATTGGTCAGTGTAAATTGGGCACCTTCCTCAAATGCTTTTTCAGCAACCTGCCAGGCGATTGATTTTTCGTTTAAAGCACCAAATATAATTCCTTTTTTACCTGATAATAAATTATAAGCCATGATTTTATCTCTAAGAGGAAGTTTAAATTATTTATATGTTTATTCATATAAGTGTAGATTATTATAATCTTTTTTATAACGCTAATCCAATTGTCGTTAATATATTATTTTTGTTTAATAATTCTTTTCTGTAAATTACTTTTTAAAAAGGTTGGTGGCCGGACAAAAAGTTTTAGATTGAAAGTCGTCATAAATAATATTAAGTATGGGACTAACGGCTTTTTTCAATAATGGGACAAATCCCTAGAGAAAGATCCTATTCAAATCTCTTTTTATAGATAACCTTTGAATCTTATTAGAAATTATACTATTTAGATAGTGAGATAATCATTAAACATTTAAACTACCAATCACCTCATTTAAATCAGAGATAATTTATGGATAATTCGATCAACAATTATTGGGAAATCAGGCTGAAAGATTTAAAAGAATCGTTGAATAAGAATAATTTTGATGCCTGGATTGCGGAAAATAAAGCTGAAGCTTCACGGATGGTTTTTAATGAAGTGTTGGCTTCTTTACCCATTCAGACGATATCCTGGGGGGGATCGATGACTTTTAAGTCAAGCGGTTTATACGATGCGCTGATTCATCAAAATAAATATGTAGTCTTGGACACCTTTGAAAAAGGCATTGCTAAAGACGACATGCTTGAAAGAAGGAGAAATGCGCTATTGGTTGATCTTTTTATTACCGGTTGTAATGCGATTACAGAATCCGGACAATTAGTGAATTTGGATATGATCGGGAATCGAACCGCTGCCATCAATTTTGGTCCTAAATATGTTTTGTTGTTAGTTGGTCGTAATAAAATCGTTTCTGATATTCATGATGCCATGATAAGAATTAAGGACTATGCTGCACCAACAAATGCCATGCGCCTGGATAAAAAATCACCATGTACCACAACTTCATATTGCCAGGAGTGTCAAAGCCCCGATCGAATCTGTAACGTATGGTCGATTACTGAAAAGTCTTTTCCTAAGAGACGGATAAAGATAATTTTGATCAATGAAGATTTAGGACTATAATTATTTCCCGATTACATTTTAATTAGTGTTCAAACGAAAAGTAGGTAATTTGGGGACATGTGCAATTTGTAGAAGACACTTTAATAATTAAATACCAAGTTGTTACGTGTACCCTAATTACCGGACTTATATCCAATAATTGAATTTTTGTTCAGCCACTAATTACTAACCAAGGATAGAGATAAAGATTAAGACTATTAACCGTGATACTTTAGGAAAAACGTACAAAACGACATTGAAAGATTTAACAGTTATGATTAAAATCATATCTGAAGCGTTAAAAAACTTATATGATTTAATAATTGCTTTATCTGATATATCTGTGAAAATGTCTGATGAATAAAGAAATGGAGCTTTGTAAATCTTGTATTGGAGAATTGAGTGGCCTTAGTCGATCAGTTTAACCGCCAGATCAGTTATCTCAGAATATCTGTTACTGACCGTTGTAACTTACGTTGTGAATATTGTATGCCAAAGGATGGCGTCGAATTAATGCAACACGAAGATGTATTATCATTTGAAGATATTGTTCAGTTCACAAAAGTTGCTGTCTCAATGGGGGTTCGAAAAATCAGATTAACCGGTGGAGAACCCCTGGTCAGAAAACATATCGTTCAATTGGTATCTTTGTTAGCAGAAATTGAAGGTGTTGAAGATTTTGGAATGACAACCAATGGAATTCTTTTAACAAAATACGCCAAATCCTTAAAAGAAGCTGGTTTACATCGAGTGAATATCAGCCTGGATTCTATGGCGCCTGAGGTATATCATAAAATTACACGGTGCGGAAATATCAATGATGTGTTTAGTGGTATAGAAGCAGCTAAAGCCGCTGGATTTAAAAACATCAAAATAAACTGTGTCATTCAAAAAAGTTCTACCGAACCAGATGCCAAAGCAGTTGGTCTGTATTGTGAGGAGAATGATCTTCAAATTCGTTATATACGCCAAATGGATTTGCAGGCAGGAAAATACTGGGTGGTAGAGGGTGGAACCGGCGGAGACTGTAAGATATGTAATCGCCTCCGCTTAACCAGTAATGGACAATTAAAACCCTGTTTAATCAATGATATGTCCTATGATATCAGAAAAATGGGCTTTAAAGAATCGATATTGGAGGCTGTTCGTTGTAAACCTAAAAAGGGCGTTTTTAGTACCAGTAATAAGTTTCACAGTATCGGCGGATAAATATGAAAGATTATAATAGTTACTTTTTCGATATCGACGGAACACTCATTGATACCACTGGAATAATTTATAAAAGTTGTCAAAAAGTTTGCCTTAAACATGCCGGTTTCGATCCCGAATTTGGTTTTATTGCCAGTCTGACAGGTTTGCCTTTGGATCGTGTGATTGGAAACTGCCTGGATGGGAAATGTGATTATGATATGGAGCAAGCGATCCGGGATTATAAAGAATACCAGAGCCTAATTTACAAAGACTACTTAAAAGTATTTCCCCATGTTAATCATGTATTAGGTCAATTAAAAAGTCGGGGTAAAAAAATTGCGGCTGTAACATCCCGACGACTGGAGTCTTTGAAGCCATATTTAACTTTTACAGATTCATTACAATATTTTGAGGTTCTGGTGACACCCGAAATGACAACCCATCATAAACCTCACCCTATGCCAGCTATCAAGGCTATCGATCTTTTGAAAACAACACCAGATCAGTGTTTGTTTATTGGTGATTCCATTTTTGATATCCAATGCGGACAAAAAGCCGGAACAGATACAGCTTTTGTAGACTGGAGCTTTAGTAACATCGATAAACTGGATGAAGGTCCTACCTATATTATTTCTGATATGAAAGAGCTGTTAGTGAACTAGTCCAAATACCTGTCATCCCATGAGTTTTTGGTAGTAACAACTGTATTTTTACTCTTGGCTACTTTAGATTTGCGATCCGGCCCTAATTCAGTTTTTGTCCGCAATAAAGATAATTGATTTAAGTTCCCTACTGATGTATCATACAGGTAAATCTTAAATATAATGACAATCTGTTAATTGCTCCCAGAAAGTACTTATGAAACTTTGCCAATCCTGCCATCAACCTTTAGCTGAAATTATCACTACCTGTCCCTCATGTGGTGCTGGCGTGGAACAAGGTCGAAAGTACATCGATGACTATGAAATTATTGATGTGTTATACGAAGGTCATGCCAGTATCCTGTGTAAAGCAAAAGTCAGTAGTTCCAGCGAGTTAATGATGATTCGGATATATAAACCTCAATCAGGTATGAATCAGGAAGTGGCCGATCGCCTAAAAAACAGATTGATTGAGCTAAAAAATTTACCGGAAGATGGGTTTGTCAGACATCATGATATTAAAGAGTCTTCCGATGGTATTTGGTATCGGGTCAGTGAATGGGTTGAAGCTGAAAGCTGGAGTAAAATATTATCATCGGGGATACTAAAAGACAATAAAGTAGCTTTTAAATTGTTTTTAACCATTGCTTCAAAATTAGATATACTACATAAAACCAACCATTTCATTCCCCATTTGATATTAAATGATATCATGGTCATCCGGAATACCGACAGTGAACTGGAAGTTAAAATTGATTACAAGTTATCACGATTTTTAGACCCAGAGCTGCAAATGACCGGAACGATGTTAAAAAATCTGATCAATTGCCATCCGGATATTAATAACAACAGACCATTAGGTTATCGCAGTGATATTTGGTCATTAGGGAAAGTATTTTATGAATTGCTGTCTGCGGATGTTAGTAGTTGCCCAGGACCGCTAGGAATTAACAGTTTATCAATTCCACAGGATGGTAAAACACTATTAAAGTTAATGATCTCCAGTGATCCCGGGTTAAGACCGGGCTCGATGGAAGAAGTGGTTCATGCCCTGAAAAGATTGATTGGGCAAGTCGATAACGGGAAAAAAACAAAAAGTTCCGCTTTATCAAAAACTTCCCGGGAAATCTTGAAACTGAGAAAAACCGTCTTTATATTAGCTACTTTGTTTATGCTTGTTTTGGCTGGCGGAGTTTCCAGCTGGTATTATTTTAAAACACCCGTCAAAGATACTGCTGTATTATTTGAAGAGTATGCGAATCAATATTCAGGTTCGATAGCTTTCGTAATGGTTGAATATTCATTACATGTTGAAGAGTACTTGATTTATAGCAGGAGGGTTGAGGGGACAGCCTTTTTAGTTGATTCGGCAGGGTACTTATTGACCAATCGACACGTCGTCTGCCCCTGGTTAGAAGATATGAATCTATTTTCAGCCATAAATCGAATGAAGGCTAATTCAAGTAATATTCAGTTTAATTATCGTCTGTTTTTATGGTTTGAAGGTGAACAAGCTTATAAACGTTTACCAGGTTTAGCGGGCAGCTCTGATATAGAAGATATTTATTCAATAGAAAACGCCTACCGTTCAGATGCTAAACCAAATGTTATTATCGCCGGTGTTTCCAGGCCAAAAGTAAATATGGGCTATTTAAATAATTCTCCTCTAAAAGATGATTTTGCTGTCTTAAAAATTAATCAAATACCGTCTGGTTTAGTTCCATTGCCCCTGGATAAGAACTTTGATCCGAAAAAAATTTCAAAGCTCGCTCCAGTGATCACACTGGGATTCCCATTGGGAAGTCGGCTTCAGGCCAATGCTGTAAACGTCAGTGTAACCAGGGGGAATGTTAGAAGAACCTTTAATGATATGATCCAGGTGGATACATCTATTTACAAGGGTAATAGCGGTGGTCCGATTATGAACAGTGAAGGTAAAGTCATTGGTATTGCGACAGGTGTCGTTATTGACCAGGCGAGCTCTATCGTTCCTGTCGTGACAGCGTTATCCGATATCGGATTGATTTTACCGATTTCTAAAGCTGCAAAGTTTCTGGATGAGTTAAAAACGGGTCAGGCGAAATGGAATGGCCAACTGGATTTATCCATTGAAAAGAAACTGGAAGCCATCAAAGATAAGGCTGCAATGGGTCAATGGAAAGAAGCACAGGATTTTGCTGACAATCATCTGAAATATAGCCTTGAGCCCTCTTTGTTAATAGCTGCGGCAGTGATGCATATTTGTAATGATGATCTCCAGGGTGCTAAACAGCTGTTAATCCAGAATATTTCTGTTGAAGAGGGTAATAGTTATGCCAAGCTGCTTTATTATATGATCGATTGGGAAAAAGGAATCAGTGAAAACAATATCTATCACAAACAATTGCTGAATTTAAATTGGATTTCAGAGGTAGAATTTTATGGACATCTGGCTAAAATACTGGAGGGAACGATCAAGGAAAACATCGCTAAACAAAGTTGGAGCCACTCCAAAGAGAAAAGCTGGATATACTATACCCTGGGATTGATTCAATACAAGAAGAAAAACCTTAAGAAAGCTGAAGAATTTTTGAAAACGGCCGTTTTAGAAGGGAAAAACCAATACTGGGTGTTTTATCTGGCTAAGGCTAAACTGTTTCAAGTTCAAAAAGATATGTTTTCAACCATTAAAAAGAAATCTTTAAAAAAGAAATATGAGAAAACCATTAATACCTTTAATCATAAGGTCGAAGATATTATCAAAACCCAGGCAGAAGTTCGGAAAAAAATCATTCCTTATACAACAAAACTGTTGAATATTGGTATCGGTATATTTGAAAAAACGCAACTTCTGGAAAGTATCTATGCCCTTGATAACTCCAACAATGATATATTGGCAGCTTTAGCTTACTACTACTCTGTTCAGGATAACTGGTCAAAAAGTCTGGATTATATCAGTCAGTATCTGTCTAAAAGTGGCTGGGAAAACAGAACCCGACTGGCAGCCTGGTTGTTGAAGATTGAAATACAAAATATAACAACAGATAATCAGGATGAAGTACAAGCCAGCCTGGATGAATATTACCGTATGATCAAAGACCCCTGGTATCGCAGTATTTGTACCACACTACAAGGAAAAACGCCTGAAAATGATTTATTGAACCAGGCCAACAATCAACCGGAATTGCTACTCACTGCTCACACAGCGCTGGCGTTTTGGGCTGAAGGTAAAAAAGATTATAAAAAAGCACTTTTTCACTATAAAGAAGCACTAGGTTCTTATTTAAATGATTGGTGGGAGTATGAATTTGCCAAAGAAAGGATTGGAATTTTGAAATTGAAATTAAAACAGAAATAAGATACTTTCAGAACTAATTCTGGATTTTGATTTGATCATCTGGGTTTAACCCGGAAATGACCTCAATATTGATCCCATCTGACAAACCGACTTTAATAGGTTGTTTTATAAAAATCCGGGATTCTTGTTTCACCTCTACAAATGTTTGGTCATCTTCAATAATTAAAGTTGCTTCATTAATAGCCAATACCTGATCTCTTTTTTCCAGAACAATGTCTGCATTCGCGCTATATCCAGCCCTGATAAAAAACGCTTCTTTCAGTTGTAAATTAGCTCTAATCTCAAATTGAATCGCACCATTTACTGCTTTTCCTTTTGGGGAGATATATTCCAAAGTGGCTTTAAATTTTTCTGTTTCAATGGCACCAATTGCAAGAATTAAATCCATACCCGTATTTAGTTTTCCTACCTCGGATTCATCAATATTACCTTCAAATATCATGGCAGTCATATCTGCGACTGAAGCTACTGTTGTGCCGGCATTATTTGAATTACTCTCGATAACCAAATTACCTTCTTTAACCGGGATGTCCAGGATCATTCCATCAATGGTGGATTTTATGATTGTATTGGTAGCATTATCGCTTGATTTAATGAAACCGTCTTTGATCAGTTGCAGATTATTCCTGGCTGATACCAGTTCTTCCCGGGCTTTTTTTAATGATACCTCTGCTTTTTGATATTGTGCTTGGGTATCCAGTGTCACATC
>Ga0257125_1002843_pt1 | contig 13328 bp, 11 predicted proteins | sample SI106_200metaG_FD_190183 | JGI IMG/M metagenome (GOLD analysis project Ga0257125, IMG submission 190183) | Marine microbial communities from Saanich Inlet, British Columbia, Canada - SI106_200 | ecosystem: Environmental > Aquatic > Marine > Inlet | place: Canada: British Columbia | collected...
GAGAGAAACCTCAGCTGGTTCAACATCATATAAATAGAATGTGTATTCTGAATTTGCCGGAACACTGAGGGCCTCAACATCCGTAGTGAACTCAAACAAATTACCGTTACACCCTGAATCCGCATTAATGATGCAAAAATCATTACGAGGGAAATTTTTGTCAAACCTCACTCCCTCAGCTGGTAAACCGGGTCCGGCCACAATTGCGGATCGTATCTCTACTCCAAAGTCAGGAAAATTATAATAGTCAAAGTAAAAGCTTAGGAAACTCCCATAATTATCAAAAGCGCTTCCTCTATTTAGATGTGCCTGAAACTGTGCTTGCACGGGGGGTCTATTAAATTCCCAGATGTAAGCTAATCCCCTTCTAGAAAGATCATGACCATAAATATGGATTGCTGCGTGGTGCACATCACCTGAAGTCGATGCGGATGTATCCAACGTAACTGACGTTGCTGTTGGGTTATCAATTGCTGTTTCAACGGAAAAATATTGATAGTAAACACCCTCAGACCAGCCCAGATAGAAATAATTGGGGGTAAATTTATCACTGTTCACCCAATTGTAGATCAATTCCCCTCCAATGTTGATATCGGCGGGGAAATGAGATTCGGGTTCCGGGTTATAACTGGGGAAAAAAGTGGCATTCAGCTCCGATGGCAAAAATGGTGTGCCCGAAGCAACGGAGGTGTGCGTAGCCACCGCCGCATTACTGAGAGAAACGTCAGCTGGCGCTACGTCATATAAATAGACTGTGTATTCTGCGTTTTCCGGAATTCCATTCACATCCTCATCAACAGAAAAATCATAATTTTCGCCACTACACACTGAGACTGAAACGTAGAGGCAAAAACGGTTCCTGGGATAGTCTCTGTCAAACTTCACGCCTGCGGCGGGTAATCCGGGACCGGTTACAATGGCGGATCGTATCCCGGCATTGTAGGCGAGTTGATTCAGATCTTCAATGCGAAGACGCAGAAAACTCTGATACGTCTCCCCTGTGCCTTTACTCGTTCGTGATGCCCTGAACTGAGCTTGTATTGTTACAGTTCGCTGATCTCCAAACCAAAGCCAATTGACACCATCAAATACAAAAGCAGAATCAAAAGTAGATGATCCATATATACTGGTCGCCACGCCTTTAGTAATATAACCGTCCGAATAATCACCAAATTCAGACGGTTCCATCCGACGAACAATCGATTCAGTGACGGTGAAACCTAACGGAATGACACCACTGGCCCAACGATCCAACTGTGCGGCCTTGTTGCGACCGCCACCTAAGAAATCATCAGCCATCAAAGGTGCGATTTCAGCGTCGAGTTGAGTTGCAGTGGGTTGTTCCGTAGCAAATAAAGTACTAAGCTTCAGCCAGAAGTCATTAATACGGGTTAGAACATCTATTCCCTCCGTGATTAAGTCTACTTCATCAGGGGAGAATGTTTCATTCCCCGTGATGGTGTTCCCCGTAGTCACGCTCGTAATGGTAGTCGTATCGGGATCTCCGCTAAAATCGATATCTACCAGTTCCAAAAGGGTGTCCAGTCCGGCATCACCTATCACAAACGGTGTGCTGATCAGATCAGTCGCACTATCAATTCCGATGGCTGTCAGAAAAGGATCCAGTTGATCTCTGACCTCAAGAGTGGCATTCGTCAGCGCTACTTCGGTGATGGAAGCGCTGTTCCAGGTGTCAAAAGATTCCGCCGGATCTCCATCCAGGGCATTGGCAAGAATAAAATTGGTGATGGGAGTGATGTTGATGACGCCGTCTACACCAGTGGAATAGAGCTCAACGCTTTCTCCATCCACAGTTCCTTGCGCAAACAGGATATAGGGTGCCGTCAAATCGGATACGTCCAATTCAAAATTTCCGTTGCTATCGATAGGTGCTGTGGCGGTGTTGCCATTGATTCCTTTGACATTCACGATTCCCACAATGGGAGCACCTACAGCTGCTGTGCCAATGATTGTGTTGCCAGGAACATTGGGATCGTCATTGTCATTATGTTGGTGACAAAACGCCAATTTTTTCCAGGCATGTTCATAGTGTTTGATTGCTTTGTCTGCTCTGTTTTTTGCCTCAGCCTTTGCAAATTCTTTCTGTGCTTTTTCAATTTGCTTGGAACCACATAAGGAATTAGCAATGCCCAGACCAGCAAGTAATCTATCTGCATCAACAAGAGATGCGATGACTTCTGTGACAACCGGGTCTTTAACCTTTTTCAGGGCCTTAAATGCTTTTTTGTCTTCTCCGAAGGCTTTTTTACCTTTTTCACTTAATTCATTGTCTGCCACAAAATAAGTCAGACTTTTTTCTATGGCCTTTCGCGCTTTTTCAATCTCTTTATCAAAACCCTTTTGACCATTTTTATGTTTTTTACCAGAACCCTTTCGACCTTTTTTATGCTTTTTATCAGGACTAAGAGTCTGGAGCAATTCAAGCGCTCTCTCTTTAGACTGAAGCGCGGTACAGCCAGAATCGGTGACAGCTTCCCCCATCATCGTTGCAAAACATTTATCAAAATTATCAAAGACACCGTCTCCGTCGCTATCTCCCTCCAATGCGGATAAATTACTGTTGATCCCAAAGAACAATATAGCGACCAGCGCCAACATATAAATAAATTTGTGGAATATTTTCGGACTCATAGTGGCCTCCTTCGATGAATAAAGAACCACGCCCAAAGGAAGTGGTTTTGATTGCCCCTGAAAGGGAGACGGTTGTTTTGGATTCAAAGAACGACAACCGTTAATATCCTGTGGGTTGAAAAAAGTCAAGTCATAAATACACCATATGTCGCTAATAATTCTCACCATGTCGCGAATGGGGAACTTGAATTCTGTGAAGGCCAGCTTTCAGCAAATTTACATTTTTGAATCAAAGAAATTTGTGTCGCGAAAATCTTTTTCCACTGTCGCGAACGTGTAAAACCCGATGGTCCTTTTGGAAAAATAAATTTTTGTAAATTGCATCGAAGGGAATAGATATGAGCCACAAGTCATAAATATTTATTATTTCATAGCACGGCACGATTAGAGAGGGATAATTGGGACCATCCCGGATCTCAGCTCTATTTAGCCCATTTTGTGGTGATCCCAAGCCAAATACCGTGCACATATGGGACAGAGAGATTCTGCTGAAAAATACTTGAAGGATAAAAAACAGACATGATTTGTAGCTATTACTGCACGTAAGGGGACTGCTCTGGAATGTGTTTGGTAGGATTTGGTGGAAATTTTATAGATGCAATAATAATGTCCCTTCCCGGGTGAGATGGTCCTGGATTATTTATATTTGATAAAAGTGGTCTACAATTACTGAATGATCTTTCCCTTAAAAACCAGCACCGTTTCCTAAGGGATCGTACAAAAATAACTTGGCCTAATCTGTCCGCAAAAGTCCTATAAAGACTAGACATTTTGCTGACAAAATGCCAGTTAATTTTTGAACCAATCCTGAGCCAATCCTGAGCCAAATCTTAGTCTTCCTTTATAAGCTTTTCCTTCACCTTAGCTTGCTCAGCCCGGCGGACGTCTCCAGCCTTTTTAAACGCTTCCCGCTCTTTCTCTGAGACATGCATAAAAACCTTGCGCCATGTCTCATCTTCAGACCAGAGGAAAGGAGCTTGAACAGTTGTTCGCGGCTGCCATGCGCCCTGCAACAGGTCAAGAGTCATATTCATGATTGAACGCTGCATCTCTTCGTCCCAAGGCTTGCCACAAGGATTTCCCAGTGGAAAGTCTGTGAAGAGGAAACGAGCCGTTCCGCACTCCTCGACGATATCCCGGGCAGATCCGACAACAACAGTGGGAATTCCGTTTTCTTCAAGATGCCTTGCAACCAGACACACGGTCTGGTGACACACTGGTCAGAGTGCCGGTAGAATTACAGCATCAACACCATCCTCCTTGCAAAACTCAAGGACCTGAGGAGCAGATTTCTTTGTCGTTTTGCCTTGACTGTAATCGGTCATGACCCCATAAAATCTCGGCGATGCTGACTCGATTTTACCGTCAGCTGCACATTCAGCCAGCCGGTTCAGCGGCATAAAACTATCGTTGTCATCGGTGTGGGTTGAATCCTGATCCCATTGTAAATCATTAGTATAGAAATGTTCGGGAATCTCATCTGCAGGGTGGGCATACACTTTTCTTAATAAGTGCCTCTCTTGCGCGCTTTCTCCCGGCAGCTTTCCAAGATCTGTCGTCGTCAACAAAGCGACTCTGCACTGGGAAAGAGGCTTTTTAAGTTTTGTAAAAGGGACATCATGATTAGAAACCCACGCGTAAGGCTTGTTATACCCGTAAGCCGCATAGAACTCCCTGGAAAGATCAATATAACTCAAAAATGAACGATAAGGTGTACGTTTAAGCATAGCATGTCTCCTCGGTTTTTGGATGTTTTTTAATATTGTGAAACTGGTCATCGCAATCTGTCAATACGACAATATTGATACTACAAGGCAAATTTGTGCTTCTATTCAAAAGCAAGTCATTTGTAGATTTGAATATTTAGTCTGATCAAATATCGGGTAATCAGCAATGTGCCGCTGCCAGTGACTCCCATCATTAAAAAACAAGTTTGAGCTGATTTTGTTCGTTTTTGGCGTTCACAGAGTATTAATTCTTTGCTAAGTATTCATATTAACTATTAATAACTATTTATGATAATAAATAACATAAGGAGCAAAAAAATGAGAACATGCCGCGTTATTAGCCTTTTGGCTGTTGTTTTCCTGACAGCATTTTCTTTGTCAAATTTGAGCGCAGCGGACAAGATCCTGTCCATGTCCACAACCACCAGTACTCAGGCTTCAGGACTACTGAATATCTTGCTGCCCGCCTTTGAAAAGGATACCGGCATCAAAGTCAAAGTGATTGCCAAAGGCACCGGTGCTGCCATTCGGGATGGAGTGGACGGAAACGTGGATGTGATCTTTGTCCACGCAAAATCACGTGAAGAAGATTTTGTCAAGAAGGGTTATGGTACGAAAAGATACGCTGTGATGCACAATGATTTCGTCATTTTGGGACCCGCCAATGATCCTGCGAAAGTTAAGAACAGCAGCAGTGCATCATCCGCCCTTAAGAAAATCGCGCTGAACCAGTCAACATTCGTCTCCAGAGGAGATGACAGTGGAACTCATACCAAGGAACAGTTCCTTTGGAAACAGACGAAATTGAAGATGAAAACCACAACAACCACCATTACTAAAAAAGGGAAAAAGAAGTCGGTTTCTTACAGTCAGCCCATCGGCAGCTGGTATAACTCCATCGGCCAGGGCATGGGAAAAGTGCTGACTTACGCAGATGAAAAGCAGAGTTATACGATGAGCGATCGAGGAACGTATATCAAGTATAAGTTCGGTCGAAAGCAGAAATTTGATTTGACAGTACTCCATGAAGGGGATAAGGCTTTAGCTAATCCGTACGGCATCATCCCGATAAATCCAAAGACGCATCCTCATGTCAAGCATAAACTGGCTGTACAATTTGCAGAATGGCTGGTTTCAGCCCGGGGCCAGAAACTGATCGACGGCTATCGCCTGATAGGAAAACAACTGTTCTACCCGGACGCGATCTAACGTACTTCCCCAACATTCAGCCGGTCTGTTTTAAGAGCAAATTCAATGGACCGGTTTCAAAAATCCTGTTAAATTGGCATTTCAAACTACCTTTTAGTACATATTTGTCAGTCCGTGGCGAAATCAACCGTTTCGGAACTTAAAACAACCCATTCAGACACGATTGATCGTAGGCTGATTAATTGCTGAACATCCGTTTTCCCTTTTTGATCCATTCCAACCGCCCATGGGTTTTTTCTTAGACAGCTTCATCTCCGCGTTCGAACTCATACGATCTCTGGACACCGAACTGCTGCTTATTGTTGTGGTTTCATTGAAGGTCAGCGGATTTTCAACACTGTTTGCCGGCGTCTTTGGCATCCCCCTTGGCTTCCTGATCAGTTTTAATGAGTTCCGGGGAAAACGACTACTGATTACCTGCCTGAATACCATGCTGGCTCTGCCAACAGTCGCGATTGCGCTTTTTGTATATGCCTTTATATCCAGACGAGCGATTTTTGGCTCTCTGGATCTACTCTATACCCAGAAGGCTATTATTATTGGCCAGACATTTCTGATTTTCCCCATCATCGCCACCTTCACTATCTCAGCCATCAGCCATATCGATCAGCGCTACCGAAAAACAGCCCTGACGCTGGGCGCCAATCAAAAACAGGTGGCATTCATTGTGTTGAGAGAGGCTAAATATGGGATTCTGGCTGCAATCATTGCTTCATTTGGTCGAGTCATCTCAGAAGTTGGAATCAGCATGATGCTGGGAGGTAACGCAAAAGGATTTACCAGAACCATCACCACTGCTATGGCATTGGAATATGATAAAGGAGAATTTGTATTGGCCGTCGCTTTGGGAATGGTCCTGATCATCATCAGTTTTGCCATCAACCTCCTGTTTCATCTTTTTCAGGGGAGGGACAGCAAATGATCCTGTATGCCCTGCAAAAAATCACCAAGGTTTTCGGTAGCCGAAGGATCCTGGATATTGATTTTCTGGAGATTGAAGAGGGGAAAATCTACGCGCTATTGGGGCCAAACGGAGCCGGAAAAACCACCCTGCTGGATGTACTCGGTTTTCTGGAACCACTGACCTCGGGAGAAATCATATTTAAAAACAGAACCGTCAAGTATTCCGAGAACCATCTTCAAAAACTGCGTCGGAATGTGGTCATGGTCAATCAGAAACCGATTCTGTTCTCAACATCGGTCTTCAAAAACCTGGATTTTGGCCTGAAAATCAGAAACATACCGGCCCCCAAGCGACGATTGATTATTGAGGAGTCCCTGGATCTGGTCGGGCTACGCCACATGATCCAGGCTCCTGCTCATAAGCTGTCAGGTGGAGAAACGCAACGAGTTGTTCTGGCCAGGGCACTGGCTCTGTCTCCTCAGGTCGTCCTTTGTGATGAACCGACGGCCAGCATCGATCTGGAAAATCAGGTTGAGACTGTCAATCTCCTGAAAACGATCAATGAAGAAAAAAACATCTCCATCATTCTGGCTTCACATGATCGATCCCAGGCACTGTCAATCGCTCATCATACGCTTTTCATTGACCACGGCAGCATATCCGACGCCTCTTATGAAAACCTGTTTTCAGCCATCATCCACAACGCTGATGACGGCGGGTCTACCTGTACCATCACACCCGGCATCGAGCTGACTCTTTCCCGTCAGCAAAAAGGAAAAAAAAGAATCCTGCTGGACCCGTCTAAAATCGAGTTGTTGGATGACGGCCATCCCCATTCCGGTCCTAACATTCTGAATGGAGAAATATTGAGCCTTTCTAAAGAGAAAGACAATATACGGTTGATGATCAATATCGGTATCCGTCTGACTGTTTTTCTGTCCTCATCACAATACCGAAAAAAAAGACCCTTGGTAGGTGATTTGGTATCCATCCAAATCCAGCCACAGGCTGCTCGTATTTTATAGTCACTTTTTGACGTTCAGGATTATCCCACCAGTCTCATCAACAGGAAGCCACACAATCTCCGGAGTATTCAGCCGCCGAGATAGCGGATTGAAAAATACACTGGTTATTGTCGATAAAACACTTTAAAATTGACAGATGATCTAAACGAAACGGTTCAATCATCTGTCCGTAGTGCGTCAGGCTTCTGGCGATACGGTCACTCAATTAATGCTGTTGTTCAACTTCCTTCAGCCATCACCAGACGGTTGTCGTCGTTGAGCTGAGTAACGACATCGGAATTAATTTGATTCGCAAAGGAGAATCTGATGAAACGTTTGAGCGCCTCTCTTCTCGTTTTTATTGTGGCATTCACTTTTCTAATCCCTCTCACTCATGGCCAAAATCTCTGAATACGACAATTATACTGGCTTGGGGGCAGTTGCAGGCATTCTTGAACCGTCTGAAGATGCGACCGAATTGAATACAGTTAACAGAGACCGTTTATAATATATAATGCAGGTACAAATATGACTGATGTGCAGGCCAACTATCTGAAGACAAAAGCTCCCGAATCGAAAAAAACGTTTATCGATATTTTACGGCGGATTTCCCAATTCTCCCACCTTTCCGAAGAGCTGTTCCAACAGCTGTTTGAATATTCCAATTTCGTTTGTCTGGTGGACAAGGAACGTCCGGTACAGGAAGGGACGTTCGGTCAGAATATCTATGTTTTGATCCAGGGTCAGCTGGAAGTGTATCTTCAAACCGATTCAGGGGAAGAAAAGCAGACCGACGTGATTTTCAGACCATTCAGTATTTTCGGGGAACAATGTATTCTGGGAGAGCCGAACAACGCTTCAGTTGAGGCCAGGGGCGAGGTGCTGCTGCTGGCGATTGATATGTCCGCCTTGCCGGATCTGTTTGAAGGCTTGGAAAACGCAGAGAATCGCCTCGAAGATGAAGCCTATCGACAAAGCCTGGACATGAACACCATTTTTGCCACTGTACTGTTGAACCGGCTGAACCGGTTGATCAAGGATCAGTACAAGCTGGTACAAAAACTGCTGATTCTTCATCAGTCAAAGGAATATCAAGCCAGTTGGCGGCAAAATGTCTTATTGACGACAATCTTCAATGAGTTTTCACAAAATAATCTCTCACCAAAACTGGAGGCGAACCAGATCCTGCAGAAGGTGCTGGATTCCTTTGTTCCACAGAATCAAAGACTGAACGAGTTGATTTCTCAACCGCAGGTAAACACTGAAAAAATCTACATGGAGCTGGTAAAACTGGAATCACTGGGCAAGATCGACAATATGAACATCCTCCTGATGGAAACCATCCAGCGGTTAGCGGAAAAAGCCATGGAACTTGACGATTATACGGACGATCTGGAACTGGAGCTTCACAACCCATCTTCTATTGTCTCGCTGTCAGGGTATCTGGACGAGGTTTTTCAAGCGATCGTTTCCTCCTGCGTTTTAAGTCGGGATTTGACCAAGGAACAATTCTTAGAGGGATTTTTGAGCGAATCATACCCTGAACCGGCCCAATTGACTGCCTATCTGGAAAAAGGTGGGTTTATCACCGGCACCTTTGAAATGGCTTACCTGATGGTCCTGATCTGCCAATCTTGCATCAGGAAGGAATTCGAGCTCAACCATTTAATCGCCGAGAGTATAGCTTACCTGACGACTCTGAATACACCCAGGCAGAATGTCAAAAGGCTGTCACAGAAATTCAGGGAAGACAATCAGACCCTGACATCCGAACTGATAGAGCTCTATCAAAAAACGGCAGGTGATGAAACAAAACAGGTGCAGGAGGGATCCTCGAAATCATCAGCCCAGGATAGCGTGGAGAATTTACTTGCGGAGTTCGATCTATAATCTCGAACCTGATAAAGAGGTCTGAATTTAATTCCAAGTAAAGAAAGGGAGGTTCATGAACTCCTTACGCATTCTACTTCAACCGATAATTTTGAGCTGCTGATTTCAAATCACATAAAAAGCGTCGTTGAAAGAACCAATGGTAAAGTTCATGGCCCTGGAGGTGCAGCTGAAATTCTTGGAATAAAAGAATCCCCGCCGCAAGCGGCGGGGTATTATATCCAAGCTACGCAATAAACAAACAATTATTCATTAAATGATATAGTTACAGCAAGAGGCACAACTGATATTGGAAGGTATTGGGGGTAAAATGGTGAAGGTGATGATTTTCAGTTATTATTATTCGGTGATTTTACTTTTTATACACCACAGGTATATACAATCTCCGTCGCGTCTGGCCGAGACGGTCGGTCCAGGTGTTTGAGAATCTTTCGAAAGATCGGCGCTTCAGTGATTAAATACCTTTTGACCCCTGTCGGGTGATGGGATAAAATCAGAGGATACAGCTAATCTGTTTTTAGCTGAACAGGTTTTTAACACTCCAAAATCGGCATCTTCAGAGAGGCATCATGGCACCCCAGCGCTCATCTTATACAAGGTTCTTTCTATCATTCCTACTTTGTTTATTCCTGCTGCCGAATGCGGTCGTAAGCAGGGATTTGAATGGCTTTAGTCTGAACGGCGCATTGATTCCTCCTTTGGAGATCCTGCCGGGAGGCCCTCCCAGAGACGGCATTCCCTCCATAGATCACCCTGAATTTGTTATACCGCAGGAAAGCGATTTTTTAAAGCCCGATGATCGCATCCTCGGTATTGTCATATCCGGAACACCAAAAGCATATCCTATCAAGATTCTCAACTGGCATGAGATTGTGAATGATACCGTCGGCGACTTTCATTTTGCGGTCACCTACTGTCCCCTTTGTGGCACGGGTGTCGCTTTTTCAGCAGATATCCTGGGTGAACATCTCGTGTTTGGTGTCTCCGGCCTTCTCTACAACAGCGACGTATTGCTTTATGATCGAAAATCCGAATCTCTCTGGTCGCAGATTATGGGGCAGGCGGTTACAGGCCCCTTCAAGGGACGCCGACTTGAAATGCTGCCTTTGCTGCACACCACCTGGGATGAGTGGCGCACAAGATACCCTACCACCACTGTACTTTCAACAAAAACAGGCTTTTCCCGCGACTACAGCCGTAACCCGTACGCTGGATACGAAAAATCCACCCGACTTTACTTTAAAATTTCCCACACACCACCAAGAACGTATCATCAGAAGGAGCGCGTGTTGGGGATTCAGGTTGGAGATCAGTTCAAAGCCTATCCCTTCATCGAATTGAATCGTCATGGAAAAAAGAAGTTTACGGATCAGTTCGGTGGTAAACGGTACACGATTTTCTGGAACAGTAAGAACCAGTCTGGCTCTATCAGGGACTACACGGGAAAAGAGATCCACACTATCCAGGCATTCTGGTTCGCCTGGTACACCTTTCACCCTGAAACCCGGGTATTCAAAGCTGAATCCAAGAATTGAATCTGTCGAACCCCCTTTTGACATTTCCTACGGCGAAACTTGATATTGTTGGCGCGATAATCACCAGTAGCGTGATAAGGGCCACAGTTGTCTTTTTTCTACGACTTCTCTTGCCCAGGTTCAGACTTCTGGAAACTGTTTTCTGATCATAATCTCGAGGATTGTCCTATCTGTTTCTACCATTCCCTGAGAACTCAACTCACCAATATTCTTCATGGTTTGCTCCGGTGTGATACCAACAATGCCATCGGTATATTTTACACAAAGTCCCCTTAATGAAAATAAAGCAGATTGTACGGCTGCCCCGGCGGCGGTTGCCAGTTTAAAGGCACATCCGGATTTGGCTCCGTCGCAGATCACACCAGCCAGGTCACTGATCAAATTCTTGATCGCCCAGGCGATATGTTTGATTTGCCACCCATCAGGAACGTTATCCCTGCTGTTGCTCCTGCTCCAGCAGCAATCGAACATCCACAGACAGCAGTCAACCTTCCCGTGTGTGCTTTCACATAGCCGGTAACAACATGGCTGAGCGCAATTGCTTTTAATACTTCCTCTTCATCTTCATGAACGATATAATCTTTAACTGCCCAAATGGGTAGCACAGCGGTCCGACCATGATTGCCGCATTCAGCCAGGTTGACATTAAAATCCACACCTTCCCTGATAAATGCCAGATCATCTTTAGAATGATGAATCCTGGATCGAACTTATGAGAATTTTTTAGATGTTTTTAGTTTAGCGTAGCGAAAATGAGCCTTGTTTGAGCGAGGCAGGCGAGTTTGGCGGTTTTTCGCGAAGCAAACTTAGAACATCTTAAAATTCTTATGTAAGAGACAGGTTTTATCGTTCAACTTTTGTTCTGCAAAAACCTAACCGGACATTGCTGAGTACAAATAATACTTGTACAAAAAGATAAGCTTTTTGTTGAACGATAAACGAGTCATCACTGTATGTTGAATAAACCTTTTCTCTAAAACCTTGAAATACCATAATTTACCTCTATCACAAAAATTTATCAGCTGGACGATTTTCTGACCAAAAGACAGATTACCACCAATATAGATGCCGATATCTCCTGTTTTACCGCCAGTCTAAAATTTGGCTGCAACCCCTATCATCAGCTCTCTTCGCAGTTCTTGATCTGGTACGCCAATTCCCTGTCCTATCCGAGCTATGATCGGCAATCCAGCAAGTGATTCAATCCCGAAATAGAAACCAAGAGCCAGCCCCTGTATCGAATCTGAGTCCGGTGTACTCTCCAGATAATCCATGTCTAATCGTTTGAAAAAGGCATAATCATAAAACAGCAATAGTTTTTTATGTTCTGTAAATTCAAACATATGAGAAAGATTGGTTATGTACACTTCTCTCGCTCTGAATTCATTTCTAAAAAAGCCGGAAACTGAGTATTCACCAGGTAATCCTCCTAACCTGTAACCACTGAATAAATCCAGGTTTTGACCAATGGCTGCAGATAGCTTTAATTTACTTTTCCCAATCCGATCCCAACTACGGCTTAACGTTAAGCTAAATTTTTCTTTGTAATATGATTTCACTGATTTGTAATCGTCCTCCAACTGCCAGTCATCCCAATCATATCTCAAGCCGGATTCCAACCTTGCTTCAAATATACTGTCATCCATAGCAAAGGCATTTTTCGTACTCAAGTTCAATGTATTTAACCGGGTTGAGAAATCGGACGGTAATTGAAATTTTTCACCTGTAAACTCATTATCGTAAAACCTGGCCTGTTCAATCAAAAACCGCCAATTCAGAAGCCAATTCTTGTTTATTTCATAGCCAACTGCAACATAAGCTCCCAAGCTATCACCATAAAAAGTAATTTCTTTTTTGCGTTCACCCGCCACATAAATATCCATTCCGAAGCCTTCTGAGACAACTTCTCCCATTGCCCCATAACCGAAGTTCCAGACGGTCTCAGTTGAAGTTTTAAAATCCACGAGAATTTCTGAAGTTTGCAGAGTGAATTCAAAAAATGGTCGATCCGATTCAGGTTCGCTTTTGTAATTATAGTAAATGAAAAGAGTGCTTAATCCATCATTAGAATCTATTGGAGCATTATTCCCCAAAAATATCGTATGCTTAAGTTTATCTGTTTCCTCTCCAAAGGAGACAAATGAAATGATAATTAGTGGAATCAAAAACATTATAAAGGATTTCATGCTCAGCCTGTCATCACAGAAAATGGTATAAATGCCAAACATTTTAGCCTGACCGTTTGCGTTACTATATAACATTGCAGTTTTTTTGCAAGGTTAGGTAAGGTTATCGAAATTTCCTGTTTCGTTATCAAACAAAATCCATCTCGTCTTTCGATGTTGGCATGCTTTGCAGCGTTAAGTTTCTGGAAGACAACGGGATCAATACCCCGGCGAGAAAAGAA
>Ga0257125_1002855_pt1 | contig 13277 bp, 10 predicted proteins | sample SI106_200metaG_FD_190183 | JGI IMG/M metagenome (GOLD analysis project Ga0257125, IMG submission 190183) | Marine microbial communities from Saanich Inlet, British Columbia, Canada - SI106_200 | ecosystem: Environmental > Aquatic > Marine > Inlet | place: Canada: British Columbia | collected...
GGTTCTCTCCCAAATCTCAAACCAAATTTATAATTTTCAAAATAAATTTACCCTTACCTGCTCGGGCTGTGGTTTGCCTCATCCCAGATGCCACCCTTTTGAGACTTCGCATAGTTGCAACGTTATATCCAATCTCTAATTTTCCTTTGTGGGAACGACAAAGTAACCTGAACACTTAACGGGGCTTGGCTTCGCATAGACGACAAAAACACAAAAAACGACAATTACTTCGTAACTATCTATAACATTGTCTATGCGGTTCATTTCATTCTCCCAAATTTTCACTAACTGTAAACTAACGGGGGAGTTCTAACTTTCTAAAAAACTAAATTTAACGGGAGGGAGTTCCTAACTAAAACTAAACTAAAAACTAAAAAAACGAGAGGGGGCGAGAAAACTAAATATTCCAATAAGAATATATTGTTCAATAAAATATTTAAATCAGAATAACTTTTAAGATGGCATGAACGTACCAAAATCTTTCAAAACTGCACTTGATAAACAGAAGAAACAAGAAGAAAAAGAACAATTACAGGATATAACTGAAGAACAAGAAGATAAGAAACAACGTAAACTTTTCAGACAAAACGAGAGTTCTAAGAGGGGCGAGAAAATTGAAATCTGTAAAAAACTATTTGAATGGAAAGATGAATTTTTGAAGAGTGAAGAGGGGGCGAGAATTTTTCATAAATCTAGTAAAAACTTATGGGTCTTTGGTGGAACATGGGCGCATGAACCACGAGAATGTGGTCAGGGATGTTGGGCAAGAATTTACTTCAATCCAAAAAATATAGAATATTGGGCAGGATATAAATGGATGGGTGGAGGACCAAAATTTAATTTTAAAAAACCTGAAGAAATGACTAAACTCAATTACAAATTTCTGAAAAACTTTTTAACTGAAATAGAGAATGAGAAAATATTTGATAGAATTTTGAAGTTAAACACTGATTAAAAATTATTATTTATATTAATCCACTTACAAAACCCACACTCTTCTGAAGCTTCAGGCATTTCTCTCTTTCTCATAAAGAAATCAAAATGTCCTTTCAGAACTTTATTCCATCCCAGAGGGTAAAGATGGAAATATTGAATCTGGGCGTTTAATCTTCTTATTGAAATTTAACCAGAAGCATCTAAGATTATTTTTTAATAAACTTAAACTTGAGGGGCTGAATTTTATGTGATTTTATTCTATTCTATCAACAATAGGAATTTTTATTACAATGAATGTTTCACCACCTTCTTTTAAAAGATTGCCTTGCTTAACTCTCCTCATTGCACTTTTTCCTATTTCGTGTGAACTAAAAACTGTTGATTTAAGACAATCATTAAGTTTTTTCATTTGCTTATCTTGATTAAGCCAATTTTTTAAAAATTTAATTTCAGATTCATTTAATTTTTGTTTTGTTCCAGGTAATGGTTCTAAAGATGGAATCCTATACTTGCCTAATTGCTTTCCATATCCACTTTTAGCATTATAATATACATGAACGTGCAAATCTCCAGGATGATCCCCTTTCATTATTTTAAAACCATATGATGCCATTTACTTATTTTTATGAAACCATTTATAATACTCTTTATTAGTAATATATTTCCCTCCCATAGTTATATAATAATCTAGTTTAATTGGTTTTTTATAATAAAATAGATTAGATATCTTAAACGAAATAATTCTCTTATCATATCTGTTATTAACATAATTCTCTAATTCTTTTTTCGTAATAAAAGAATCACTTAATTTTGATAGGAATTGATTATAAGTTAGCATTGATAAACTTTTAATGGTTCCTTCTCCTACAATTTCTTTTTTGGAGTGAGATTTATAGAAAAAAAACTTTTGACCAGCTATACAATAAAGAGGCAAAGAATCATGGACTAATATTTTTGGAAATAATATGTCCTTCTTTTTGAAGATTCTTTCAATGTGTTCTGGAATTGCCGAAAAACAAATTCCTTTAATATCTAAAATATTTTTTTTACTCATTTTTGGTATATTTTTCAATTGTCTCAATTTCTTTGTCAGTCAACTCATAAGTTTTGTAAACTAACTTATTAATTTGTTTTTCTAAACTTTTCACATGATTTTGCTCATCCATATTATTTAAATAATCTGCACTTTTTGTGATTGTAATTATTCTGTCTACAACCTCAACAATATTATGTTTTTGATCATTAAATTTAATGGGAAAATTTTCAATAAATATTGCCTGATATCTAAAAAAACCACCGGCTTGTGGTATTGTGGTATTCTTATGATAATAATTCATTAGTTTTGAATTAAGAAGTGCAAGAATATATTTGTAATTTTCTTTACTTTTATCTTTAAGAATTATTGAATATACAGTTGTAGAACCTGTAAATCCTAATTCATCTAAAGCAAAACTATTTTTTTTAGCATTATCTAATGTTAGCAATTTAGTTTGTTTGAATCTATTTAATGAACGTTGGTTCCAAAGTTCAAACCATCTCTTTGGTGATTTATCAAAATAACCTCTTCCTGAAAGATTATTTTTTTGACTGATTAAATAAGAATAAATATTAGGATAATTTTGTTTTAATATATTCTCTGAAATCACTTTTCCATTTTCATCATAGGGATAAATTACATAATTTTTTGACCATTTGAGCAGATACTTATCCACATCTTTACCTTTTAAGAATTTTTGTAATATGGGCATTTCATATCCATTTTTATGTATTTCAGATTCTTTTATAACAAAAACACCATCTTTTCCAGTAGCGATCCCCTGATAAATTCCTTCACTTATTGAACGGAGAGTAGCAGAATTATCAACCATTTTGTTGATAATTAAAGCATTTTTTTTATTGTGAAAAAACCATTGTGCATCACCCAAATCTTTCATTGTAGAATTGATTACTTCAATTAAATCGTTATCTTTTTTAGAATGTAATAATCTAGTAATAATATCTTTGTTAACAATAGCATTATTCTTTACCTTCTTATAGATTATCTCTGAATTTGGCTCATAATCATTTATGAATGAAAAAATCCCAGTATAGGTCATAGCTTCAGAAAAAACCTGATAATCCGTGAAATTAACAATTTCAAATACTTTAGCATTATTTTTAATAAATAATCTAATCCCCTTACCATAATCCCTTTTTAAAAATCTAGTCGGACAAATAAAAGTAATAAATCCCTTTTGACATGACAAATGAGAAATAGATTTTTCAATAAATGGAATATAGAGATCATATTTTCCAGTAGTTGAAGAATATACTTTTTCTAAAAGGTTTTTTTGATCTTTATCAAGATTTTTGAATTCAACATACGGAGGATTAGCTATAACAACATCAAATCCTGGATTCTTTCTCTGGAATACTTCTGCAAATTTTAGTTTCCATAAAAAGAATGGTTTACTCTTACTTTGCATAATCTTATCAAGTTTTCCCAATGCTTCTGCATTTCCTTGCTCTTCTAATGTTACTTTGATAAGTTCCCACTCTAATTGATCCATCTCTTTTTTCAATCTTGTTTTCGTATCTCTATCAAATGAATTGAAGAATTCTTTTTGCTTTGCTTCAAATTTTCTTAACTTGATTTTAGCTTCATTTCTTTTAACATTTCCAATATTATCAAGAGTGGTGTTTCTTTCCTCATTAGGCTTTTCTAACAATTTCTTTTTCTCACGTTCTTTTTTCTGAACGTCCTTCTTTAATTCTTTATAATCACCTTTAATCTTACCTGTAATAATTTGACCAATCTTAAGATTTAATTCTTTAATCTCATTATCAATTCTTACTAATTCTGGTCTTATATCCTTAACTTCTTCACCAAGTAAACTTTCATCAAAAAGTTTAACTCCTTCAAATTCTTCTAATAAAGAATTTCCACACATAATTTTATTATCTAAGTTTGGAAGAGGTTTTACTTTATCTTTATCTTCCTCATCAACAATTAAAGACAACCAAAATCTTAATTGACAAATATCAACCGCAGAGGGCATAATATCTACCCCATAAAGAGAGTTCTCTATACATTCTCTCTTTATGTCATAAACATTTCTTTCTTCAGAGAAGAATAAAGAGAGGATAGAACGAGCGTTTACTATCTCGTTCATCATTCCCATAGGGAAAGCACCAGAACCAACAGCAGGGTCAACTACTTTAATATCTTTCAATAGTTTATCAATTGGTTCTTTATTTTGAACGATTGATTTAGGGAGATTAAGTTGATTAGATAACTCTTCTACTTCTTTAGCAAAAATGGCACTAGAAATAATTCCTTTTGAAACTTTTTCTTGTTTTTCTTTAATCTGAATTAATATTCGTTCATCATTGGATGTTGTAATATCTCCCATCTCAATAAATATTTCAATATCTTCTCGTGATATAGAAGTATTTGTTTCTAAATAATTGATTAAAGATTGTTGACACATATAATGAACAATCTCACGAGGAGTATAAAACGCTCCTTTTGATTTTCTATCACTAACATCAAGAAGATTCTCAAAGACTTTCCCAAGCATTTCTGGGTCTACCGCAACTTCCTTTTCTAATGGTTCATCTTCTTTAACTGTGAAGTTAAACTCATCAAATGTATTTAAAATATCTTTAAAGATATTATCATCAATGGTTATGTCCGTTGCTTCCCACTTATATCCATCTAATGGCTCAAATAATCCCCCATTAAGAAATGGAATCTTAAATGCAACATTTCCAAATTTACAATAATCCCCATCCCTTTTCCTTGCCAAAGTATCATAAAATAATGGTTCTAAGATATCATTGAAAAAGTTATCATACTTCACTAATGGTTTATAATTTTGTTTTCCGCCACCAAATAACCGTCTCATAAAATCTTTTGGTCCAGTTCCCCATTTATCGTAAATCCCAACCCCTAACCAACCTTTTTTTTGTAAAAAATAAAGAAAAACTATTTGTCCTAAGAGTTTTTTTGAGAACTCAACAACAAAATTTTTAAGTTCTTCTTCATCGTTTTGAACTATTCTCATAAACTCTTCTTTGACATTAGCATCTCTCTTTATTACTCTCTCTAGAGAATCTCTTAAATCCCAGTATCTTTTCTGATAATTCTCAAAGAACTCTTTAGTTACTTTTTCAATACCAAATGCTTTTTCTATTTCCTTAAGTGTTGGATCATGATCATCAACTAACAGATGAACAAATTGACTTTTACAAGTATGATTAGGTTCGTTTGGCCCAACAAGGAAAGAATATCTTTTAGCAGGAGTTTGTTCTTTTTGTGCTTTTAGATTTCCTTTTTGATCTTTCATTAAATTATATTCTAATTTTACAAAAGAAAATCTCCAATCTTTTTCATCGCTATAAAAAGCAACGAGAGCTCCAACAGGTTCATTTGAATTTTTTGATAACCATGTTGAAATAAAATTTCTCTGCATAGTTCTTGCTCTATCTAAAGAAGAATGAGTTGCTAGTTTAACCGCAAGAATTTCTACGGATTTATTACTTACATCTTTATATTGTCCTAGTTTGATAACATTTAATATATAATTTTTAAACTGTTTATCAATAAATTGTGTTTTATCTTGCTTGTAAAGATTGGAAGTATTCAGTAATTCTTTCAAAAGATTGGAAAAATTAACAAAATCAAATTCTTTATTAAATGTATAATCTAATAACTCCTTAGCTTGTTTTTCATTCATTTAGAAACATCTCCGATAATATTACTTCTCTTGGACCTTCAACATTCCCCGCAAAACTTGCGTAAGCTTCTTTGAATAATTCGGAATTGTCTGGAACAATTGTTTTTATTTTTGTAAGAATCTTTAAATTGTTTATTTCTACCTTTTTAAGAGAATTATTAATTCTCTTAAGTGTTTCTTTTGGTATTGCTCCATCTTGAATTATATTAAGAATTTTTTGTAGATAATCCTCATCTTCATCAGTTAGCCCATCTGGTTTCTTTAACATCGCTTTGATGATCTTCTTTAATTTACCTTCATGTCCTTTACTTCCCCCCGTTTGAGAAATATCTTCACTGATAAAAAAATTCTTAAATTCTGTTGTGTTTTCTTCAAGAAGTTTATAAAATTCTGCTGTAAAAACACTTTTCTGTTTTTTAGACTCTTCTGCTTTCAATAATTTTATTGCTTCTTCAAAATCAATCTCATTGATAAGAACCCCATTATTATGATACAATTTTCTTAGTTTTCCTTTTCTAAAAAATGTAAATAATCCTTTTTCAGAAGCATTTTTCTTAATGGTTCTTGATTTTTTAGGAAGTCGCTTTATTTGTTCAAATAATTTTGGATTGTTATCTCTAATTTCTCTTAATTTAATGAGCCATTCTAACTCAGGATCATCTGTTTCTTCTTCGCCCATCAGAATTTCTTTAGAATTCAATCGCCTAAATAATTCATGCGACTTAACATCTTCATCAGTTAATAATTTCGCATCATTTCCAAGCATTTCTATAAATGATTGAATTTTAACCTCTGCTGCTGCTATTAAACTAATTTTTTCATCAATTGGACCTGCTGGAAAGAAGTTGTAAGTGTAAATTTCATCAAATGGTAAATTTTTCCCAACTCTATTAATTCTACCAACCCTTTGCATCATTCTGATAGGGTTCCATGGAATATCATAATTAATCACAACATTAGAACGATTTAAGTTTACTCCTTCAGATAGAACTTCGGTACTTATTAATATTCTCACATCACTCTTTTTGCTCTTTGAAGCAGGATCAAAATTATCAATAATTCGTTCTCTTACAGCTTCTGTTGAAACACTTGAATAAGAAATCACTTTGTTATTAAAAAGAGGATTTAATTTACTTTCTAAATATTCAGCAGTTTCTTTTGATTCTGTAAAAACTATTAATTTATTCTCTTTTAAGTGCTTTTTACTATTAAGAAATTTAACAAATGTCTCTAATTTTGGGTCGTTATCAACTTTTTTCCACATTCCATCAATGTGTTTTAATATTTTGAGATCTGACTTTAAATCGTCTATAAAATCTTTACTAAATTTCTTAGACTCAATTTTTTTAGCCCTATCCTGTTCAATCAACTTTTCAACAGCATCAACTTCTTCATCATCTAATAACTCAAATACCTTTGAAGTGTATTTTTCACTAATGTAAACGTAACCTTTTTCGTATTCTTCTAAAAATCTTTCATAAGAATAAATAAATCTTGAAATAGATTTTTTGAACGCATAAAAACTACTTTCAAGTCTTTTTAATAGTAATATTTTCATCCATTTTCCCATGTTTTTTTGTGGTGTCTGTTGGTTCTCTGGAAGTTCTTCAACTAGGTAAAGCAATGGAGTATAACGAGAATATTTGAATTTATGTGCAACCAATTCAAGAGTTTCATTAAAGATAGAATCAGTTTCCTTTGAAAATTGATAAATTATTCCTTCTGGATCTTTAACAGTTGGAAATTTTAACCCTTGATTTGCTAAGTCTTTTTTATAATATTTATCTATGATTGTTCTTGTTCTTCTTACCATCAGATGTTTTAATACATTCTCTCTTATATCTTTAGCATTTTCTTTAACTACTTCTAAATATTCTTTTTTATTCTCTTGTCTATGAAGATTTTTTAATTTATTCTGAAGAAGTTTGAAATATTTCTCTAAGTCAAGAACTCTTGGATTTGGAAGTGTTGATTTATGTGCATTTTGGAATAATTTTATTTGAGCCAAAATATCTATTGGAGTGTTGTTTAATGGAGTAGCAGTAACAAGGATTACCTTTTTTCCACGACATATTTTGTATAGCTTTTCATACATTTGAGTTGTTTCTGTTCTGAAACGATGAGCTTCATCAATAATGACATTTTGATATCTATCAGTACCTTGCTTAAGCACTTGATCAAGTTTACCAATTGATTGAAATTCAGCCCTATTTACACCAAAATCAAAAAATGCGTTCCTCCAAGAACCAGGATTATTCTTACTTATGAGAATTGGTGGTGCAAGAACTAATGTTCCACCTTCCAGTTGTTGAGCGAGCATTGTAGTCATAAATGTTTTTCCTAAACCAACTACATCTGAAATAAATACGCCACCAAATTCATTTAATATTTGTCCTGCATCTCTAACTGCATCTTTTTGATATTCTAATTCCATAAAATTTTCTGGTTTGTATTCATTCTTAATTTCTTGTTGATCAAGTTGAATCTTTTCTTTAAGAAATTCATAAATGAATTTTAAGAATAGTTCGTAGGGAGTAATTTCATCATTTAACCAAGTCTTATTCTTGATGGTTTCAACATATTTATCTGAAACATCAGTTGCATTTGCCCATAACTCATTAAATTTTGTAATTGCATAATCATAATCTCTACTATCTTTTAATTCAACATTAAATTCTAAATTATCGCTTAATCCGGCTTTTGTAAAATTACTAGAACCAGTTATTACTCTTCCTTTATCGCCAAATCCACCACCACTAGAGGTCATGATATAAAGTTTCGCATGAATTCTATCGGCAGGATAAACTTTTATTTCTAACTTTTTTGATATTAACCATTCTATAAACTTTAGTGCCCCTTCTTGAACTTCTTTAGAATCTTTAGAGTGATTAAATTCTTCCACAAGTTTATCTGCAAAATGAACTTTAGCCTCTTTGCTGGAAAAACCTAATTCTTCTTGATTTTCAGATTCTTTAATTAAGTCATATGTTTCTTTGTTAGTGCTAATCCCAATAAGAATTCTAATCTTTTCTGTACTTTCTAAAGATTTATACATCGCATGAAAACCACTAGAATAAAAATAACCCACTAAACAATCAAAAAATTTAGTACCTTTAGTAAGAGTGTTGAAACGATTTAATAAACTCTGTCCATTCTCGTTTGTTATAAAAGTTAAATCGTTATTTGACATTTTCTCGCCCCCTCTTCTTTAACTCTTCTTCCATTAACTTTTCAAACTGACGAGAGACAATCCAACCTTCATGTTTACAGAGTTCTCTATACTTATCATATAACTTAATATTAACTTTCAATGTGATATTCTTACTTTCTTCCATTCTCGCCCCTTATAAAAACAAACTAAATAAACAAATATCAACACATATTTATAAATTTATGTGTTTCTGCAACTACAATTTCCTAACACACTAAAAACTACAATTTTCTCGCCCCTTTCTTCTTGTTTTCAAAGTAACGCTACGCTCAAAAGATAAAACGGAACTCCCCCTTAATGTACTAAACTGAAAGAGCCTTCGGCTCAAGAACTCCCCCTAAACTATAGTCTGCTAAAGCAGTTATTAAATCTAAATACAGTTAGTGAAAACTACGCCAAGCCCCTGTCCTCAGGAAAATTAGAGACTTCTGCGGTTTAATATTCCCTTTGGGAATTTAAACCTTGACCACGCTGCGCTCTCCCTACGATTTTATACTCCCTTCGGTCGTTAAAAATCTCCAGTCGGGGGATATAACAGCAACTATGCGGAAAGTCCCTCAGCTCGGGACATTTCCCAAATTGTTTATTATCCTTCGGATATAAACAACTTCGCATAGTTGCGATGTTAAGTTCAATAATTTTTGGTGATAATAACTTTAATGACGACAATTTCTAAAAACTAAATGGGGCAATCTCTAAAAAATATACTAAAACTATTTCGGCACTTTAACTAATAAAAAATATTTAGGGCGGGAAGAAAAAAACTCTGTTTACAACATATTAATGCCCTACTTAATGAGAAACTTCATTCATTATAACATTCTTTATTGGAATAACATACTTGTTCAAAAAAGATTCTCTACTTTTTGCTTGTTTTTTCATTTTCTCAGGAAATAATTTTAATCCTAAATAATGAATAGTGGCACTAAATCTGTCAAATGCCCTATAAACAGATCTTAAATTTGGATCTGGCAACACAACATTTTTTATATTTCTATCACTAAAATGTTTTTGATAAACTTTCATTCTCTGCGTATGTGATTCGTGTCCAATAAAAGTTAATTCATCATCTTCGTCTGTAGTGTCACAAACAGCAACATAACTGCCAAATGTTGAGAAAGCTTCTAAATATTCAGCACCTTTCAACCCCTCATCTAAACAATGTATTTCATTAGCAATATAATTTCTGTCTAACGACTGCGGATCATACCTTCTTCCAGAAACAACTAATTTATCAAAATCTCTCTTTAGAGCTTCCTCTAATCTTAATTGCATAACTTCTTCTGCCGCTCCTAAGATAATACCTAATCTCATTTAATGATAAGATTTAGTACGTTTTTTATAAAACTAACCTAAATTTTTTGTTTTTGAGAAAATTAAAAAATATAAAAAAAGAAAATTTATTTTACTACTACTGGCCCTATGAAACCATCACCAGTGCTATAAGCCCATTTCTCTTTACCAGTTGCAATGTCAAAAGCATAGACATAATCAGATTCGCCTATAATATATCCGGCACTGTCTTTTACTACTATTGGACCAACCAGTGCATCACCAGTGTTATAAGCCCATTTCTCTTTACCTGTCGCAGTGTAAAATGCGTAGACATAATCTGCTTCACCCAAAACATATCCTACGCCTCCTTTTATCACTACTGGACTGAGGAAACTGTCACCGGTACTATACGCCCAAAGTTCTTTACCAGTTGCAATGTCAAAAGCATAGACATAATCAGATTCGCCTAAAACATATCCTACGCCTCCTTCTACTACTATCGGACCAACGAAACCGTCACCAGTAGTATAAGCCCACTTTTCTTTACCAGTTGCAATGTCAAAAGCATAGACATAATCAGATTCGCCTAAAACATATCCTACATTACCTTCTACTACTATCGGACCAACGAAACCGTCACCAGTAGTATAAGCCCACTTTTCTTTACCAGTTGCAATGTCAAAAGCATAGACATAATCAGATTCACCGAGAACATAAGCAACTCCAGCTCTTACTATCCGCTTAGACTGTATTTTGTAAGCAGTTTTCAATACTGTTGATGGTTTATAAGTATATTTCCCGAAACTTCTCCTTTGATAAGCTTGTCCCACCAAAGCTTTAGTATCTTCCATTTCTCCTTCTTCAATAACTTGATTCAATTCCTCATCAGACATTTGGCTCAGTTCTGAGTCTAATGCTTGTTGCTCTTCTGGACCTAATTTTTCTTCGGGAGCACAACCAACTAAGAACATAGCAATCACTAACAGACTTAATACCACAAAAATACTTTTTTTCATTATTAAACACCTCGTTTTTGATTATAACTTAATCTAAACTAAGTATAACTTAATTATTTATAAGCTTTTTCCCTTCTTGTTGGTCACATTGTGGTCTTATTCTGTTAAAAACAATCTGGTCTTACTTTGGTTACATGGCAGATATATATCTGATTACTTTTGTAAAAAGAGCAAAAAACAGAAGAAAAATCTTAGAGTTGTTGTCTGATAAAGAGAAAACGCAAGCAGAACTGCATCACGAAAGCGGAATGTATAGAACTCATGTCAGAAGATCTTTATTGGAATTGGAAGAGAAAAAATTAGTAAAGTGCCTCAACCCAAAAGACCGAATCTACAAATTATATAAAATTACAAAAACAGGTCAAGAGATATTAAACAAAATCAAATGAAACTTTTTTCTTCCCGCCTTTTTTAAAAACTAAAGTAAAAACTAAAACGATACAGTGCCGAAATATACTAAAAACAAAACTACAAATAGAGATTGCCCTTGATGTACTAAATAGAAAGCCCTTCGGGCTGGAAGTAACGAAATTGTCTTCTTGATGTATTAATAAGATGGCTCACTGTGTTCGCTGGAATCACCAAAAATGACTCATCGTCGCTAACGCTCCTTGTCCCTCCCACTCCACTTCGTTCGTAGTCGGGCGAACTTAACAGGAATTATCAGATTACGCTACGGTCGCCACTTCGTAACTCCCTCCGCTCCATCCAAATTTTCATCCAGAATTTTACACTGCGTTAATTAATTCTACCCTTACCTGCACGAGCTGTGGGTTGCCTCATCTCAGTTGCCACCCATTGAAAACTTCTGATAATTCCAATGTTATGCTCAAATTTTGAGAACGCCTAAGTAATAGAAAGGGAAGGGGAACTTACTCTCTTGGACCGGAATATGGAACTCTCTGATGAATAAAAGTTTCTGTTGTATCTAATCTATAATCTTTACCATCAAGAATAAATTTATCTCCTGGCATTGCCATCCCTGCGAATCCATGTTGTTTTTGATTGGAGTCTCTCCATGTACCGCCCATGTGGTATAAGAATGTAATTGCTTTCTCATCAGCGGATCTATCAATTAAATCAAGATCTAAATCTGAGTGAACTCTGGCCTCATTACCTGGACCTCCTGCATCTCGAAAAGCCAGTGCTGTTCCTTCTGGTAATTCTTTAACTTGTCTTGTATCGCCAGAAATCCATAAACCATATTCAGGAATATGAACTCCATAACATTCCATATCTTGAACATGTAATGTTGGATGCAGATATATTGCAGGTAAACCCGGGATTTTTATTTCTTCTCCAATAACAGTATTGAAATAAAAATCGAAGTCTGCTTGGAATGGTGCATTATCAGGATGTTGTTGATCTTTCATTTTTTGGTAAAGTGTTGATTTTACTGCACCTAATAGCTTCTGAGAAGCAACATAGAGAGTTGGTCTTTCGGTATCTTCTCTTCCAAGAGCATTCCATCCTAAAAAACCAACACCTTCCAAGCCATCAATATGATCCCCATGATCATGAGTCGCTATTAAATTGACCAAGGAACCAAGTTCAAAATTTCTTGCCACTAACATATTTGCATTATTAGCTGATAAATCAACAACAACTTTAGAATCTCCTCTAGATAATGTAAAATTTGAATTTCCTAGTTCATAGTTCATTGCTGAACCAGTCCCAAGCCATTCTAAGGTTAATTCGTTTCCCATAGGACATAGGAATATAAACTCCTTTATAAACCCTCTGCCAATAACTACTTTAGAATGAAGATACAGTTCCCCTTCCCGTGATGTATTTGTTAGATTGCCCTACGGGCTTGAAGACGGCGTTCTCAAAAACTCTAAAATTTTCCTTCGGAACGTTGCACTAAATTTTAGGTCTGCCCTTCGGTCAGACGAGCATAACAGCGATTAAGAGATTCCGAAATCTTGCAGACTTCTCCATCCAAATTCGGTTTTGTGGGTTGCCTCAAAACCGAACTTCTCTTAATCGCGATGTTAGTTTCAATTGTGTTTAAGTTCTAAAAAGAAAAAAATGGGGGTCTGTAGTCCTTCGGACAGTTACACTTTACTATGTAAAGAAATTTAATTATTCATGGGGGAGTTCCTTTTCAAAGTCATTATG
>Ga0257125_1002862_pt1 | contig 13258 bp, 8 predicted proteins | sample SI106_200metaG_FD_190183 | JGI IMG/M metagenome (GOLD analysis project Ga0257125, IMG submission 190183) | Marine microbial communities from Saanich Inlet, British Columbia, Canada - SI106_200 | ecosystem: Environmental > Aquatic > Marine > Inlet | place: Canada: British Columbia | collected...
AGGAATTCTAATGTTTGACCCAGCATTTTCAACCCCAGGATCTCATATCCTGGATTTTTGATGAAAATTGAATTTACAGAAAGACTTTTACACTATTAAACCAAATCTATAGTTAATGGTCTTTTTTATAAAAAATTGCCACAGGATATACAAAGATTAGCGCGTTATTTTGGAATGCCGGTTGGTTTCTGGACAGGGATTCAGGTTCACTATGATGCTGAGATGGCCAAAATGCAATTAGGAGATAGATGGGAAAGAGAAGTCAAGAAATATGATCCTGCTGCTTGAATTATACCCGAAACCCAAATTCTTATTGAAGAGTTATGTTTGACAATTTTTTAGTAAACAAAAATTTCAGTGTAAAAGAAAAAACGATTTGTCTGCCGGATAAAGTTGAAATAAAAATATTTGACTTTGAACCGAATAGTCCTGATCCGGAAAAACCTATTATTGTTTTTGTTGCAGGCTGGATATCATTGATCAATGGCTGGAAAGATGTATTAAGTACCCTTGCGCCAAAATATAGAATTCTTTATGTTGAAACACGGGAGAAAAGAAGTGCAAAAATCCCAAATATGAAAACAATTGATCTGTCCATTGAACAGATGAGTCGTGATATCGATACATTAGTTGATGAAATGGTGCCCAAGGGTCAACCATTTTACTTTGCCGGAAGTTCAATGGGAGCCACTGTGATTCTTGATTATCTTTCTATAAAAAAGAGGCAGCCCGTAAATTCTTTTCTGGTTTCACCTATTTGCGATTTTCCTTTTCCAGGCTGGATTTTATTTATAATAAAATTTATCCCGACCATATTATACACTGTAATAAGGCCTGTATTAAAAACTTATTTGAGTTATTTCAGGTTGGACAAGAAAAATGAACCTGATCAGGTAAAAAAATACTGCGGAACGATTGATGCTGCCGAGCCTGCCAGGTTAAAAGCAAATGCTTATGCAATTAGAAATTACTCTTTATGGAAAAAATTATCAGATATCAAATCTCCTGTTGTGATTATCGGTGCAAAAACAGACAATCTTCACTGCATTGATATAATGGAAAAAATGGTAAAAATCATGCCTTTGTCAAGCATTGAAATGATGGAAAGCAATAAAGAGACTCACAGTTCAAAAGTTGGTGAATTTATTGATCGATGTATATCTTCTCATTAAACCGGGCTGTGAAAAAAGATTTACTACATTTTATGGACGCGTTGCAAAAAGCAGTTTGAAAAACAGAAAACTTTATTTTAGATTTTTTACAACGTTGGGGTTAAGCTTCTGCTTGAAAATCAATCCAACTCATAATATGTGTTTAATATTACATAAGGAGGTTATGAAATGATAAATGTAATTGCATCCATACAAACGAAAAAAGGTCAGCTGTCAAAATTTATTGAGATCTTTAAATCCAATATTCCAAAGGTTCTTGAAGAGAAAGGATGTATAGAGTATGTTCCAACCATAGACCTTCCTACAGGTTTACCCCCTCAGGAGTTGAATTCTAATGTTGTTACAATAATTGAGAAGTGGGACAGTTTAGAGGATTTAATGGCACATTTGTCAGCATCCCATATGCTTGAGTATAAAGAAAAAACAAAAGATTTGGTTGATAAGATGTCTGTCAAAGTACTAAAAGAAGTATAATCGTATGATCAGCCAACCATTTTTATCAGTTTAACTTAAACGAGTCCGGTACAAATTTCTGCGCAATTCCAAAGTCTTTCTTGACAATATGTTGCTGGAACGTTGTCCGTACTTAGGGAAAAATTTGACCCGTTAACTGAATGTGCAAATAAATGTTTAATAGAGACAGTAAAATTTAGTATCGTGGCTGTTTGTGAGCCCCTACTTCGCCCTGGGGCTTAAAATAGTTTGTAAAAAATTCGGGTATTTTAGTTTCAAACTTCATTTCTTCATTATTAAAGGGATGTTTAAATTTGATCGAAAAAGCATGTAACGCCAAACGCCCCGTCTCGTTCTCACTATACTTTAAATCACCTACAATGGGATGCCCAAGTTCGGACAAGTGAACACGGATTTGATTTTTTTTACCTGTCAAAAGAGTAATTTCCAATAGACTATAGTTCTTAGAGTCATTTTTTACAGTATATTGAGTCTTGGCCAACTTTCCTTTTTTTGGATTCTCAACTGAGTGCATCATATAATCTTTTCCTTCAGCAAGATAAGACTCAATGATTCCATTTTTTTTTGTTAAATTACCATGAACAATAGCCAGGTATTTTTTTTCTACAGCGTCCCACTGGCTTGCAAATTTTTCACGAATCTTGAAACTTTTTGCAAAAACCAATACTCCAGAGGTCTCACGATCCAAACGGTGTACAACAAATAGGTTGGCCTTTGCCCTTGGGTTGCCTTTTTTAACGTAATTTATAAGCAACTGATGAGCCGTCTTTTCTTTTTCGTACTTCGCTTTAACGCTTAAAAGACCTGGGCCCTTATCAATGACCATGATGTCCCGATCCTCATACAAAATACTGATTCCGGCAGGCACATATTTAGATCTTATTTTTATTTTTGGTTTAATCACAGTTTTTCCTAATAAAATTTTGTTTAACACGTCTAGAATATAAATTTTGATCAATTAACATACTTGAAAGGCATGACATCGTAAGATTTATATTATAAATCCATCGTAAAAGTCAACCTCATGTTTGCCGTTTGTATAAGTGTCTATGCCATTAAAAACAATTGACTTTGTTACATGGGATAATGATATTACAAATAGGAATGATTTCTGATATGGAGTATAATCCATACTAATTCTAAATTGGTGCTATTGTCAGTGGAAACTGTGGAATAGTTGATGAAATCGAAATTATTAGAATTAATGGAAATTTTGCCGTCATGAAAAACAAACCCCCTTTGTTTGAAAATATCCTATCACTTGATTTTGAAATGATTCCCAACGGGGATTTGTATCAGATAGGGGCGGTTCTAAATGATAAAACCTTTCAGAGAAAGGATATAAAAAATGTAAAATCCGTACTTATGGAGCTGTCTCAATTTTCAAAAAATGCTGATTATATTCTGGGTCATAATATTGTTAAACATGACCTGCCTGTTGCAAAAAATCTTTTTCCGGAAGCAGGTTTTTTAACCCTTCCTGTCATTGATACTCTGTTTTTATCCCCACTTGCTTTTCCTGAAAATCCTTATCACAAACTGGTTAAAAATTACAAATTAATTAAAAGCAGCAAGAATGATCCTGTTAGCGACGCCAAACTGGCTATGGCTATTTTTGAAGATCAGGTAGCGGCTTTTTCCGAATTAAGACAAAGAGAGCCTGGGTTGATCGCTTTTTATGCCTTTGCTTTTGAAGATGATGGTTCCGGCAGAAGCAGGCTTTGCTTAAAAGGTAATTTTGACCTATTTCAAAAACTTTCCGGACGCACACCGGATTGGCAAGAGGCAAAAGATGTTTTTCAAGGTCTTGCCAAAGGAAAAGTCTGTGAGACTGGGCTTGGGGAAATTTGGGACGTCTGTTCGGATAATGCTGACAAAAGGGCGATGCTGGCCTATGTTCTATCCTGGATCATGGTTTCAGGAGGCAATTCAATCATTCCTCCCTGGGTAAAACATGAATTCCCACACATTTTTGATATCATCAGAAAACTTCGGTATTCATGTAGCGATGAATCCTGCTGTTATTGCAGGGACCACAATGATTCAAAAGGGTTGCTTAAAAAATATTTCGGATTTGAAACCTACAGAGCGCTGGCTGATGGTAGAACACTTCAAAAGGAGATCATTGATTCAAACCTGGCCGGAAACCCAATACTTGGCATTCTGCCCACGGGAGGCGGGAAATCCATCTGCTACCAGATCCCAGCCCTTCACCGCTATGAAAGGTTAGGTGAACTGACTATTGTAATTTCGCCGCTCAAAGCCTTGATGAAAGACCAGGTAGATAATTTGAACAGGGCCACCCGTACCCAAACAGCGGCATCGATTAACGGCAGCCTTACCCTTCCGGAACGGGGAGCAGTGATGGATAAAGTCAGGCTTGGTGATATTGGTATTTTGTATATTTCTCCGGAGCAGTTACGCAATTTTAGTGTTGCCCAATTGATCAAATCAAGGGATGTGGGGTGCTGGGTGTTTGATGAAGCCCATTGCCTGTCCAAGTGGGGGCATGACTTTAGACCGGATTATCTCCATGTTTCCGATTTTATTGCTCACTATTGTAAGATTTGTAGCAGGCCCGCCCTTGTGGGTGCGTATACGGCAACTGCGAAAAAAGATGTCATTGAAGAAATTTTAAGTCATTGTCGGGAAAAACTTTCCATTGACCTTGAATCTTTTACAGCAAGTATTCAGCGGGAGAATCTCAGCTTCCAGGTATGGCCGGTAACCCGGAATGAAAAATATGATGTCATCTATAATTGTCTTCAAGAAAGTCTTGCCGGGAACAATGGCGGAGCCATTGTGTATTGTTCAAGCCGGAGGCACACAGAAGAGCTCAGCCTTTTTTTAAATGAAAAACTAATTCATTCTAAAGCCTTTCATGCCGGAAGGAATGAGCCGGACAAAAGAAATATCCAGGATGATTTTATTGAAGGAAAAATCCCGGTTATCTGTGCCACCAATGCCTTTGGTATGGGGATCGACAAAAAGGATATTCGGCTTGTAATCCATGCAGATATTCCCGGCTCACTTGAAAATTATCTACAGGAGGCAGGCCGTGCCGGAAGGGACATGGAACCTTCTGACTGCATTCTATTATATGAGCAGGAGGATATAGAAAATCAATTTTCTTTGAATGCATATTCTAAGCTTTCCATAAAGGATATCAAGAAAATTCTGGCGATATTGAAGAAAAGAGGCGCTAAAACCCCTGAAATCATTATTACTCCGGGGGAGATCATGCGTCTGATCGGACATAAGGATCCCGGCGGCAATGATTCAAAAGCCAGGATTGGTGTTTCCTGGCTTGAAAGGAAGGGATTTGTAGAGCGCTCCTATAATCAGACCCTTTTTTTCAAGGGCGTACCTGCCGTAAAAAACATAGAACAAGCAGTATTAAAGATGGAGCAGCTTCATCTTTCAAAGATGATGAAAACGGTTTTCATACGTATTTTAAATTTTCTGTTCAATGCGGATTCCAACTCGCTTCTCTCGGCAGATGACATCTGTACTGATTTAGGAAAGATAAAGGACCTTCCTGAAAAATATCTTGATTCCCGGCATATCATAAGTCTTCTATCTGATATGGCAAAGGCAGGGCTGATACGTGAAGGGGTCGTCATGACCGCTTTTGTGAGACCAAAGGGGAAAAACAGTTCTCCAAAGAATTTTGACTATTTTTGTGATGTTGAAAAACAGATAATTCATATCATGGAAGAGATGGCTCCTGATTCCTGGTTGACCCAGGACAGGGCAGATATATTTAATCTTCGTCTCATGTCCCAGCGACTGAAAGACCGCGGATTTGACAGAATCAATCCTGATTTTGTTGAAAGAATTCTAAGGTCCATTGCCAACGACAAAGAGGAAAGTTTTGGGAAAAGTCTGAAGATTACCGGCATGCGGGGGGCGGATCAGCTCAAGGTATATGTAAAATTTTCATGGCAGGAAATCAGGCAAAGGGCGGAACTGCGCCATCGCGCATCCAGGATTATCCTAGAGACAATTATTTTTTGCCTTCCTGCGAATTTAAGATCAGGACAGGCAGAAGTTCTGGCACAATTTTTTATCACAGATATCATGGACGCCATGGGGAACGATATTTTCCTTTCCGGGTTTCAAGGGGATATCAGATCATTAATTGAAAGATGTCTTCTGTATATGCATGATGTGAAAATTATCACACTACAGAACGGTCTTGGTGTGTTCCGACAGGCCATGACGCTTACCATGCTGCCGGAAAGCCGTAACCGCCAATATACTAAAGGTGATTATGAGCCATTATCCCATCACTATGATCAGAAAAACGTACAGGTTCATGTCATGGAAAAATTTGCACGCTTAGGTCTTGAAAAAATAAAAACAGCCTTGAATTTTGTCAGTGATTATTTTTCATCTTCCTATGATTCCTTTGTCTCACAGTATTTTCCGGCAGAGCAAAAAATCATCCAAACAGCCATGACACAAGATGCCTATAAAAGAATCGTTCAATCCCTTGAAAATAATATCCAGGAGACCATTGTGGCAGCAGAACCTGAGAAAAACCTGCTGGTGCTTGCAGGGCCTGGTTCCGGAAAAACAAAAACCATTGTGCACCGCTGCGCCTGGCTGATTAAAGCGAAATCGGTTGACCCGTCATCGATTTTAATTTTGTGTTTTAATCATCAGACCATGCTGGAACTAAAAAAACGTATCAAAAAAATTGCAGGACAAAGTGCTGATTTTGTGACAGCCATGACCTACCACGGGTTTGCCATGCGCCTGACCGGCAGATCCTTTATGGGAAATTCCTTTAATGACAATCCCGGTGAGGGTAAATTGGGTTTTGATGATATCATTGATGAAGCCATTGATATATTAACCGGCAACAAAGAATTTGCAGGCATTGACCCGTCAGAGGCAAGGGAATATTATCTTGCCGGATTCAGGTATATTCTTGTGGATGAATATCAGGATATTGACGAAAGACAGTATCGTTTTATTTCTGCGCTCACAGGCAGACTGGAACAGGATACAGATGCCAGGATATCCATCATGGCAGTGGGGGATGATGATCAGAGCATTTACGGATTTCGAAATGCGAATGTGGCATTTATCAAACAATTTAAACAAGATTATGATGCCAAAACCTTTTATTTGGTGGAAAATTATAGATCTTCATATCCTATTATTCAAGCATCGGCATCATTTATTGCACAAAATGAAAACCGGATGAAAAAAAATCAGTCCTGCCGGATCAACCGGAAAAGGAAAATTTGGGAAAAGAAACCTGAAAATCTGGATAAAATGGATTGTGTCCAGATCATTAATGCAGCTGATATTGCATCCCAAGCCAACTTTGTCGCTGAAACGGTCAAAAAGATACTGAACCTGCATCCTGAAATAAAACCTGCCGATATTGCCATTCTTTCGCGTCAGGGGATCGCATACCCGTCTCTTGTTGCGGTCAGAATGACTCTGGCAAAAGAGAATATTTCATTTTGTTATTCAATTAAAAGCAATGCCGGCTTCCCCATGTTCAAGATCCGGGAAATACAGTCATTCATCACATACCTGGATACATTCAGAAAAAAGAGTCAGCGCCCGTATGACTTGAAACAGGAAGTCATGGCCCTGTTCAAACAAAAAAACACCTGGACAAATCAAATCGAAGTTATCCTTGAATCCTGGTGCCGGATCAACAGTGATATGGAAATCTCCATTGCCCGGGCAAAGGATTTTGTCCTTGAAACATTTCTGGAGGAAAAACGGGAACACAAAACCGGGAACGGCGTATTCATGGGAACTATTCATAGTGTGAAGGGTATGGAGTTTTCTATTGTTTTTATTCTGGACGGTGGGTGGAAGCATCTTGACATCGAAGAGGAGCGGCGGCTTTTTTACGTGGGCATGACACGGGCAAAAGAACGACTTTTCCTTTGTCATATTGATAATATGTCCAACCCCCACATCCGCTCTTTAAAAGGCAATGGTTTTGTCTTTGAAAGAGCAACAAAGCCCGCCCAGATAAACGACTTTTCCGATGATTTAACGATTTCGATTCTTGGTCTGGCTGATATTTACCTTAACTATCCCGGTCTTTTTCAGGAGGGCCATAAGATCCACAGATATCTGACCGAGCTTGAAGCAGGAGCAAAGGTCAGATTAAAAGAACAAAAAAATCAGGTGTATATCTGTAATGATGCGAATCAAATTATCGCATCACTTTCGAAAAATGGATCAGCACAGTGGCGAAACCAGACCCGGAATATATTAAATGCCAGAGTTTTGGGTATTATCAGAAGACACCAACAGGAAAACGAAGAGAATTCCTACAAAAAGGTTCAGGTCGAATCATGGGAGTTGCCCATAGTGGAGATCCTTCATAAAAAATTTAAAAAAGGTTGTATCAAACCTGATGGAGGAAGATGAAATTTCAGAATCACAAAATACGAGGTAAAAAGTGAAAACAGACAATATCAATCAGAGGAATAACATAGTGGAATTGCAGGAGATATTATCACCATAAAAATACCCATATGGTTTTTTCAGATGTCTTTTGTAAAAAATTGAATATTAAATATTGAATACCATGGCATTTATAAGTAGAATACCAGGTATGAATAGCCGATTGCCACAACGATATGCCGACCGGGCCAGTGTTAACACCATAAGGGAGGTCTTTGATTACATACGTCGGTACAAAGGCAAAACCTTTGTCCTGAAAATAGAAGATACCCTCATTGGTCATCCTCTCTTTCCCCTGCTCATGAAAGATATTGTCCAATTGCACGACATCGGCATCCATCTGATCATCGTGACCGGCACCAGGGCAACGATTGAAAAACATCTGACCAAAGCCAAAATTAATACCAGGGTTGTCAATGGAATCAGGATTACCCCCAAGTCTGCAATGCCCCACGTCAAACTTGCCGCAATGGAAGTGGTCCAAACTGTTATTTCCCATCTGTCTGCAGACAATGCCAGCGGAATCATGGGAAACTGGATCCGTGCAAGATCCCTGGGGGTACGTGAGGGATTGGATTACCAATACACGGGTTATGTGGAAAAAATTCAATCCAGTATTGTTCATAAACTTCTGGGCCAGAACTTTATTCCGGTAATTTACAATATTGGGATGAATGCCACAGGAAATTGCTATAATTTAAATTCAGATAAAATTGCCCGGCAGATTTGCCTGGACCTGGATATTGAAAAACTCTTTTTTATCCGGGCACAGGATGCCATCCCCACTTCCGGTCTTGAACTCCCACCAGGAAGCCAGGTCCACCCTAATGGAAAAATTTACTCCAACATGGATCTTGACCATGTGGATTTCATGCTAAAACAAAATAAGGAAAGTTTAAGTTTTGAAAACCTGGCCTTGCTTACGTACGCAAAGACAGTGATCGATCAACCCAAAGGGGTCAATCGAGTCCATATTATTGACGGCAGACGGGAGGGACGGCTGCTCCAGGAAGTTTTCTCCAGTATCGGCGGTGGCACATTGATCTATGGCAATCAGTATGCCCATATTCGTCAGGCTACCCTTGAGGATATTCCTGAAATACTCCATCTCCTGGATGGAAATATAAAAAAAGGCAACATGATCATTCGAACTGCATCAGACATTAAGGACAAAATCAATGCCTATCATATCTATGCTGTAGACCACGCAGTATATGGGTGCGGTGCCCTTTACGAATTGGGTCAGGGCTGGGCTGAAATCGGTGCCGTTGCTGTGAACGATGCATACAAATCCAAAGGAATCGGCCGGGGACTTGTGCAATATATCATCCAAGCCGCTCAAAAAAAGCATATAAAAACCCTTTTTCTTCTTACCACACAGGCTGCAGATTGGTTTTTTGAATTTGGATTTGTCTGGGCAAATCCTTCGGAGCTTCCCCAATCCCGGCGGGAAGGATACAATCCTGAACGAAACTCAAGGGTGCTGCTCTTAAAACTTTAACGCAGATTGTTATGGAGCAATAGAAAATGAATAAAATATACAATTGTACAGGACATACAATACAGATTTCTAATATCGTCAATAGTGATGGAATCTATCTGTTCGATGATAAGAAAAAAAGGTATATGGATTTAGAATCTGGAGTTTGGTGTACCTCAATCGGTCACAACAATATCCGAATAAACAACTTGATCAAAAAACAAATAGACTCCATCATGCATGCTGGTTTTTGTTACTCCAATAAGATTCTCCAGGAATCTGCGGAATCAGTCCTGTCAATAACCAATTTTAAAAAAGGCAAATGTGTTTTTCTTTGTTCTGGAAGTGAGTCAATCGAATTAGCTCGACAAATATCAAAGCATCTCACAAAAAAAAAGATGTCCATGACGCTTCATGATTCCTATTTAGGGTCATATAGCGGTGTTACCGATAGAGATAAAAATTGGTTTTTATTCAACTGGGAAAAATGCATGCATTGTCCTGACAAGGAAAATTGTAAAACAAATTGTCAAAAACTACAAAAAATCCCCAATAATGTATCAGAATTCATATTCGAACCAGGAAGCTCTTCCGGATTTGTCAGATTTCCTCCAAAATCATTGATAAAAAATATAGCAAATGTTGTCAAAGGATCTGGGGGTAAAATAATTGCCAATGAAGTTACTACGGGAATTGGTAGAACAGGAAAATGGTTCGGATATAATCATTACCAGATTGAGCCGGATATGATCGCTATTGGGAAAGGTATTGGCAATGGATACCCTGTCAGCATCACTGCTATAAATCGTCAGACAATTGATCAATTGGAAAAAAGCTCTTTTAAATATTCGCAATCACACCAGAACGATCCTTTAGGTGCGGCAATAGTTAATGAGGTCATAAAAACAATAAAGGATGATGATCTAATTTCAAAAGCTAAGGTTATCGGAAACACGTTTCTTAAAAAACTTCAAACATTAAAAGATGGTGTCAAGGTGATTGATGTTAGAGGCAGAGGCCTGATGTTTGCGATTGATCTTTGCAATGAAAAAACAGGCGACTATATATATCAAAAACTTCTCGATAAGGGATATATTGTTTGCAATAGAAAATCTTTATTTCGAATTGACCCACCTTTAACCATAAATGAAGATGAATTTAATTCATTTTTTAATGATTTTAGGAATATATTGAAATCACACCAAACAAACCCCTAATAGGGTCACTATCACCCTTATTAATGCGGCAGAACCTTTGCCAAATCAAAATACTGGCCCATGGTTTCCGGTACATGGGAGTCAGACCCCATTACAATCGGGATGCCTCTTTTGATGGCAGCATTTATAATCCAGGGACTTGGATAGGCCTCACCCACAGGTTGAATAAATCCTGCCGTATTAATTTCCATCTTTAGCTTATTGGCTTTTATTACATCCAGGGTTTCGTAAATCAGTTCCTGATACCAGAGGCTTTGTTCATCAAAATACTGGTTGGAATAATTATATTTTTTTATCACGTCCAGGTGACCGACACTATTACACCAGCCAGTACTTGCTGCCTGCTGAACTAAATGATAGTATTGAGTGCAAAAGGCCCTGATATCCCCTTTAAAGACGATGTTCAGGGTTTTATTGAATTCTTCTTCATTTTCATTGATCAGATACGGTGTATTGTCAAGAATAATGGCGTGGACCGATGCTATCAGATAATCCCAGCCCAGATCAACGATGGACTTTATCCAGTCTGAGAGTTGGGGCACATATTCAATTTCAAGACCCTTCAGAATAGTCAACTTGTGACTGTAAATCTTTTGTACACTGTTAATTTCATCCCTGTAGGATCCGATTTTATCCATGTCCACGCTATACCACGGATTAAAGGGGAGCGGCATATGGTCGGTAATGGCGATGGTTGTCAATCCTTTTTCAATGGCTGATCTCGCCAAATCTTCAATGGTGCCTTTTCCGTCTGAATAGTGTGAATGCATGTGGAGGTCGCAGAAAAAATCAATGGTCACAATAATATTTCCTTTAGCCGTAGAAAATTGGATAAATTTTTCTTCCCAAGGCTTTTAAGATAGAAGGCATTGATCATGCTCTGGACATGAATTTTTTTGTTTCAGTATTGACCTTGACCATTTCCCCGACCTCAAGATATTCCGGGACCTGTATCTCAACACCGTTTGAAAGGGTTGCGGGCTTGGTTCTTGCTGTTGCACTTGCCCCTTTGAGACCGGGAGCTGTTTCTAATATTTCAAAAACAAGAGATTTTGGAATTTCAATGGAAACCATGTTCTCATCTATGATGAGGGCAATAATACCTTCCATGCCGTCTGTTATCCATATAAGCTCATCTTCTATTACATCTTCTTCTATCATGTACTGGGAATACTCCTGGGTATCCATGAATACATGAAGAACACCGTCAGGATAAAGATATTGTGCAGGTCTTCGCAGAAGGGCGACCTCACTTAACATATCATTTCCCTTAAAGGTTTCTTCATATTTTTGTTTGGTCTTAATATTACTGAATCTGACCCGGTAAAGGGTTACAGCTCCTCTAGCAGAGGGAGATCTCACATCGATTTGTTTAACCATATAGGCTTCATCATTTATCTCAACAACATTTCCTTTTTTTAAATCACAAGCCTTGGGCATTTTATGTTCTCCTGAATGGTATTTTTTTATTTTTATCTTTTTTTTCTGATCTTTTTTTCATGTCTTTAACATTTTTAATAATTTAAGTAAATTCAAAGGTCTCGATAAAAAATTTTACCCATATCAATATCTATTGGTGCGTAAAAATTAACCCCGACAAATTGCTATTGACACACTTATTGTTGTACAATAAAAAATATTGGTAAATATCAGGAAAGAAAGTTCATGGAATAAAGCTTATTTTAAGCGAAAAAAAAAGGCCTTTCAGGAGTCTAATGAATGCAGCAAACCAAAAAAGTTGACTGGAAAAAAAATCTGGTTTCTCCAGAAGAAGCCTTGGCAAAAATCCGACCAGGCACGACTGTTTTTATTGGGACCGGTCCTGCAGCGCCGCTAACCCTCATGCAATCTCTTTTGGAATCTGATGGACGAAATGTCAGGGATATTGAACTCGTTCAACTGGCCATCCAGGGGAATGTGATTCTATCTGTCCAGGATCTTAAAACCTATAATTATTGTTTGATAACATTTTTTTCAGGATTTATTTCCTCACAAACAGTTAAGTCCGGACTGGTAGACATGATTCCAGCTTATTCATCTGAAATACCTGAACTCATTAATAAAGGGAAAGTTTTGATTGATGTAGCCTTTATCCAGATTACACCACCGGATTCTGCCGGTTATTGCAGCCTTGGTGTTGCAGTGGATGTTGCAAGGGAAGCCATGAACAAAGCCAGTCTAGTTGTTGGAGAAATTAATACGGATATGCCTTTTACCTATGGAGACACCTTTGTTTCCATAAAAGAATTCGATCTTCTTATTAACTCAACAAATAAACGGGTTCCCTACAGGCGTCATAAAGTTAGTATACAAATGAAAAAGGTTGCTGAAAATGTGGCTTCCGTCATTAAGGATGGAGACTGTCTTGCTTTTTCAAACAGTTCGTTGTTTGAAGCACTGGGGCCTCAACTGAAAGATAAAAAAGATTTAGGATTTCATTCTCTTTATTTTACCGATGCCATGGCCGA
>Ga0257125_1002874_pt1 | contig 13195 bp, 6 predicted proteins | sample SI106_200metaG_FD_190183 | JGI IMG/M metagenome (GOLD analysis project Ga0257125, IMG submission 190183) | Marine microbial communities from Saanich Inlet, British Columbia, Canada - SI106_200 | ecosystem: Environmental > Aquatic > Marine > Inlet | place: Canada: British Columbia | collected...
CTCAGGCTCATGTACCCAGAGCACCGCAGGAGCTTGGACCTCTACTGCTGCCCTCGGCTTTGGCTACAACGCAACTGGTGACGACATCGACTCCGACTTCACTGACTCCACATATTTCCGCCCCTTTCCCGACCTCTCCCTCGGAGACTCGCCAGAGATCATCCTCACTAGCACCGCAGCTGGTCAGGATCGCACCGCAACCATTACCTACCAAGCCAACGTTGGCCCCTCACAAGCTGCCGGCGACTACACAACCTCGATTATTTATATCGCAACTCCAACTTATTAATATGAAAAAACTATTCACTCTCACCCTCATACTGCTTACTGCATACTGTACCCTGCATACTGCCAAACCCGTTTTGGCACAAAACGTTGGCTTAGCAATCAGCCCTCCCGTGGTCGAAGTATTGCTTGCTCCGAACAAGAATATTGTTCAGAGTTTTCAACTCACCAACCAGGGGGAAAGTACTCAGTTTGTCGCCAATATTCACACTATTACTCCAACCGACTCCGATGGACACTCCATCATCGATCCCACCCCTATTGACCCCACCACAATCCCTCTCGTCATCACTCTCGCCAACGCAGATCGCGAACTAGGAACACCCTTCACACTCAGCGCCCACGACTCCACTCAGCTCGTTCTTAGCATAGAGGGTGCCTCAACCGACGTCTCTCAGGACGTTTACTTCGCGCTCGTTATCACTCCCACCCTCAATCAAAATAGCTCTTCAACTTCCATTCCCGGTATCTCCAGCCTCATCCTCCTCACTCTCACACCAGATGGGGCACTCCCAATCAAACTGAGAGTAGATGGCTTTGACCTCCCGATTCTCCACGACTCCGCTCTCCCCCTCCCAGTCCCGGCAACCATCACCAACTCCTCCGACATCATGATCAGACCAACAGGAACACTCATAATCTATAAAACCAATCAAAACATATCGGAAGAGATCACAATATCACCCAATCTAGTCCTCGCACACTCCTCTCGCACTATTACTACACTCTCAGAGTCACTAATCTATCGTCCAACTTGGTACTCTTTTGGTCCCCACCAGTTTGAGCTCACGATCCATTCACCCGGTGGTTCCCAGATCACACAGGTCACAAAGACTGTCTGGCTCCTCCCCATCCGTGCACTCATAACAACCATATTGATAGCAATCACTACAACCACTCTGCTACTCTCAGCCAAGAGAAGATCAGGTACAAATATAAACTAGCTCCAAACACATTTATATATATACACATAATCCCTATTGACACAGATTAAAAATACCTCTACAAATATATATATATGAAAAAACACGTAATTTTTGCAACCATTACTATCACCGCATTCGCCTCGCTTTTCTCCCCTGCTACACTCAACTCCGCCAACCTTACTAGTGTCAAGGACACCCTCCAGACATCTCGCCTATCTTGGGGAGCTAGAGTAGAAGCTGATGGCACAGCCGAAGGAGCGAGTAATGTACAGATCCAGGCTGCCCCCGCTGCCCCCCTCAACTCCACCAGCACCGCCAACCTCCATGCCGGAGACAGCATTCTTATTAACTCTAATAGCTACACAGTCGTGGGCATCATAGATGCAGACGAATTCACGGTTACTCCTGTCATCGTCTCAGGCGACGCAGATGATGGTGACCCCATCTATCTAGAGATGAAACCCCAGCACGTCGTTACCTTTGACACTTCCTCAGCCGTAGCTGACGGATTCTTCCAGGTTCTTATCCCCGCAGACGCCACCACCCCTGCCGACGGCAACATAGACGACGGGGGCTTTGACTTTGACACCGGCTCGATCGACGTAGTCGCCACAGACACCGGCAACTATGACTTTGTCACAGGAGTCGCCACCTACTCTGGCAATACCGGCTGCACTGCCCCAGCCAACTATCACTGTTTCGAGGCTCACTACTCAGGAAATGGTGGTATCGGTACCTCCATTAGCTTCACAATCGGTAACACAACTGGCACCAACTCCCTGATCGCACCAGGAGAAGCTTCTGCACACACCGAGGCCACAGCAGATACATACTCCTTCATAGTCAAAAACTTCGCCGCCAGCACAGACCCCAACGTCGCCACCCCAATTGACCAGACTACAGGCAAGATCGCTCTCATAGAGGCCGTCCGCGTCTCTGCTACCGTCGACCCCACCATCACCTTTACGATTGCAGGAGTAGGCACGGGCACGAGCACTTGCGGTGCGACCCCCGACATTAGCACCGCCACAGGCACCAACGCCCCCCTCGCTGTTCCTTTTGGTAGCATGACTCTCAATACCTTCAAAGACCTCTCTCATAACCTTACAGTCTCGACCAACGCCTCAGGAGGATACGTTGTCACAGCCTCAGAAGATGATGAACTCGGACTCGGAGGTGCAACCTCCCCCGCTATCGCAGACACTCCGGGAGACAACACTCTAGCAAGCGACTCAGTTAGTGACGAATGGGGCACCGCCACTAACAACGGCTTTGGCTACTCTTTGGAGAACGTTGACGCTGCTGCCATCAACTTTGAGTACACTACCGCCACTGGCAACTGTACCGGCACATTCTGTGCTCGCCAGTTTGCCAACATCGCTGCCAGTGACTCCCCTGCCAGCCTCTTTAGTAGCACCACAGTCGCCAATTCTGAGAACGCCTATGTCTGCTATCGCCTCTCAGTAGGCGCGACCCAACAAGCCGGTGATTATGAGAATCAAGTTACTTACACTGCCACAGGAACCTTCTAATCCATGAAACTGCCCACATCCAGAAATCAGTTATCAGTGATCAGTCTTCAGGTTTTTTCTTTCCTGCTAACTGCATACTGCATACTGCATACTGCACAACCAGCAAGAGCCCAAGTCTCACTGGTTGTGAGTCCCCCACGCTACGACGCCACTGTTGATCCAGGCGAAACCCTCCAAAAAACAGTCAAGATCACCAATAACTCAGAGGACTCCTCCATCACTCTCCAGGCAGTTGTCACTGATTTTATTGTGACTGATGACGCCGGCACTCCCGTTCAGGTCAATGACACCGCCTCCGGTCGATACCTCGCCTCTCCCTGGTTCACACTTGACCGCGACGAGATTACTCTTGCGCCCAAAGAAACCCAGCAAATCATCGCCCTCATCACTGTCCCTGAGGATGCACTCCCCGGTGGTCACTATGCTGGCATTTTCTTTGAGTCAGTTACAGATGACGTCGGTGCAGGCACATTATCAAAGCTCACCGCCCAAGTCGGCTCGCTCTTTGGCATCACAGTTAATGGCGACATCACCTATGACGCACTCATCAAAGACTTCACCACCCATAACCTCATCAGCGAGTATGGCCCCATCGAGTTCTCAGCAGTCATAGAGAACCAGTCTGACACCCACATTCGCCCCGCAACCAGCATTACCATCCATGATATGCTAGGTCGCAAACTCGAATCTTTCACACTAGACGAGCTCAACATCTTCCCCTACACGTCACGTACCGTCACTGGCACCTGGGACACCACCTGGGGACTCGGACGTTACACCGCCACCCTAAACGCTAGTTATGGTCCAGGACTCCTCGCAGATCGCACCATCTACTTCTGGATCATGCCCTACCGCATCATTCTCGCCGTCATCATCCTGATTCTCGTTGTTGTCGGCTTCACAGTCTCGATCAAGAGACACCTCCTCCACCGCGCCGACGGTAGGGATGATGAGATCGACTCACTCCAACGCCGCATTGCCGAGCTAGAGAACAAATAACTCTTACACCAAAAAATAATTCTCCACCACATACCGATACTGCTCCACAAAGATTTCTTTTAGTAAAACAAGGCTATTCTGTTCATAAAACAACACCATCGCCTCCTTGTACCTGAGCTCATCCAGATCACGCAAACTCAAAGGACAGTGTCCATGCGCTAATAAGATCCCGTTGCAGATCATTCGACTAGTTCTTTTGTTCCCATCCGCAAACGGCTGGATATAGGCAACTAACAAAAGCGACAACAAAGCCTTCTCATACACTGACTGCTTGCTATTTATCAACTCAACCATTTTCAACAACCAATTTTCAATCTCCACAACCCCATTAGGGGGAATATAACTAGAACCACCGATCCTAACCGGCCTCTGGCGCAATCCACTGGGGATCTCGAGATTTTTTACCAAAGAGTAGTGCGTGTCCAATATATTTGATTTTGACAACTCTATATACTTCTCTGGATTACGCAGGAGATCATCTATCGTTTGCTTGTGATTCAGGATCATCTGCTTCTCCTCTGCAGTATGACCCGCCGGCTCCTTGTTCTCCTTTAGCAAATACTCCGTCTCGAGATAACTATACGTATTCCCCTCGATATGACTACTTTTCCAGGAGAACTCAATCGACAATCGTTCATACTCTCGTTTTTTGTAAAACTCCTCTAGCTTACCAATATTAGCCTGGTACTGCTCATTCAATGACTCAAGCGACTTGATCTCCCTCTCAGTAAACAACTCAGTCTCCAAAGCTAGAAAAATATCTGGGTTAAACTTCTTCACACCCCCAAACGACAAGGTCGGACCTTGCTGTTTATCAGCAGAGTAATATCGCTTACGATCATATTCCCGGAATAATAGATAAGATTCATGCAGTGAGTAAGTAGCGTCACGTGTAGAACCAGATTTCTTGATTAACCTTTGTTGCTTTAGAAGTTTCAAATCTCTCTTGAGAGTAGTTTTGGAGACACCTGATATTGCCGACTCAACCGCGCCAAAATTAACTGAACCTACAGACTTTTCAATCAATTTCAATATTCTCTTTTGTCGGGTGTTAATTGTTTTCATATTAGTATCATTATTACACATTATTAGTATCATTTGCAACCAATAATGATACCAACCCACAGTCAACTTGACATTAATCAACATATCTCTCAACTGACAACATCAAAAACAGTATGAGTAGGTGATTTTGCACATGCTCATACAAAAAATGCTGTTGCCAAATAGCCCTGCTATACTAATCTCATGTCCAAAACGTTTAGAATTTTATCTGTATTATTGGTGCTTGGAGCTTGTTTGTCATTTGTTATTTTGAATTTGAAATTTGCGCCTATAACGCATGCCGCCGAGATAGCTACCGAATCAGGTCAAGTCACAGCCACCATCCCCGCTGCACCAGCCTCAGACGACAACCAGGCGCCCACCTCCCCCATCTTAATACGCCCAACAGATGGCTCAGCTACCGCCGATCCTCACCCAGAGCTAGTCTGGCGTCGTAGCACAGACCCTGATGGCAACACCATCTACTACGATCTCTACCTCAATGGAGTCGCAACCTATCTCGGTATCAGTAACACTGGTAACTCCGCCGACAACAACTACACTAGTACCGTCGTAGACAGTGAGGTTCGCCTCATTCCGACCACTGCACTCAGTGATGGTCATTACACTTGGCTAGTACGCGCTTATGACCTCGCAGGGGACTACAGCAACTCAACCACATGGGACTTAGAGATCGATACTGCCCCGCCCAACTTCGTCATCACTAGTGTCGACACTCACCACGATCTCACGCTCGACTCCGCCAACCCATCTTCTGTTTCAGATGACCTAACCTTTGAGGTCACAGGGCCCAAAGATATCTATTTTACAATTGAGACAGAACCACGCACAACAATCCAACTTCTTTTCTATGATTCTGATGGCTCACTGGTTACTCAAACTTCGGGCACCACCTCGTCAACTATATCCACTCTCAACCTCTACTCTCATCTAGACTCAGGGCTCTACACAGTTCAAGCTCTAGCCTTTGATCATGTCCTTCTCACCACCACACTTCCACCCTTTGATCTATCTGTCACTATGCCCACCCTCACTCTTCCCATCCCGGGGATCACACCTCCCATTACACTTCTCATTCCTCCTGCACTCAAGGATCTCCCCTCCACACTCGCCCATCTCCCTGCCACAGTGGCCAGGATCAGCACCAGACCCGGCATCGCAATCATCATATTTACTCTGATAGCACTAGCACTACTTCTGTTGCTAATCTTACTCAAGAAAAGGCGTTACAACCTCATTCTTATCAACCCTCAGGGCACCCCACTCAAACTCGCCACCATCTACCACAGCATTCCCGACTCTCCTCCTAGCTCCCATCACCTCCACACTCCCGCATTCCTCACCCACCGCGCTCCCTTTCGCTACCCTCTAGATACATCTGACAAAGGCAAACTCTACATACGCAAGCTCAACAGGTACTCAACGCTCACCATACGTACCAAGACGAGCCTACACATCCTCTCTATCTCGAGATACCACTCCCCCATCACCCTAATTATCGACTAGTTCAGCATATCGGCATATCGGCATATCAGTTTGTCAGTAGATCAGTGCTTCAGTCACCTAGCAATCCTAATTCACGAGTCAGAGCCGCCCAAGGTCCCGCAAGCCGCAAACGTTAAGAAACATCTTCTTCGGTTCGGTTCTTTTGGAGGAGCAAAAGAATGGAACCCCAGTATGCGCGGGCGCGCATATATAGATAAAAACTCAATATTTCTCTCTCAACAACCCAAAAGTGAAAAACCAGACAGTGTTAGCGCATGAAAACATCTCCGCATAGCATTGCGGTAATATATCTACAACCAGGCTATTGACAACTCATACAACTCTTCATTATATTGGTATAAGACCGTATAACAAAGTATAACTACCAGACCTGTACTGAGTACACCGAAGTATATGACCACACTGCCCACCAACTCCATAACCACTCTCCTCTCCCACTGCAAGATCGCCTTGATCAGCCAAAAGCTCTCCCTCACCTCCCGCAAGCTCTACCTGGCAGACATCAAGAGATTCCTCTCTTGGCTACCCAAGAGTAAGCTCACTCCCTCCAAGCTCTCAGACCCCAAAATCTACCACAATTACCTCGAGTATCTTAAGAAACAGGAGATCTCCCCCTCGATGATGCGTAGGACCACCGCCTCACTACGTCAGCTCGGCAAAATTATCAACTCGATGTATAACCTGGGTAACCCCACCTCATCTCTTTCACCGACACGCCGACACACCGACACACCGACACACCGACACGCCGACACGCCGGCTCACTGGAAGTATATCAAACACTTTACTAACTACCTCACACTACAACACCTATCCCCTAGCACGATTAAGTCTTATAAGTCAGATATTTCTCGCTATATCACATGGGTACATGATCAAGGGGTTAGCAGAACAGGTAAGGAACTGCTAACCCAAAAGAACATCAATAAGTATCTGAAATATCTAGCCAATTCAACTGACTACCCAGCTTCCACACGCACCCGCAAACAGGCCTCCATCAATCGATTCCAAGCTTGGTATCTTGATAGCTATGGTTCAGATCTTACACCCGATAAGAAGCTAAAAGGACTGTCCTTGGGTTTTAAGGGACGCTCCCTAACAGGAGACCTGGCCAAAGGCCAAGTCGGGACAGCAAAGCTGGAGGGTGCGTCCCTAAAGGGTTTTCATTTCAAATCTTACCTCTCCCTCGGTCTCATCACTCTCCTTATCCTCTCACTCGGGTACTTTGGCTTTCAAGCCTTCTCCCGTGACCAGGTACTATTATCCCAAGCCTACCCTTCAACTCCAGTAGGTCCCAACAGGCAGCTCTCCTTCCAGGGTCGCCTAGAAGATAGTGGTGGTACCCCCATTACTAGTAGCACCAATCTAGTCTTCAAACTCTTCGACGCCTCCACAGTCGGATCAGAGCTATATAGTACCGGCACCTGCGCCATCACGCCCGACACTGATGGCGTCTTCTCTACCCAGATCGGCTCAAGTTGCGGATCAGGGATCGGCTCCGACGTCTTCTCCGAGAACGCAGATGTCTGGCTCGAAGTCACAGTCGGAGCAGAGACTCTCACTCCCCGCCAACAGATCGCCACCGTCGCCTACGCACTCAACTCCGAGACCTTACAGGGCATCCCCCTCAGCTCCACCATGTCAGCTATCGCTAACTCCATAGTACCCATGAACAGCTACGGCGAGATCATCATCGGTGAGCAGTCTCCTCGCATGACCGCAGTAAGCGGCACCTTCGCTATCAGCGCCCCCGCTCTCTCCCTCACCACCACGACAGGTAGCTCTGGCAACATCTCTATCGCCCCCGACGGCACAGGCCAGGTCAACGTCACCGGCAACACCACCTCCACCAACTTCTTTAACGTTACTAACGCCCAGCTCACCACAGGCTCCTTGCTCACCGGCACGGTAGCCAACAGCAATACTGGATATCTACTCCTCGACCTCCTCTCCGGCTCATCCCCCACCAGCAAATTCTCGGTAGCCGACGACGGCGACACTACTCTCGCAGGCGACCTCACAATCACCGGTGATGACCTCTTCATGACCACCAACACAGCCGGAATGTTGCTAGTAGCTGACGGCACCAACTATAACCCCACGGCCATTAGTGGCGATATCACAATCAATGGTAGTGGTGCAACCGTAATTGGTGCTGACAAAATTTTGGAGTCTCACCTCAAAGCCGTGGACACTGCGAGTGACGAAGAGTGTCTGACCTATGAGGTAACAACTGGTGACTTTGAGTGGCAAAGTTGTGGTGCTGGCGGTATAACCAGCTTCACCGCAGCTGGTGACACAGGTGGAGGCCAGGCCATCACCGACAGCAACACTCTCTCCATCCTGGGAGGCACCAACGGAATCGATACTATAGATAGTACCACTGACACTATCACTCTCAACCTTGACACCACCGAGATTGGTACCACCACCTTTGGCGCTGGAGCCGGGATCACCTGGACATATGACGCTTCAGCCGGTACCGATACCACGATTGGCTTTGGTAACAATACTCAGACCTATACGACAGGTACCGGCACTTTCACTGGCAATCTAGTAGTTCAAGGAACAACAGGACTCACCTTTAACACCGGCGCAGGTGGTGACATCACCTTTGCCAACGGCGAAAAGATCGACAATGACACTGATGGTACTCTCGCTCTCACCTCCCCCATGACCACAGTCTCAGGCGACCTCACAATCACCGGTGATGACCTCTTCATGACCACCAACACCGCTGGCATGCTCCTGATTGCAGATGGGACCAGCTATAACCCCACTACCGTAACTGGCGACATCACAATCAATGGTAGTGGTGCAACCGTAATTGGTGCTGACAAAATTTTGGAGTCTCACCTCAAAGCCGTGGACACTGCGAGTGACGAAGAGTGTCTGACCTATGAGGTAACAACTGGTGACTTTGAGTGGCAAAGTTGTGGTGGTGGAGGCGCAGCCGGATCCTGGCAAGAATCCTTAGGAGCCATCTCTCCCAACAACTCCACCTGGGATCTTCTCATCGGTGGTACCGCAACCAGTAGTGCAAAGATCGCCTTTACCAATATCAACAGTGGTACCCCCACTATTAGATCAGCCGACGCTACCGCCCTCAACATCACCGGCAACGCCGCTAGTACCTGGAACACCACAGCCGGCGACCTCACGCTAAGTGCCGATGCCGCCAGTGTCAACATCAACGCCAACGAGGCCGCTGCCAACCAGATCGACCTCACAGCCTCTGGCACAGTCGCAGGTGACGCAATCAACATCAACACTGCTGATGGCGGCATCATTCTCAACGCCGCAGGTGCATCCAATGGTGACGTTACCCTCACCTCAGCCGACGACACGGTAGTTACCGCAACTGGCCTTCTCTCCCTCACCGGTGGAGCAGGATCACTCATCGACTTCTCAACCTTTGACATCAATAGCTCAGGTATCATCAGCATGATTGACAGTGTCGCCCACACTATCGAAGATGTCGGGGGCAATCTCACCCTCACTAGCGCTGCTAGTGCTGCCGTCTCTATCGTCAACGATCTCTACGTCAGCTCTGGCATCTCAACCTTCGGTACCGCCGTCTCCGACGGCACAGTCGAAGCCACCAAGTTCTGCACAGGTGATGGCGAGACCAACTGTGTCACTGACTTCTCCACCTTGGGAGGCGGCCTCTTCACCGATGGAGGCACCTATGTCTACCCCACTTCCGGGGAGACTCTCGGCAACTCCGCCTCAGCGGGTGCCAACAAGATCGCAGGACTATACCTCGCAGATTCCGCCCCACTCACCTTCGGCAACGACAATGACATTGACTTCACCTTCGCCGGCTCAGAGCTCGCCACCACACTCGGGAGTAATACTTGGAACATTAATAGCAACCTACTTTTCCTCAATGGCTCAACTAGCAGAATCGGGATCGGCACTGGCTCCCCTCTTGCCACTCTCGACATAAGATCAACCCTCGGTACCATCCCCACTGCCAGTATTAGTGGCAACACCAGCATGGCTTCACTTATCGTCGACCAATCAGGCACAGGTGACATCTTTGCCGCCAGTAGCTCCGGCGAGACTCGCTTCGTTGTAGCAAGTGACGGCAACGTCGGTATCGGCGTCCAGGATCCCAGTAGCAAGCTCGAGATCGGTGGCTCCACCAGTACCATTAGTAACGATAGTGGCGACATCACCATCAACGCGGCCAGCAACTTTATCTCTCTCGCTGGTGACTCACTAGGCAACCTTCTTGACCTCTCAGTCGCAGGTGATGCCAGCGTCTCAGGGGTACTTAGCTTTGATGGTCTCTCCCCGAGCTCAATCAATGCTCTCAACGGAAACGAATTCACCTTCCGCACCAGTGTTGGAGGTGATACGGGACTCACAACTGCCATGACCATCCACAACTCAGGTAACATTGGTTTACTCGCCGATTCCTACATCAACTGGGGAGCTACCGAGGGTACGTCTGGTTACGGCTTCCGTGACAACTCAGGCACGATCCAATACAAAAACAGTGGAGGTGCCTGGGGTAACATTGGTGGGGGAGGAGCAGCTGGCATGTGGCAAGAAAATACAGGTGCCATCTCCCAACTCAATAATACCTGGGACGTCCTGATTGGCAGCACTGCCACTAGCTCTGCTCTAGTCAAGTTCCCTGGCATCACTGGCGGAGACGTCATCTTCAATGCTGGTGGCAACGTCGGCATCGGCACCACCGCACCTGGCGAAGAACTAGAAGTAGTTGGAGACGTAGGTGCCCAGCGCTTCGTTGACACCGCCTCCGCCACCTACTACCTAGACCCCGCCGCAACCGGAACCTCCCTCATCGTCGACGGCAACATGATTAGTAATGGCGCCTTTAGCATCACCAGCAACGGCACCAACGGCAACATCACAATCGACGCAGGCACTGGCACAGTAGTGATTGGTAGCTCAGGTACAGGCAAACTCGACGCTGGCACCATCGACCCCCCCTACACTATTAACGGTGACAAATTCGCCACATACCTCTCAGGTATGACAGGGGTAAAAGAAGAGACCACAGGATCAGTCCAGACTACAGAGCACATTCCAGGATATGGCTATCGCGCAGCCATCGATCTCGCCTCGGCTCCTCAAGGATCAGACCTATGGCTCTTCCGCGAAGTCACCAATCTGCACGAACAGTTCGATGAACTAGTTGTCCTCCTCTCTGCCAACTCCAACACTCGCACCTGGTACGAACTAGTCCCAGAATCTGGTCTCATTCAGATCTACTCATCCGCCCCGTCCACCATCTCATACCGCCTAACTGCCCCTAGATTTGACGCAGAAACCTGGGCCAATACTAGAGATGGTAGTGATGCTCTTGGTTTCATTCTCGAAGGCCAGACGAACTGGGACACTAGCTCTCAGCCCCCAGAAGCTCCCACCACCAATCCCTTTGCCGAGATATTCCACTCCATCACCACCACCATAGCTCAGATCACCTCCCTAGAGACCAATCTCATCTCCCCTCTCGACTCAACCCAGCCTCTCACCATTGCCGCCAACACCATTATCACACCTGGAGATCCCTCCCTCCCCACCCTCACCATCGATGGTGAGATCCAGGCGAGCTCCATCAGTGCTCGCATTGCACGATTAGAAGAATTAGATGTCGATACACTTAGAGCTAACAACATCATCGCAAACTCAATTACCGCCAACTCTATAGAAGGGCTTGATGCCAAAATCGCCTCCCTTTCTGCTGGCTCCACCACCGAACTATCCGACGACGACTTGGAAACCATCACCGACCGTATCAAAGCTCGCCTCGCTGATTTAACTGATACTACCGCCCAAGACATCTCTACCCCACCCGAAGCCACCTTCTCAGCAAGCTCTATCCCGTTGAGTGAGAACGAAGAGAACTACTCAACTGGGACCGACTCCGCCACTCTCGCCTCCCTTGACGCCGACATGGTCTTTATCAACGACTACCTCGCCGTCATCGGACAAGCCGTTATCACCAACCTCGATATCACTGGCTACTTCTACACCGACTCCATTACCAGCAAATCTAACACCCTAGCTCTCCAACCAACTGGCGGTCTTGTTAATCTTGCCAACAACACTCTTATTGTCGATTCCAGTGGTCAGGTCGCAATCAACGGAGATCTCACAGTATCTGGCAAGATTCTCGCACAATCAGCTCAACTTGGCTCACTAGAACTCGGCACTCCACCAGCCACCCCTTCTAGCCAACTTGGTCAATTACTCGCCGTCTACAACGAATCAGGTGAGGCAGTCGCCACCATCGACGCCTCCGGCTCAGCCTCTTTCCGCGATCTCTCCACAAGACTCATCACAATCGCCGCACCCTCCGATGCCACAGAATCCGCCAGCACCTCCGCTCTCGCCCAGGCATTAGGAATCAGTAGCACCAGCAACGCCACAGCAGGTGAGGCTACTCTAGTCTCCCCCAACACAGAACTCATTATCGAGAGCGAATACGTCAGTGACAACACCCTGGTCTACCTGACCCCCACTACCAACACCGACAACAAGGTAGTATTCGTGAAGGCCAAAGAAACTTGCCCACCCCCTCCCCCCGATGTCTCGGTCGTTCTCACTCCGTGCACCCGCAGCTTCACTGTCGCGGTCGACAGTCCTGCCGCTACTGACATCTCCTTTAACTGGTGGATTATTAAATTGGAGAGTCAACAATGACTCTCCAATTTAACCCCATGAGATGTGAGCAAAGCGAGCTATCTCTTCGGGGTCAATCCAACTCAACACAAATTCCCATGAGATGTGAGCAAAGCGAGCTATCTCTTCGGGGTCAATCCAACTCAACACAAATTCCCATGAGATGTGAGCAAAGCGAGCTATCTCTTCGGGGTCAATCCAACTCAACACAAATTCCCATGA
>Ga0257125_1002876_pt1 | contig 13186 bp, 11 predicted proteins | sample SI106_200metaG_FD_190183 | JGI IMG/M metagenome (GOLD analysis project Ga0257125, IMG submission 190183) | Marine microbial communities from Saanich Inlet, British Columbia, Canada - SI106_200 | ecosystem: Environmental > Aquatic > Marine > Inlet | place: Canada: British Columbia | collected...
TAATGTCATCCAAACGATTATCAGCCTTGGTATAATACTTGTCTACACCAAATTTGATATAAGCCTGTATCTTGTCAGAGGTGGCAGTATTTGAAACTACAAAAATTGGAATATCTTTCCACTTAGAGTCTTCACTTTTGAGCTTGGCTACAAAATCTAAACCATTTTCTTTGCCCAATAGATAATGATCAAGCCAAACAGCATCTACCTTGTCCAGATCCTCTAGATAACCCACACCTTGCTCTACTGTCCTAGCACCAACCACTTTACAGCCACTAAGCTCTAGTTTTTTCTTGATAGCACTTAGTAGTGGTGTTTCATCTTCTAGGACTAATATTACTTTATTTTCCATAATATATAAAATTATTAATTACTTTGTATACTCAAGCCCCCTTGTCCCTTCTTTGGACTTTATACCCTTCAGAGGTATTGTAGCATAAAATGTAGTTCCCTTGTTTTCTACAGATTTAAACCACACCTCACCACCAAATTGCTTAATCACAGACTTTACAATATAAAGCCCTAGGCCTGTACCATCGGTTTCCTTTTCTCTGACATTATCAGCCCTAAATAATTTGGTAAAAATATTTTTTTGTTGAGCTTTTGGAATACCCATACCAGTGTCAGATACTTCAATTTTTACATTGACTTTGTCCTTGGTAATACTCACACCAATCTGACCTTTGTCTGGTGTATATTTCAAAGAATTAGACAATAGATTTTGCCAAACAATACGCATCAACTTATCATCAAGATTTATCTCTGGAATAGCCTTGCCAAATTTTTTGACAACTTTCAATTTCTTTTTAGCTATCAAAGGCTTAATCTCGTTGAGCACACTCTCCGCTTGATCTATCAAGTTTGTTGGCTTTGGATCTACGGCCAAAGTCCCCAATTCAATCCTAGACACATTGAGCAGAGCATTGACCAGATCTACCATACGTTGGTTACCTTTGTATATTTCACCAGTATATTCTTTTTGCTCTTTATTCAGTTTGCCGGCATCTTCGGCCAAAAGCATCTCAGCATACCAACTGATAGTAGAAAGCGGTGTACGTAATTGATGAGAAGCTAAAGATACAAATTCTGACTTGGCTCTATCAATCTGCCTTTCTTTACTAACGTCTCTTTCTATTCCTACAAAAAACTTCACGTTGCCCTGGTTATCCAAAATAGGAGAAATACTTGCAAAAGCATCGTACTCTTCACCATTTTTACGTTTATTTTTTATATCTCCCTCAAATATTTTCTTTTCTACCTTGACTGTCCGCCAAAGTTTATCATAAAAATCTTTGGGCATATTGCCTCCCCAATTTTTTTTGGTTCCTACCTTGGTTCCAAGTATTTCTTTGATAGTATAGCCAGTAATTTCTTCCATGCCTTTGTTTCCATATATCAAAATACCATCTGCATCTGTAATCACTACATGATCCGAGGCATTGTCTACTGCTAATTTAAATTTTTCCAAATCTTTGGCCAGATCTTCCGATTTTTCTTTTTCTTCTTCCACATCTTCCAAAATATTTAATACTGCAGATTGCTGAGCTTCCAATGCCTGACCCTTACTAACAATCTCCTTGGTCTGAATCTTTACTTTTTTATCAACACCTTCTCGGGATTTTTTTATATCCTGAGTAAGCTTATCAAAAGTTCGCGATAGCTCTCCTATTTCATCACTCCCCTCGGTATTTAATTTATAATCTAAATTACCAGTTTTTATATAAGAGATGTCTTTTATTAATTTTTTGATTGGCCCAGAGATTGAACTAGCTATTATCAATGATAACAAAATAACGGCAAATAATAGTATTATTAAAATTATAAAAGATTTAAACAATACCTTATTAATATCTCCAAATATAGCGTCACTTTGTACTCTGTTTACCAAAATCCAAAAATAATCATCACCCTGTACCTTCTCTACACTACTGGCATAAGCTTGGTTACTGCCAGTACTACTAAGACTGTCGCTACCACTAGGATATATACGTTCAAAAGTCAAAAAGCAATCTGTTTTTTCACTATAAAATTGCCCCTCTTCTTCTTCAAAAAATCTCTCGGCTTGATCGCAATGATTCCAAATAGTTTCATCGTTTTCGAGTAGAAAGCCCCACTCCTTGCTAGTGTCTGGGTTATGCAAAAAATAACCATCTTTATTTATCAAAAATGTTTCCTTTCCCAAAATAGCTCCACTCTGAGTTTTGTCCAGTTTTGATAAAAATGCCTCAGCATAAACATTGAATATAAGAACACCCCTTCTCTGGTCCTGATCATCAAATAAGGGTGTGCCATATCTTATAACTGGTACATACATTGGTTCTGCTTCTGTGCCTCTATTTTCAATCTGTCCATTTTCTATATTCAAGTCGAGTGGTGATACAAATATAGTCCCCTGTTTGGCACTCATAGTATCTTCAAAATAATATCTACCTTTTTTATTCTGCAATTTATCTTCGGAAACCAAAAATATATTTTGTCCATCATTGTCTACCCTGATAATCTCCTGACCATTCTCATCAATATACCTAACTTGATAATAATCTGTTCTCTCTTCAGCAAAAGCTAAAAAATCTCTAGACAACATGCCCTTGTACATTTCTAAATTACCATCCTCGTCGTCGTTGATAAAACTATATAAGCTATCTAACCTACTCAAAAAACTAAGCTCATTTTCAACATCATCCAAAACATTAAGGATGTTATTTTTTTTCATCATCACATCATGCATCTCTTCATCCAGAGCAGAATCTAAAAGTTGGGCCCTGGTACTAAAATACATAACCCCCGTAATCACTACAACGGGAATAATAGATAATATTAACAAGCTTAAGCTAATTTTTGTTTTTATTTTTATATTTTTAAACATTAAAGTTTAAAGTTTAATTTTTAAAATAATCCCCAATAACTATAGACTCCCACCTCTTCTGATTCAATTCGTAAATTAAGAGTCTCAATGATATTAGGAAATTCTTTTTTAAATTCAGCTAATTTTTCTTCAATATCAGAAGCTTCTTTATATTTTTCTAAAAAAGTAGTCACCGCCACCTCAATAGTTTTCATCTCTGCTATAAACAACTCTGTTTTAACTATGTCTTGATTCTTAGCTTTCATAGAATCTAATAATTCAGGATAAAAGGTTTCATTTTCCAATTTTAGATGTCCTAACAAATCTTTGGTAAATTCTTGTAAAAGATGGATAATGTTTTTAAAATCTATTTGCTCTTCGGAAAATACCAAGCCACTAATAGTGCCTAAATCTTTTTGTAAAGCTCGATGTTGCCCAATAAGAATAGTGATTATTGTTTTTTTGTCCATATAATTTTAATTTAAAATTATTTATTCAATTTATTTTTCAATTCCAATATTTCCTTTTTCAATTCCACCATTTTCAATTCACGCCCAGTCATAAATTTGTTAGTTTTCTCCAAAGAGGATGTTCTCTCGGTAATTTTCTTTTCTATATTATTAATTGTACGCTGCAATTTAGAGGCCATTTTATTAAAACTATGACCCAAATCTTCTAGCTCGTCACCAGTTTTAATATTAACCTTATACCCCAAATCACCATCACTAAGATGATGAGCCGCTTCTTTCAATTGCTTTAAAGGTTTTAAAAATCTTGTTATAAATACAAATATTAAAAATGCAGAAACAATAGCAGCCAAAGCCACCATCAAGCTCAAGATATAAGCTATAGTAACTACTGGCTGTAAATACCTATCAGCATCTTCTTCTATTACTAAAAAAAGTGGTAACTCTCCAATTTTTGTAACACTCAATAATTCATTTTTAGCATCCTCCTCGTCATAAATATCAAATATTCTTACCTTATCTATATTATCCAATTCTTCTTTTATAATATTATATTGCAAAGGTTCTATATCTACGCCCTCAAAACGTCTTTTAAGTTTGATTTCATTTTTATCTGCTTCTGATAAAATCCCCAAGCTTTTATACCTCCTATCTTCCTGATCAGAAAATACTACCACACCATAATTATCAATCATCATAATATGTGAATCGTCAGAATAAGAAGATAGGTCTAGGGCATTGTGTACATGTTCTGGGTTCATTTTTATAACAGCAGCTCCCAAAATCTTGCCAATTTCATTTTTTAAAGGTTTTAATTAATACCACCTATCAAACTATATATTGGCAAAATTACTGCTAGAGCTACCGCTACCACACCTACCCAAACCACAATAAGTAGAATAGGCTCCAACAATACTGTTAAATTTTTGGTAGTGTTCTCTGTTTTAACTTCAAAATTTTCTCCGGTCTTCAACAGCACTTCTGAAAAACGTCCAGATTGTTCACCTGAAATTATCATTTGTTGAATCGGGGTTGGTATCAAGCGCTTTACATTTTTGTAGCCTGCAAAACTTTTTTTAAAAGAATTGCCTACTTCTACACTGTTTTGTAAATACTTATAAAACTTTTTATAAGACCGAAAAGTAGTGGCTGACTCTAGTGATTCCAAAGCGTCCACTACTGGCAAGCCAGCCTCCAATAAACTTCCTAGTATATAACCAAAACGAGCTAATTCTATTTCTTGAATCAATTTTTTTATAACTGGAAGACTAAACAAAAATGACTGGCCTATGTGTTTTGTTTTTGAGTACGCAAAAACAAAAAATAAAAATAAAATAACAAAGAGTAATACAGAAGGTATAACTATAGCTCCATACTCACCCAAAAATTCTCCAGCAGCAATCAAGGCTCGAGTAATAACCGGTAACTCTAAATCTAGCTCAGCAAATACAGATGATAAACGAGGAAGAATAAACCAGGCAATCCCAGCTCCTATCACTACTGTGAAAGACATCACCAAAATAGGATACATCATAGCCGAACGTAGTTTACTCCGGAAATCCTTTTCTTTTTTTTGTTGAATATTTATTACTTTGAGATTTTCAGCCAAACGCCCTGATTCTTCTCCAATGCGAAGTAAAGAAATTACCTGCGAAGATAAAAGCTTTGTTTTATCCAAAGCTCGCCACAGCGATGAACCACCTTCCATATCTTCTTTTAGGCTGGCTATCACTTCTTTCATTCTTTTGGAGCGCAGCTCTGCCCCAACACCATCCAAGGCCAACATGATAGGCATGCCCGAAGCCAACATCATAGACAAATTTTCTATGAAATAATCTTTTTCTTCGCCAATTCCAAAATTGGAAAAAATATTTATCTTTTTTTCTTTAGGATGCTTTTCTTTATTTTTAGATTTATGTTTTTGTTTTTCCATAACTACTTGGGTCACTTGGTGGTTCAGCTACTCTCAATAATTCGTCCAATGTTGTTAAACCATTTTTAACTTTTTCCAAACCATTTTCAAAAAGTCCTACAGCACCTTGGCTTTGCGCAAGATTCCAAATCTGATGTTTAGATGGATTGGATAAAATAAGCTCTTCCATTTCTGTAGTAATAGAAATAAATTCAAAAATTGCTGTCCTACCTCGAAAACCAGTGTCCCCACAAGTAGTACAGCCCTTACCTTTATATAAAGTAGTAATTTTCTTGGAGATATCTTCGCTTATATGCTTCGGTAATTTTTTAAAATCTGAAGTACTAGCCTTTACGCCATAACGACAATGATCACATATTTTTCTTAGCAAACGTTGAGCAATAATCAACTCCAAAGTAGAGGCCATCAAAAAAGGCTCAACTCCCATATCCAATAACCTAGGTATGGTAGTGGCTGCATCGTTGGCATGAAAAGTAGACAACAACAAATGCCCAGTCAAGGCAGCGTTGACCGCGATCTCAGCTGTTTCTTCGTCTCTAATTTCTCCAACCAATATAATATCTGGATCTTGCCGCACAATAGAACGCAGTCCTTTGGCAAAGGTCAAATCGGTTTGTTTGTTGACCTGAATTTGATTGACTCCTTGTATCCTATATTCTACCGGATCTTCGATAGTCGTCACATTGACTTCTGGGCGACTAATCAATTTTAACAAAGAATAAAGTGTGGTGGATTTACCAGAGCCAGTCGGACCAGTCACCAGTATCATACCAAAAGGCTTACGAGCCGCTTCTTCCAATAGTTCTTGATTGTGAGGTGACAAGCCTAAATCAGCCAAAGAAAATCCTTTTATGTATTCAGCCAAAAGTCTCATGACAACTTTTTCACCTTCCAGGATAGGTACTATAGAAACCCTGATATCAACCTTGACATCTCCTTTGACATGACGCATAGAGCCATCCTGAGCTGCAAAATGCTCATCTAGCCTCAAGCGAGCCTGTACTTTTATTCTATTTAAAACATTTTCATAATATTCTTTTGGGATTCTCCCTGCTTCTTGCAAAACACCATCAACTCTAAATCTGACAACCACTTCTTTTTCTTCTGGCTCAAAATGAATATCAGAAGCTTTAAAAAGTAGCGCATCAGCTATCATTTCGTCTATTATATCAGGTGCTACTCTTTTTTGAGATTTGATAATTTTGGAAAAACGAGTTTCCAGTGACTTACGATAGGTACTCATCACCCTATCTATGTCCTCAGCCAAAGAATAGGCAAATTTTATTTTCTTTTTGGGAAAAATTTCCTGCAATTTACTTTCCAACCCTTCTTTGGCTGGATCATCGGTAGTCACTGTAATAGTTTTGTCATTTTTGGCAAATAAAACAACCCTAAATTTTTTGGCTAGGGTTTCGGGAATTTTTAAAATATTTTCCTTGGAAGGATGATGTGTATTTAAATCGGCATAAACAACCCCCAAGGACTCTGAGACCGCTTGCCCCAATAGATCTTTGGTAATAATTTCTTCTGACAAAAGATAATCCGTGATTAGAACATTATGTGTCTTGATATAATCTTTGGCTCTACTTACATCTTCTTCACTTATATAATGCTCCCTCAGTAGGATATCGATCAATTTTCCGTTATCCAACTTCATATTTGTTTTTATTTTAATTTTTTCCCCTTTTAGTTTTTAGAATTTACTCTAAATTTTGAGCCCCTTGATATAGTCCACTATTTCTGAAAGAGAAGTGTCTGATTTTACAAAATAATCAATTGCACCCATATCTTTGGCTCTTTCAAAATCTTCTTTTTGACCAAGATTTGAAGTAACGATTACTTTTACTTTCAAACCTTTTTCTTTTATTTTTTCCAAAACTCCAAAACCATCCATGCGAGGCATAATAAGATCCAACAATGCTAGATCAAATTCTTCATTTTCCAAAATATTCAAAGCCTCTTCTCCATTGTGAGCTTCTTTTGCTTCAAATCCAGCATGGTTTAATTTTAAGGTCAGGGCCTTGGCCATCGGTTTTTCATCTTCTACAACGAGAATTTTTTTAATTTCTCCTGCCATATTTTTAGTTAAAAAGTTAATTAAATTTTCTTCCTTAAGTTAATTTATTATAACATATATTAAATAAAATAAAAAACCGCTTGGCAATGCCAAAATAGCAAACGCTAAAACGGTTTTAGGTATATTTATTTATTTTTAAATCTGTTTCGTCTCTTGAGTTTCTTTCTTCTTCGTCTCTTAACAGATAATCTCTTTTTCTTTAGTTTTGTTCCCATGTCTTAGTTTATATAATTTAACGGTAGAAATTTACCAGATATTGAGTTTTATGTCAATATAAGGGTGGTCGTCCTGCCGGGACTTGAACCCGGGACCCCCACTTTATAAGAGTGGTGCTCTAACCAACTGAGCTACAGGACGGCAATGTTAAAACATACATATTATAGTTGAAGTTTGAATTTTTGTGAAGTCTCTTAACCAGTGTTTAGTACTTTGAGCTTATCTTTTATGTTTTTTATTATCAAATCACGAGCCCTGTCAATTTCTTTATCTATTGATATTTTTATAAAACGACGATGACCAGTAGCCTTGAGATTCTTCCCGAGATCAAGAGCATTTATATTATCGATTGTATAAACCCAAGCTTCTGTCTTGTGTAGCTCAAGTTGATAAAAAATAATTGCCACTTGAGCATCAGGCGTAGACAAAATAAGCTCACGTACCATGCCTTCAAAATCTTGAGGTAAATTGTCTACCTCGTCGTGATTGAGATAAGAGCTTATAACGTTTTCTTTTTTACTCAAACGAGACAATACTTTGCCCCAATTTTTTAAAGTAGCAATATCCTTTGTTCTATACAATGACTCTACAATATTTTCTCTATCGGCTCCCTTGATGATCAGCTGACTAGCCATCTCTAGAGTATCAGGCCTCACCTGTGGAGACTGAAAGCTATTGGTAGCCGAAATCATACCAGCCAACAAACAAGTAGCCATATCTTTGTCTATATGTTTTTTTAAAACATGATAAGAAATATCCGCCAAAGAAGTTGCACCACTTTCTACTATATTTAAGCGTCCAAAATTTTCATTGAGTATTGAACGATCAATATTTACCAATTTTACATTATGGAAAAAGTGTCTGTGTTCATCAAAGTTTTTTCCAAGACTCTCCAAAGAAGTTGCACCAAAGATAATAATCAAATCATATTTGTAATCTCCTTTTTCGGTACTTACATCATTTTTATCAAAGGTTCCATTTTCTGGAATAATATTTATAACCAACTTACCCTCTTTGAGATCATAGCTGAGTTGCTTGACTCCCGTGCCATTGGTATCCAAAACAATCTGAAACTTGTTGGTATCTTTTAATTCATCATTTATCTTTATCTTGTTTGGTAAAAAATTAAATTTTGAGATTCTACCCGAAAAAGAAATATCTACCAATTTTTTTTGGCCAGTCAAAAAGAGCCACCAAGCTGCTGCTGTGCTGACAACATCTACGTTGGGATTGGCTGGTCCGGTCAATAGAACTCTATTTGAACCATTCAATACTTTGGCGATTTGATCTAGCGGTAAATCCATTATCATTAATTAATTTGACTGTTAAATGTATAACAATATAGCCCCCTTGTCAACAATTCTTATCCACGTTTATCCCCCAAACATTGACTTTTTCTGCTATATTTAGTAGAGTTAGGTCGAAATATGACTCAATATACACTATTCAGGGTGTATAATTTATTTTTAATAACACAGACATGAATGTATCCGCTCTAGCCAGACAGCTAAAAGTAACAACCTCCGAGCTATTGGAAAAACTTCCTAGCCTTGGTTTTGATATAGGAGCCAGAGCTATAAAAGTGGATGACAATCTTGTCCCAAAGATAACAGCCGCCTGGAAAAAACAAGGTAAAAAAGAAAGACTACAGCATGATCTCTCAAAAATAACGGAAATACGCGGTAAAGAAGAAGGGGCTGATGATGAGAAAAAAGAGAAAAAAGAAATCTTACTAGGTGACGTAATCATAGTAAAAGACATGGCCGAGCTAATGGGCCTACCAATAGCCAGGTTGATGGGTGAGCTGATGAAAAACGGCATCACTGTATCTCTAAATGAGCGCCTAGATTATGACACTGCTAGTATCATCGCTGAAGACCTTGGTTTTAAAATCAAAAAATCAAACATACACGAAAAAGAAGAAACCAGTAAACGAGAAAAACTAGAAGGACTTCTCTCAAAACGAAAAGCTAAAGATGACAAGCCTCCTGTAGTAGTGGTGATGGGGCACGTTGATCATGGTAAAACAAAACTTTTGGATGTAATCCGTGAAACAAATGTAGTAGACCAAGAAGCCGGTGGCATCACCCAACACATTGGTGCTTATCAGGTGACCGCTCATGATAGATTGATTACATTTTTGGATACTCCTGGACATGAAGCTTTCAAAGCTATGCGTAGTCGTGGTGGCCAAATCGCCGACGTAGCCATATTGGTCGTTGCTGCCGATGACGGACTCCAGCCACAGACTCTAGAAAGTATTTCTGTTATCCAAAAAGAAAAACTACCTTTTGTAATTGCTATCAACAAAATAGACAAAGAAAATGCTGATGTAGAAAGAGTAAAACAACAACTCTCTGAAATCAACTTAATCCCAGAAGATTGGGGTGGAAAAGTAATCTGCCAACCAATCTCAGCCAAATTCAATAAAAATATTACTGAAGTTTTGGATATGGTCTTGCTAGTTGCTGATATGGAAAATCTCAAAGCAGACGACAGCGGTAGCGCAGTCGGTACTATCATTGAATCACATGTCGACAAAAGCGCTGGTCCTGTAGCCACTATCCTTGTCCAAGCAGGTACCCTCAAACTTGGCGATATGTTTATGGTGGGTGATGTAGCAGGAAAGATAAAATCACTAGAAGACTGGCTTGGCAACAAAATCACCAAGGCTACTCCAGCTACTCCAGCGAAAATACTAGGACTAGCCAATCTGCCAGTTGTTGGAGAAATATTGGAAGTAATTTTGGATAAAAAAGAATTTAAAGCCAAATTAAAAGCTAGCAATAAAAAAACAAAAACTGGTAATGGCCACTCAGTAACTAGCGACGGAAATAACGAAGAAACCAAAGATATAGCAACTTTAAACCTAATCATCAAATCAGATGTACTGGGCTCAGCTGAGGCCATCGAAGAATCTCTAGGAAAAATAGATATTCCTGAAACCAAAATAAAAGTACTCAAAAAAGGTTTGGGACAAATCACTGAAGATGATATCCTCAATGCCGAAGCAACCAATGCTATTATCATCAGTTTTCATGTCAAAGAAAACAAAAGCATCTCAACACTAGCTGATGAGAAAAAAGTGACTATCCTCTACTTTGATATTATCTACAAACTTTTGGAAGAAGTAGAAAAAATATTAAATAGCATCAAAGGCAAAAAAACAATCCACAAACTCCTAGGTAAACTGGAAGTACTAGCTATTTTCAAAACCATGAAAAAAAGTATGATTTTTGGTGGTAAGGTAGTAGAAGGCAAAATTACCAAATCTAGCAAAATAAAAGTCATCAAAAATGATGAAGTAGTAGCTGTTGGTCAAATGACAAACTTGCAATCCGCCAAAGAAGACGTAAGTGAAGTTGCACTAGGCCAAGAAGCTGGCATCGAATATCAAGGAGACCCAGTAATCGAAGTTGGAGATGTCTTAGAATTTTTTGAAGAAATATATGAGTAGTATAAGGACAAATCAAGTCGCTGAGTTATTACGAACCGAAATAAATAATATGATTATTCGTGATTTTGAGGCACCAATGGGCACCCTGGTCAGTGTATCATATGTGACTGTTTCTCCTGATCTCAAAAATGCCACTGCTTATATCAGCATTATCCCCGACAACAAACTTGGTAGCGGATTAAGTGCTATCAAAAAATTTGGTAGGCATGTTCAAAAACAAATACGCAAACATCTACATATGAAAATAATTCCCAGAATAAAATGGGAACTTGATGAAAGAGACCTGAGATACAAAGAAATAGACGATGCAATTAAAAATTCCGATTAATCGGAATTTTTTGATACTTCCAAAAAATTGACAGTGCCTACTGCGCATGTTATACATCTATTGCCTGAGATACACTCAAGCAATTACTAAGCACCTCTAAAAGGAGAATTACTATGCCTTGCTGTTCTGACTGTAATGGAAATGGCGAATGTAGTAACTGTGATGGAACTGGCGAAGTGATCGTAGACGGAGGCATCGGACCTAACGATGAATGTCCAAAATGCGACAACAGGGATGGAAAATGTCCCACATGTCGTGGAACCGGTGAAGTCTAGTAGCCAACAAAAGTAATCAAGTCACATCTTGATTTACAAAAGCGGCGAATCGATAACGATTCGCCGCTATTTTTTTAATTTGTTCTATTTTTTGATACTTAAAATTCAAAATGACTCACCTGCCCCTTGTCTACCAACATCTGAGCCTGGACTTCTAGTCTTTTATCAATCAACAGACCCCCTGCTACACGCAGATCATTTGGCAGTCTAGTGATCAGGGTATCTCGGATATCAAGCAATCCTTCGAGCTTCAAACCACTTGGTAATTCTGTTATATTTGTACCCCTGATACTCAAAGCACCAAATACATCAAGCTCTGGTAATTCAGTAAAATTTGTCCCAACTAAAAATAAAGAATTGGCTTTTATATGCTCTGGTAATTTATTAAAAAAACTGTCTCTAATCAGCAAAGATCCTTTTACATCCATGCGCCGAGGCATTATTACTGATGGGCAATTATCTATGGATAAATCACCATAAGTTATAAAAACTTCTGGCAATGATAAATCCTCACAATCATCAAACTTTAGTTTTGAGCTACTAGATAGAGCCACCTGTTCTGGAAATTTAGGACCCATTACACTAGATATTCTAATATCTTTATTATAATAAAGCAGCCTATCATCTTTGTCTATAAAAGTATAATCTCTAACCATTTTTTCTGCTGTTTGGCTTATATTTTCCCGAGTTCCACCTATTGGCATATTGTCAGCAAAAAATTGAGCTAGTTCTTTTTTTATTTTCTCGGGATTAAAAATACTTTCTCCAATATATTTTATCTGGGCTTCTATCTCTCTCTTACTAATATAGACACGGCCATGGTGTAGTAAATCACTTGGCTTAAAGTCTTGCAAAAGCAAATCAAAAGTCTCCTTTTGTTTTTTTGTCAAAAATAATTCTTCCCTAAGTTGTTCACAATTTAAATTCATTATTTTTCAAATATTTTATTACCTTTTTTATCTATATAAAGATCTCTATAATTGCCACTGTTTAAATTTTCCTGAACTAACGCCACTCCGCCTTCAAAATCTTTAAGCTCTTTGTAGGGTCCACATACTATTTCACCTTTTGTGTCTATAAAATACCAAATATCACTAACTTGTACTCTAGCCATACCCTCTACAAAAGGATGAGCATGGTCAAATTTTTTATCAAAAGCTATCTTTCCGTCCAAACCAAGAAACACATGCTTACCCGCCTCTAATGCAACCTCCAGAAAACCATCTGAATAAATATGATTATTACGAGAACCACCTCCCCTGTCAAAAGTTTCCATTCTACCCAATTCATTCCCATGTTCATCTATCACTATCTGTATACTTTCATCATTTGAGTCCCAGACAACAGCTCGTCCGTCTACAAAATCACTGGGGTGTTTATATTTAAAATCAACCACTTGCTGCCCATGTATATTGATAAATCCCCAATTATCTCCTCTTTGAACTGCCGCCATACCATTTTTAAAACTATGAGCTTCGTAAAATAATCCTTCAAAAGCTATTTGACCATTTTTATCTATAAAATACCAGTCAGCTTCTTCTTGGACTGCAGCAAATCCCTCTGAAAAACTTTTGGCCTCTCTATATTT
>Ga0257125_1002889_pt1 | contig 13122 bp, 7 predicted proteins | sample SI106_200metaG_FD_190183 | JGI IMG/M metagenome (GOLD analysis project Ga0257125, IMG submission 190183) | Marine microbial communities from Saanich Inlet, British Columbia, Canada - SI106_200 | ecosystem: Environmental > Aquatic > Marine > Inlet | place: Canada: British Columbia | collected...
CATTTCTTTAAGTATTTTATTAATTTTTTTCAGGAGAAATAAAATTTTTAATATCATCTTTATAAATATTAATTTTATTTTTTCTACGATTAGAATACATAGTAGTTGAAAATATATGCATTAAACTAATAAGTTCTTCAAAAATTTCATTGTCATTCGAACTATTACCATTTTGTTTATGTTTGGTTATTTCTATTATTTCAGTTCTGTATTTTAAAAATAATTGTTTGATGGTTTTGAATGATAATCGTGTTAATCTATCTTTATGTGTGATATAAATTTTATTTATTTTAAGATCTATTACATCATCTATTAACTTATTGAAATTATTTCTGTCTAAATCAATTCCAGAACTAATATCAGAATAAATTTTATCAATTTGAATATTATTATCATTACAATAAAGTTGTATCTTATTCACTTGAGTTTGTAAATCATTTTTTTGTTTATTAGTGGATACTCTCCCATATATAACATTAATACGATTATCTTTCTTCATAATTTTAAAAACAGAACTTTCATCATAATCATAGTAACCATTATTTAATTTAGTAATAATTAATTTACCATCTTTAACATAATTATGTAAAGTTCCTCTAGAAATTTTTAATAATTTCATAACTTCTTTTGCTTTCATTGTTGTTATGTTTTTATCATGATAAGGATAAATGTCTTTAAGTATTTATAACACTTTATAACACTTTTTTGAGTCTGATATTTGTTTAAGTTTATTTAGTCTTTCGAACATCGTGCCATAATCTTTCTCTATATCAACACTAGCTTGTTCTTCTTCACACGGTGGTTGTGAAGAAGAACAAGCTATACCATCATTAACATAAGCTACAATATTGTTTAAATCAGTATTACTCATAGTTAATTTGATGAGAATACAAAATAATATTATTATATTAAAATAATTTCAATTTTTCATAAGTTAATACTTAAAAATTTGATGTCTAAGTATTTTAATGGAGAATGATAAAATCAAATGGGAAAAATATCAGTTATCAAACAAAAAAAATATTATTAAATACGATACATTTGATATAGCAACTATTAGGTATATTGGTGGACTTGATATAAGTTTTGACAAACATGACGAGCAAAACGCATGCGCATATTTAACTATTTTTGATTTACAAACAAATACAATAATTTATGAAGATTATAAATTATGTAAAATGGAAATACCATATATAAGTGGATTTTTAGGTTTTAGAGAAATACCACATTATAAATATTTATTGAATAAAATAATTGGAAAAGAGTTTTATCCACAAGTTATATTTATAGATGGATTTGGTATTTTACATCCTAGAGAATTCGGTTCAGCATCTCAATTAGGATTAGAATTAGATATACCAACTGTAGGTATTGCTAAAACAATGATGTGTATAGATGGATTGATTGAAAAACAAATTAAAACTAATTTTAAACGTAAATGTCATAAAAAAGGTGATTATATAGAACTTATTGGAAATACAGGAACTATTTATGGAATTGCTATTAGAACAAGTTTATTTGCATTTAATCCAATATATATATCAATTGGACATAAAATATCATTGAATACTGCAAATGAATTAGTTTTGAAAACATGTAAATATAAAAATCCAGAACCTATTAGAAATTCAGATATTAAATCAAAAATTTATCTGAAATAACATTCTTATTCTTTTGCAATTTCTGGAACACTTAAATTTTTAATATTATTATCCTCTTTGAATCGTTTAATATTTTCAAAAATATCATTATAATTTTTTCTAAATTTAATGCAATAATTTTGTAATTCGCTCATTGTTACGTTTTTGTATGTTTCCAATAAAGATTGGGAGAATTGTCTTAGTTCTTCTTGGATATTATCTTTTATATCTTTCAATTGATTATTATAAAAGTAATTGAGATATTCAACAATATCAATATTGTCAATATATCAAACATATTCCACTAAATCAATCCTTCCTGGACGTATAAGTGATTCTAATAGAATTATATATTATTTACCACTTATTGAAAATAATCCATTTGATTTCGTGAAATGTAATATGATAAATTTTTCAAGATTTAATAATGTTCGTTTGAGAATCAAGACAAAAAAATATAATGGGGAAAATTCAACTAGTTATCAACATAAAAATATTTACCAGTTAATTTTTGTTCAGTATCTCTAACTGAATTACATTTGTTTATTCTTGGCCGTTTATTAATAGGATCTCTTCTAAAAGTTATTTCCAAACTTTGTAAAAAATCATTTACACCTTCTGTTAAAGATTGAGGAGTTTTTGCGGTTGCTTGTATTGATGGTATTCCATTGAATACAATTACTTTATCTGCTAAATAAGTGGCCATCATGAAATCATGTTCTACAATAAATGCTGTCTTTTTATTATGAACAATAAAACGTTTTATAACTTTTGAAACTATAATACGTTGTTCAGAATCTAAATATGCTGATGGTTCATCCAGTAAATAAATATCTGCTGATTTTCCTAAAGTCATAACTATTGCTAGTTTTTGGATTTCTCCTCCTGATAATGTCGTAACAACATTATCATAAATCGATTCCAAATTTAAAGGTTTAATAACATCACTTTTAAATTGTGGATCATTTACTATACTTGCGCCTATTTTTTCGTATAATAGTTGAATAACAGTATTTTCAGATAATGGTTTTATTTTTTGTGGTTTGTAACTAATATTCATTTCTGGTATTACAATATCATTATCTGGTTTCAATATACCAGATAATAGTCTAATAAATGTTGTTTTACCTGTTCCATTTTCACCTAGTAAAACTATAATTTCAGAATCTGTAAATGATCCTTCTTCTATATCAATTTTAAAATCATTAAACGTTTTAGACATAGATGGATACAAGTAAGTATGTATATGTTCTATTTCGTCAGTTGATATCTCATTCAAATTAAAAATTAAAGGAAATTCCCTAAACCTAATATTTTCTGTAGGAATATACCCTTCTAAAAATATATTGATTCCTTCTCTAACTGAATATGGTGTAGTAATAACACCATATGCGCTTGGTTCTCCATACAGACAACAAACATAATCTGATAAATAATCTAATACTGCTAAATCATGTTCAACAACTACTGTATAACTACTATCACATGATACTTGTCTAATGATTTTAGCGGCATGGAGACGTTGTTTAATATCTAAATAAGAAGAAGGCTCATCAAATATATATACATCTGATTTTTTTAGTAATGTTAGCGCAATAGCAAATCGTTGTAATTCACCACCAGATAATGATTTAATATTACGAGTCATTATTGGACTAAGATATAAATCATCAACTATTGTATGTAATATATTATGTTTATCATTCACATTAAGAATATTTTTAACTGTTCCTGACATTTTTTCAGATAAAATATTGACAAATTGTGGTTTAAATGAAACTGTTAATGACGTATTAACTATTTTTAATAAATAATTTTGAAGATCAGACCCTCTAAAGTAATTAATGATATCATTCCATTGTGGTGGATCTGAATATTGACCAAGATTTGGTTTTATTTTTCCAGATAATATATTCAAAGCAGTTGTCTTCCCAATACCATTAATACCAACTAACCCAAGAACCTGACCTATTCGAGGTTGTGGTAATCTAAATAATTTAAAAGTATTTTTTCCAAATCTATGAGTAGTTTCATTAGTTAATTCTTTAGGTAGATTAATAATTTTGATAGCATTAAATGGACATTTCTTTATACATAATCCACACCCATTACAAAGAGATTCTGATATTGTTACTAATTTATCTGAATCTTCAATTTCGATACATAATTTACCCATTCTGTTAACTGGACATATCTTCTTACAATCTTTTCCACATTTTTTTGGTCGGCACTTATCTGCATTTACTATGGCAATTCTAGATGACATTTTGTGAGATTATTTAACGTTTTAATATAAGTAATACTAAGGTAAAAATATTCAATTTTTTTCTAATGTTATAGTATATAATGGATTTACAATTACTAAACGATTTACTATTTATTTTTTCTATAAATGAACGGTTATATGATAGTAACATAGGTAGTATCCATACTACGATGACAAATAGTTTTCAAGGTATTCTATCCGAGTCTAAAGAACTTATAGTAAATAAGTTAAAACTATTAGATAATGATATATATAGTAAATTAACTACATTATACGATGAGTATATGTATACTAATTCGATAACTAATAGTAACCCAGATCTTAAAGAAATAGAAACAGTAAATGAAAAACTTGATAGAAATGGATATATATTTTATTATATTTGTATGGAACAACATCTTACATCTGTTGTTATTGAAAAACAGCATGATAATAAATATTGCGTATATTTTTCAAATACTGGGCTTGGATCATCATATCAAAAACATATAACGATAGGTAATAAAATATTAGTTGATTCTATCATTAAATATACTATTGATAGAGAAACATTGATTACGTTTTTCGTGTTTTTAGGTGGTGTAAAACGCTATGAAGATTTTTACAATACTATTCCTGTAATGTTGTCATCATCTTGTTATAAGATGAAGGTAGATGATGTTTTATTTTATAATGAATTAAAACAAAAACATTACATTGAACCCCAATTTGTTGGAAATTGTGCATATATCGGATTATTAATGTTAATGCGTATTTTTTTAATGATTCATGATCAATCTCATGAATTTATAGATGATATATTTTATATATTAAAACTAAATATAATTAAAAAATGGTCATCTAATTATAATAAATATTTGGAGACATATAATGAAGATCAATTAACTGTATCATTTATGAGATTACTAACTATATTTGATTTTTGTAATGATAATTTTATAATGAAAAATACAACATCTACAGAATTAACTTTACTATATTCTGATCTAAATAATATATTTAATGATATTAAAATTAACACTACAATTATTTATAAACGGGTAGCTGATAGGCATATTCCTGAAAATATTAACCTAATTAATGGTATAGAACAATCTCAATTAATAGATGAATTTTACGATGTAAATATGACATCACAAAAGGATTACAAAGAATATTATGAAAATATAGACAATAACATAGTATATTACTGTAAACAAGAAGATGTTAGATATGTAGAAATTGATGCGTTTAATAAATTAACTAAAGATATGTTTGATAAAAAATATGAAGAAAATCTACATAATTTTTTTGAAAATATTAATAGGAAAATAGTAGTGTTTGAGTTGTTTAATATAATGTTCATGTCTGTTGGTAAACATGATTCAAGTAAATACAACAGACATGTTGTAAATTTGAAATTAATGGAAATGTATCTTACAATTAATAAATTTTTTGAGAAATTATGTCAAAAAATTAAATATGAGCCATCTACGGTAATATTACATAATCATAAATTTATTAATAGTTATGTGAATAAACTAAAAATTGAAAATATGGATATATATAGTGATATTACAAACACTGTTCAACGATTATACAATGTTGATCATTATGTAAATATTATATTTGAATATTTCATACAAAATAAAAATATACATGAGTTCAAAAGCGATTTTGATAAGTTAGTTAATAGTTGTGATATTGACGAATTAAAAAAATTAGAAGTTGTCAAATTATTTGAAAAGATGTTTATCAATTTTGAGTTATTTTTTGTAAAAGATAAAGACTCACGAACTGCTATAAATAACCTTAAAAAAATTGCTACAAATATAATCGATGATAAAATAGAGTGCTTATTAGTCAGTAATTATTATAAAAACACTCATGGACAATATTATCAGTTTTCAGTTAATGATTATAATTTTATCCTTAAGTATGGTGACTGTTATTATATTAATTATTATTACAAAGATAGGATTGATACCCAATCAAATGTTGGATATATTACTAGTAGTTTTGATGAAGTAAAGAGCATATTACAAGCAATAGATTATCGTTTTTATAAAAGTAGCGTGAATGCTGATATCGCTAATTTAGATTTATTAAAACCAAACCAAACTTTCTTAGACAAGTTTGGTCTTGAAAATGTATTAACTGATTCTCGAAAAGATAGGTTTTCATCTTTAAATAAGGTTTCAGATAATATTGGCATTAGTTATGAAATTTCAAAATCATATGTTGTTGTTGATTGTATGTATATGTTAATACATAGTGACAAAGTTATGAATCCAATTGATATGTGTTTGAAATGTGATGAAGTATTCAAATTAGATGAATTATTAAACATTGAGAAATCAAATGATAGATATACGTTACAATCATACATCAAGTATATGATACAAGAGCAATTTATAAATAAAATGAACATATTTGATTTGGTACCTAATATGAATATGCTTAAAATTAATAAAGAAACTGAAAATCAATCAGTAGTTAATATGTATGATAGTAATAATTACATTAACTGTATTATTGATATATATGGAAAAACACATAGCCAAATTGGAGATGTTATTTATGATTATTTAAATGGAAATGATCTTAAAAATATTGACGATATTCAATATAAATTATTTGTTATATTGTTTTATATATTTTACACTAAATCTGCAAATATACTATATGAAGATATCAAAGTACGAACTAAATTTAATGATATATTAACAATAATAAGTAAAGGAATAGTAAATACTCCTTTGGAAAATTTTGATAAATTTGTTAGATATGTTAACAAATATTTAAATTATCGTTATTCTGATGATCTTGGAAATCATATCAAAATATTAATATCTGATGATATTTCTAACATAATAATTAAATGTTTAAATAATAATGACCTGAATAAATATTGTAGTAATATAGAAGTAGTTACAACACTTATGGATAATAGTGTAAATTATGATCTGTTATTATTCCATAGAAAACTAAAAGAAACTGATAAAAAATTAGATGATATTCTACTGAAAAATATGTATATGCGAATTGAAAACACAAAAACAGTAAATGATTTAATTTATTATACTGATAGAATCGGATATACTGAATTTCGAAAAATAAAGAAATTATATAATTTAAATAAAAAAAATAAATTTTTATATAATGATATCAGTAAAATGTTCGAGTATGTTAGTGATTCTATTGTTATTAGTTTTAAATATTACGTCACAAAAAACCAACGTTTGAAAGAATTTAATGAAAAAGATGCGGATGACATCGAATTCTTTGTTAATACTGATGGTAAATTAAATAGAGTTATTAAAAGCGAAAGATTTAGAGATGTTTTACCATCAGTAATATGTACCAATAATTTATTTATACAACATGAAAATTTTATAAAATGTCATAAAGTAAATGTAAATAATGATCGTTTAATAATAAACAATACTAAATTTGAAGAATATGATATGAATGCAATATTAACTGATGAACAATATAACATTACTTACATAAAAAATGGTGAAATATATTATGCTATTTCAAAATATGATTATAAACGATTTTTGGATGTGCTACGTATATCTGGAGTTGATGATATGGCAAATATATTTATTCTGAAAACAATTAATAATGAATATTATATTTATCTAATGAGATTAAATATAGAACTTAAACTTAAAATAAATGATAATAGTACATATGAACTAACAAATGGAGTGTCAAAAATAATTAATAATGAGTATATTAATCTATTAAAGAATTGTCAAAACGTATTAGTAGAAAAATATAACGATAACGTTGTATTTAAATTTATGATTTTTGAAAAATATGGATATGTTAATTATCGAGAACGTACTTTTGACAGCATGAAATTAACATATTATATGGGACATGATAAATTATTCACATCAGACGAAGTAAGACCATGGAGAAATATGCCATTAAGTAGTTCAGGTATTAATAAATATGATGGAATTGGTTGTATGATAAGAACTGTAGATGTTAGGTTTATCCATAATCAGTTTGTAATTAATGATATTAAAACAGGATCAGATATATTTTATAGCGCAATGTTAAATCATAATTATGAGTTAGAAAAGATAGGATTTAGGAATATTTGTTATTATGTAACAAGTTCAACGATGAATAAATTTGTAAAATTAAACGAATACAATAACATATCTCCATTTTGTAATTTAATTTCGTATATAACTGATGATAACATTAAAACTGTATATGGGGTTACCAATACTGTCGATTATTTAAAACAAATTTCGGTAAATAGTAGGATTATTGTATTTTTATTTGAATATATTGAGTCTCAGATAAATATATTAAAAAAGGAAGTCCAACGGTATATATCTTTTGAAACAGAATTCCCACATGCTAAAGAGGGGAATTTATGGAAAGACAATAATAGTTTAACATTTGATAAAAGTTATAATGGTAGTTATTCATATAGTGATTTTGATGAAATTACTTATGATGATTATTATAAATATTATATTGAAAAATATAGTAGTATGTTCAAGATTAGTAAAGAAGATTTAGATTTAGTTTTCGAAAAAACAGTATTTTTATTTAGTACTATCACTATATCATCAAAACAAGATATTAGATACACTTCTAACAAAAATGAATTAAAAGTAATTATTGACTCTAAAAAATTTAAACTTAATATTGATAATAATGTTATAATACAACAACTTTTAGAACGTTATGTAGAAAATATTAATAGCTATAGTTCAAGTAAAAAACCAAAAATGAATTTTAATTTCAATAAAGAATTATTTGTAAGAAATAATGGAATTAAATGGGATGTGCTTGAAATGGTTATTGATAAACAATTATTTGTTTCAACTAAAGATCTTATGGATGAATTACATGAACTGATAAACATTAAGAATTTAGATTCAGTAAATATTAATGGAAAGAATAAAGATACCTGTAATAAATGTATATCAACATATATTGAAAATAATAAGGTATTTTCTATAACAAATGAATCTAAGTTTAATACCGAATTTAAAACAAAAATAATAAGTATCATACAAAGAAAGATAAATAATTGTAAAGTTAAATTAAATGGATTTGATGTAAATTCCATTAATTTTAATAATACTGATGATCTATTTATTGCTAAAAATTTAGTGTATGTTACACTAATGAAAAAGTATGAAGTATTATTAAATAAATTAGATGATAAACTATATGATGTTAAAAGTAATATTGATTTATTAATGAGTGATTTATTACAGATTCATGGATATATTGATAACAGCCATGATAATTATAAAATTAAAGTTAATACATTAGTTGTATTTTTTGATTATTTATTTAGTTTAATGGAATTTATACACGATAAAACAAGAGGTGGAACTTTAATCAAAAATAATCAATATAAACTAATAACTGATATATTAACTGAAGAATGTACAATAAATACTTCAAATAATTTTTATCAATTAATTATGGGAGCTGGAAAAAGTTCATATATTGCGCCATTGTTAAGTTTATTATTAGTTAGTATCAGAAAATATCCAATACATATAATGCCTGATTATCTAATTGAACAATCGTCTGACAATATGAAAATATTAAACCGTTTCGGAATACAAACTACAGTAATAAAATCTGAAAGAGGAAATACTTTTAATTTTGAAACACTAGATATATTGAACATATCAAATACTAATATAATAATGAGTGATACTACTCTAAAATCAATATTATTAAATAATATAACAGCATATGATAATATCAGATCATTAATGATAAATATGAGTAACTTTTATTTGATATTTGACGAAGTAGATATTATGTCTGATCCATATAAAAGTGAACTAAATTATCCAATTGAGAAAAGTAAATCGAAACCTGTATTACTTAACGAGCGGATAGATATCATGATAAATATATTTAAAAATATTTATTTTATACAGTTTCGAACAAATAGTAATAAATCATATGAAAGATATAGTTTCTCTAATTTTAATAATTATTATATTGAAGGAGATTTTGATAATGTTAAAAAAATATATATTTATGAAAATATAATTAATAATGTTGTTGAGTCATGTAAATTATTAGGATTATATGATATGATGATAGAAAAAAATATAACGATTGATATTGAATTTATTACAAATGAATCTAGATTTAAAGAACAAATGACAATGGTTGATAAACAATATATCGAAAAAATTAATATATTATATTATATTTTATTTGATATAATACCATACGCAATTACACATAAAAATAGAAAAGATTTTGGATTATATAGAACTGACAAAGCTTTAGAAGATAATAAAAGAGATTATATTGCTATTCCATTTACTGCGTTGGAAACTCCATTAAAAGATTCAGAATTTAGTGATATCAACATGTTATTAGCATTAACTATTATTTCATATATGAGCAATATTTACATATTAAGAATAGGAGATTATGATAAAATATTACTTGAATTACGGAATAGATTTCATAATATAGGAAAAGAATATTGGAAATATTCGTCTGAATATCAAGAATATAGAGATGTAATTATTGCTATAACGAAACAACAACTTGATTTAGATATAAACGAATATTATACATTTGATAAAATACTTAACAAAACAAAATCACATCATGCTATTGTATCCCGTGTTGTTCAAATCACATCCCAATTAAATTTGTTAAGAAAATATATGTATTCTATTTGTGTAAAATATATATTTGAATATAAATATCAATATAGTTCAACATTTACAGATATAGTCTCATCAGATTTTTGTAACAATCGGACAGGTTTCACAGGAACACCATACTTTATAAGTCCTTATGATCGTATTAATAAAAAACAATTAAGTAGATATCCTATAAAAGATAATGATGCTGAAGGAAGTATTTTCTATACAATATTTGACACTAAAAATGAGGTTATTCCAAATATTAATATTATACAAGACATTTTTAATTTATTGTCAGGAAATAACTATAATGCTTTAATTGATGTTGGTTCATATTTTATTGGATATACAAATGAAGACATAGCTAAACAATTAATAGATAGATGTGGATATTCAAAAGTTATTTATTTAGATAAGTATAATAATAAAATGGTAATGACAAATAAAGAAATAATATCAATATTAGATTATACATATGACAATGATGAAAAAATGATAGTATACTTCGATCAAAAACATACTACAGGAATAGATATAAAAATTATACCGTATGATGCTAGAGGACTATTAACTATTGGATATGATACTGGACTACGAAATTATGGGCAGGGAGCTTTTAGATTAAGAAAAATAAATATAACACAACATATTGATATATGTATTAGTGATCTGATATTTGATAAAATTAAAAATAGTGATATTCGTTTTGGATTATTTTCATATTTGTTAAACATTGAAGAAACTCGTAAACAATCAAACACTACTCAACAAAATATACATAATCTAAAAACATTATACAGAAATGAAATGATAACAAATGGAACTATTAGAGAATTTTTATCTGATAAAGAACATTTAAGAATTAATTGCTATATTAACAAAACATCAGTTGAATATACACAAATTGGGTTACATGACATTGACAATGATATAGATGATATTAATAGTATGGTGAAATATCTAAAATTAAAAGGATACCTAAATGATACCATAAATACTGTATATCAAAATATTAACAAAGAATATCATATGAAAACTCATGTTATTGAAAGTAAAGAAATTGATATTAGTCAATTAGTTAAACAAGAAACCGAATTAACTCAACAAATTAGATTAGCACTTAAACTATATGGAGATATTAATTTAGACGATATTGAATACTCATATAATGATATATTTATCGAGTCAAACTACGGATCTAATACGAATTCAAGCAAATTTATTAGTACACCATATACAAATAAAATATATATGAGTAAAAAATTTATAAAAGAACATATTTTAACGATGACAAATCTGTATAGTAATCGAATGATTAAAACAACTAATGGAAAAATATTATTGATAACATTAGATGAATATGAAAAAATATATACAAAATATATCGAAAAAAACGATACTGTTAATATAGATATGGATTATGATTTACATTTAGATATTGGTATCAGATCATTATCGAAATATATTGTATTTTTGGAAATTAGAAATATTGTAGATTGTTGTTATATGATAGATAATTTTATAATAGATTTTAAATCATTTATAGACGATATATTAATAACAGTTGATAAAAGTAAAATATCTAATAGTTTTATATATAACATAATAGTATGTAAAAAACGGGTAAGTATTAATTTTACAGAGAAAAAACAATTATCTGATATATTAAACTTAATAAATATTAAATTAAATCATAAACAAGAAGAAAATATACCAGAGTACATTAATGAATTCGTATCATTGTTGATGTTTAATATTTCATTAGTAGATGTTATAAATGATAATATTTCAGAAACATTAAATGTAAATAGTTTTATTAGATTAAAAATTTATGGTTCAATATTTGGAGAACTATATAGAGAATTATATGGTCAAATAGGTGGAAATAAATATAGAGAAAAATATTTGATGTATAAGAAAAAATATTTGGAATTAAAAAGTAACATAAAATAAACCACGATATTAGAAACAAATATAACTATTATTTTCTAATATTATTGTATATATATACCAAATATGGATATACAATTATTATCTGATGTATTGTTTATGTTTTCAATAAATGAAAATTTATATGATAGTGAATTTGGTAGCAATATTAATATAATGATAGATCTTTTTAAAGATGTAGTTAGCACATCAAAAGAACTTTTAGTTGATAAACTTAAGATAATAAATGATGATATATATAGTAAGATAAACTCATTATTTGATAATAGTTTTATTTACAATGGACAAGATAGTTTAACAAGTCCAACCGATTTAACAATAGTAGAAAAAATACTTGATGAATTAAATAATAGAAATTATTATGTGTTATATGTTGCTTTTGAAAAACATGCTACTGTATTTTTTATTGAAAAAATAAATGATACTGAATTTAACGTATATTATTCAAACACAGGTGCTTTTTCCAATCACCAAGAAATTATTGTTAAAGGTTGGAAACTGTTAGACGAAATACTAACTAACGCTAATTATATTAATTGTAAAAATATTTCTACTATTATTATATTATGTATTTTGTCATGAATATTTAATATTATATCAATATATAAAC
>Ga0257125_1002896_pt1 | contig 13098 bp, 8 predicted proteins | sample SI106_200metaG_FD_190183 | JGI IMG/M metagenome (GOLD analysis project Ga0257125, IMG submission 190183) | Marine microbial communities from Saanich Inlet, British Columbia, Canada - SI106_200 | ecosystem: Environmental > Aquatic > Marine > Inlet | place: Canada: British Columbia | collected...
ACAAAAAACAGCACTACAACTATATTTTATGGAATCAATTTTTCACTGAAAAACCGCATGAATAATTGTCTTAACTTCCCCCTATTTCTGTCCAACGATTGGGGGGCACCTCAATTGGCTGCGTTCTTTCAAGGTGAGACGTATTACGTCGAGAGAGACACCCTGGGGTGCGCCTTGTGATCTTGGACGCTATGGACGTAATTCAAATTACCCAGACTTGTTCAGAGATTCCTTATGCCTAGCATGAGATAAATTGTATTGACTATTGAGTGAAATGCTTGATACTTATAGAGATGTTTGTTGGAAAAACTAGATGATCGCTCGTAGTGTGAGGGTGTTAACAGCGTTTTAATTTGAGGGGAGCAGCAGTGGCTAGTGAAGATGGCAGCGCTGAAAAAGAAAGACGCCGACAACTATTGGAGTTGGCCTCTTCATGTTCTCTTGTGCTTTTTCAACAGGCATCAAAAAGGCAGCTGCTTGAGGCCTTTCAACTCTCATCACTCTATCTGGCCGCTTATCAGCAAAACCCCCAGCTCGACTCCTTAAGCGGGCTTCATCAGCTGCTTTCCAGTGATGATCGTAGCTCAAATGATGAGCTGTTACTGATTCATGCACTGGATGAGATGTCTACCACCTTGAATATGGTGATCCATGGAGCAAGTCGAGATTTATGTGAACTGGACCATTCTGATCCGGCTCAGGAGTATATCCCTGAGCCATAAATCTCTCCTCTAAAAGTCTTGGTGTCCAATGGTTGTCTGATGATGGTGGGGGTGGTGCCTCAGAATTTGTAGGAAACTTCAATTCTCCAGTAGAAGGGCTTTTTGTAGAATAGGGTGGTTTTCTATAAAACAGCTGTTATATTGGGATGATCAATGCAAACAGGGGCGACTTTAAAAAAATGCTTTTTTTAGGATAGCCTTCAGGTTTACTCACCATTTTAGACGGACCTATGCAACTAGGATTAACGGCAAAGATACTGCTCTTTTTCGGAGTGATGGTGACCATCACTATCGGTAACTTTGGCATCTTGCTACTGGCCGAAAACCATTCGGGTGCTCTAAAGAACCACCTGTTACAGAGTCATCAGGTCATCAGGTCATCAAAGAGAGTGAACATCTTTTAGGCTATATGCAGCGTGCAGAACTGGAACAGTTTCGTCTTCAGCTTGTTCCGGATGCGCAGCAAAAAAACTCATTTATGGTAGATGTTCAAGAAGTATTTGGCAGTTTTACACGACTCCAGACACTGGTTGAGGGTAATGCTGTGCAGCAAGCAGAGCTGAAACGGGTTTTTGCCTTGATCAAGAAAATGGTCTCTGGGCTTGAACAGATGAACCAGGGTAACCGGCAAGGTGAGACATTGGTGGTTAGTGAACAAGGCAGGATGATCATGGATAAGTTCCGTGCTGAACTGAAACAGTTTATCCTTAAAGAGGAGATATCATTAAGAGGGTATGAGAGTACCTTTGAGGATAGTCAGCGTAATTTAAGGCTACTTTTTGTTCTGGAAGCTATAGTGCTGAGTTTGTTGGTCATCGTTGCAACCTTACTCACCAGAGGAAGTTTGGTGCGGCCACTGGTGCTGATGAGAAAAGTGATCTCCAATGAGGGAGAAGTGAATAATCTTGATGCGCTGACTGCAATGGGAAATGATGAAGTTGGTGGGCTGGCAAAAGCCTTTCATGAGATGTATCAGGATATGACACAGCGTACAGAGGCCCTTCATACCCAGGCGCGTTTTGAGCAGACTTTCAGTAAAATTGCAGTAGCCTGTGCGTCCAGTAATATCTTAACTACAGCACTACACAAGGCGCTGGTGCTTCACTCCTCCAATCCATCCTCTCCCCTCAGTGCAATCTATGTACAGGATGAAAACAGTGATCAGCTCCACTGTTTGGTCTCCGTAGGGACTTCCGATGCCCTGGAGAGGGAGTTGTCTCCAGATAGTGGTATGGTTGGTGAGGTCTTCAGAAGTGGGCAGCGAGCCACACTGAATATTGAATCGATCAAAGGGTTTCAGGTCAATACAGGGGTTGTCCAATTTCAACCACATACTGTTGTTCTCCAACCGATTCAGCATGGTGAACGAACGCTCGGTGTATTTGTGCTGGCATACACCACCCCTCCAGCAGTACATGATCTCAACTATATTTCGAATCTGGCAAACCATTTCGGGGTCACCATTGTCAACTCAGAGCAGTACAGCAAACTGCAGCTGTTGACAGAAGAGTTGGAAAAAAGCCGTAATGAGGCAGCCAGTGAGCGTGATGAAGCACTGTTGGAATCCATTACTGACCCTTTGACCGGGCTGTATAATCGAAGATACATGTTGTTGGAGAGTGAGATGTTGATTGCGATCACCACCCGTTACAACTACTCACTCTCGCTGCTGATTATGGATATTGATTTCTTCAAAAGTATCAACGATACGTGGGGGCATACGGTAGGGGATGATGTACTGAAAGCACTTGCAGTTGCATTAAAGCAGCAAAGCCGTGAAAGTGATCTTGTGGTTCGTTATGGCGGTGAGGAGTTTATCTCCATTCTTCCACAAGCCACTATGGATGAAGCGGAAGAGGTTGCGGAGAAACTGAGAAAAACAGTAGAGGCGCTCATTATTCCTGAGCTGGGAGGTAAACACATTACGATCAGCCTGGGAGTCTCCACACTGGAGCCGGAAGAAAAAGATATTGAAGCACTTATTGCACGTGCAGACCAGGCACTCTATCAGGCCAAAGAGAGTGGTCGAAACCGAGTCTGTCGCTCTTGATGGGTCACTCAGCATGAAACGGGTAATAAAGACACTGTCAAAATTATCGGTTGCATTTGAGGAGTTTTGGATTCAATGTACATATTCATCAAGCCTCTGTGGTTGGAGTGCTGGTTAAAGTTGGGGAAGGTTTATGAAGCTGATTACACCTCCATTAGTTGTGAATGACGACGACTCGTTTGAAAATGATCTGTTTGGAAGGAGAGAGTCTGGTGAGTCACTCCTAAATATAGTCACTAACTGTGAAGATGCTCTAGTTGTTTCTGTCAATGCTGGGTGGGGAGAAGGAAAGAGCACTTTTATCCAAATGTGGAAGGGGTTACTGCAGAAAAATGGCATCCCTAATATCTATATTGATGCCTGCTCATGCGACTATATCGATGACCCTTTTATATCGGTCGTTAGTGCAATAACCGCATATACAGAGGAACGTACGGCTCCTGAACATCAGAAGATACTGGCAGGCTTAAAGGAGCAGTTTGTAAAGGTAGGTAAGAAACTTCTGCCCATGGCATTAAAAATTAGCACCAGAGCTGCCATGTCTGGAGTGGTTCAAGAGGGTGTTTTAAACCATCGAACAGAGATAGAAGCGGACTCTACTGCAGGGTTGTCTGGTGTGATCAGTAGTGTGATTACCGAGCGTATTGAGAACCACACAAATGATATTAAGATGGTCGCTGCGTTTCGTTTGACGCTTTCAAAGCTGCCTTCAATATTATCCAAAGATAGAGATAAACCCCTTGTGATCATTGTTGATGGGCTGGACAGATGTAAGCCTACATATGCTGTAGAGATGATTGAGAAAATCAAGCACCTCTTTTCTGTAAAGAATATTATCTTTGTTTTAGCCATGAATCAGGAGCAAATTGAACGCTCTATTCGTAGTATCTATGGTTACGATATCGATGCAGGTACTTACCTGCAAAAATTCATTAACCTGGAAATGCCACTACCCAAAAGAACAGCTGAATCGCATCAGAATGATCTGAAGATCTACTCAGAGCAGTTGATACGTCTGCATGAGATAGAAACATGGGGGGACTCGGTTAAAATTGTTGATTGCGCAGACTCTCTTGCAAACCATTTTAACCTCTCATTGAGACAGTTAGAAAATGTTTTTACATACATCACACTGTTTTATGGCTCCTCAACGGAGAAACAATTTCGTCTGGTTCCCATTGTTGTGATGATGTCTACTCTGAGGGTAGTAGATTATTCTCTGTTCACAAGCCTGCTGAAGGGACGTTCTTCACTGGATGAGGTCACAAAGGAGCTAAATCTGGATAATATCAATCTGGATAATAAGCGCATTTTTGCCACTGAATGGATTCTGGATTTGATACGTTATTCTTTGATGTCAGATGATGAGTATGCGGCATTACCAGAAGATGATGAAATACGGGTGCAGTCTCAATCATTGTCACATTATCACCTCAAAAGAAGTGAGATCATTCCTTATCATGCAAAAATGATTCATACATTTTCAATCTGAAAATCTTTCACAAGCAGCCATAAAAAATGCCGTCTTGAGTTGAATAAGACGGCATTTAGGAGAGTCTTCCCTAAAAGACCTTTAAATTGTAAGTGAAATGATTGTTGTGTACAAGTGAACTGAGGAGTCTAAGGGAATCCTTAGGTTGTGGATAATATTAGTGGTTGTGGATATTATCTTTTGAGTTGTCTCTGTTCAGGGTCAAATTGCCTTCACCTTATTATAAAACAGTAATTTAGTAATAAGATTAGGTTCTAATGAAAAAAGCCAATCCTGTATCGATCTATCAATAACTTATTTAAACTATCTTATTTGATTTCTTGACTATTTCCTTAATGTAACCGTGCGTAAAAGATAATAGAGCTTCTTCACATTGCCTGTGGATAAGTCTGTGAATAGTTCTGTTATTACAGTTTTGAGGCACAAAAAATGCAGGAATTAAGCGTGGTGCTTAAAAAACAGGCAGGCAACAAGTGGTTCATTGATTGGGTTGAAAAGAGACCACTCCCGTGTGTTTTCCACGGCACTGAACCTGTAATGAATGGGGGAGAAGGGGTTCTTGTAACTTGTTCGACGCTACTCAATACAGTAGCTGGTTAACCGCCTCAATATCGCTCAATGCCAATATGCCGGCAGCGTATTTGAGTGACAACCGGGCAAGCAACAGGTTGTAACGTGCTTGGGTTAAATCCCGGTGAGCACTGTAGAGCTCCTTCTGTGCATCTAGCAGGTCTACTGTGGTGCGGGTACCCACTTCAACTCCGGACTGAATTGCATTGAAGGCAGTTTGTGCTGAGGAGAGTGCCTGTGTCTGTGCCTTGACCAGTTCAATGGCTGTATTCACTGCCAGAAAGTCAGAGCGAACAGTTTTTACAGCACTTCGCTTCTGTCTCTCCAGCTCGGTCTCGCTCTGTTGCTGTAGCAGCATCGCCTCAGAGACCTTTGCTCGGGTATAGCCCCCAGTGTAAAGAGGGAGAGTTGCCTGTAACCCTACAGAGTAACTGTCGTTATCTGCACCATAGTTACCATTGCTGTTCTCGCTACGGGAGAGTTGCCCGACCAGATCCAGAGTAGGGTAGTAGCCCGATTTTGCAATCTCGGTTGAGAGTTTGCTAGAGGTGACCTGTTTGCGTAGTTGCCGTAACGTCAGGCTATTTTCCAGTGCCTGCCCGACCCACTGCTGTACTTCATTCGGAACCGGCTGAAGCAGTGGTACGGCATCGGTGAGTGGTTGCAGTGGTGAGAGGTCGCGGTGGATGATTTCGTAGAGTGCTTCACGGCTATTCTCTACGGCAGCCTTGGCAGAGACCCGTTGTGCATTGACCAGATCAAAGCGGGCCTGCACCTCTTGTACATCGGTCATTGAGGAGGTGCCGACGTTGAAATGGCTTTGAACCTGTTTTAATTGCTCACCGACAGCACTCTTCTCCTGTACGGCCAGTCGTAGAGAGTCTTCTGCAGCCAACTGGTCAAAGTAGCTGGTAGCAACCCGTAGCAGGAGTTGTTGTAGGGTGAGCTGAAGTGCCAGTTCACTCTCTTCGGTGAGCACCTGTGACTGTTGCAGTTTTTTATGGCTGTCACGGTGGTAGAGCTTCTGTGTCAGGCTAAGGCCATAACTCTCACCACGATTCTCACCACTAAAACGTGAACTATCATTGAGGTCATAGGTGGCGTTGCTACTGATGGAGGGAAGCAGAGCCGCTTGAGCCTGTTGCTGTTGTTGCCATTTTATCTCCATACCAAGGCGGGAAATCTTCAGCTGTTGATCCTGTTCCAGTGCATAGCGGGTCACCTGAAGCAGATCTTCAGCCTGTAGCGGGGTAGCGAGTGTGGTGATGCTGATCAGCAGTGGAAGTAATTTGTTCATAAATGTTGTATCTCTGTGTCAGGGGACTCTACCTCACCCAGTGCATTGAAGTCATCCAGAATGCAGTAGATGGCAGGGACCAGAAAGATTGCAATTAGGGTGGCAGAGGTGAGTCCAAATGCAAGGCTGGTGGCCAGTGGAATCAGAATTTGTGCCTGCAGACTGGTCTCGCTCAATAGCGGCATCAGCCCGGCCACGGTAGTAATTGAGGTTAGCAGTATAGGGCGGAAGCGGGCACGCCCTGCCTGTTTGGCCGCCATGTGGGTTGCGATCCCCTGTTTGCGAGCCTCACGGATAAAGACTACCAGCAGGATTGAATCGTTGACCACAACTCCGAATAGTGAGGCCATGCCGATCATGCTCGGTAAAGTGAGATCCAATCCCATCAGCATATGACCGAAGACCACACCGATCAATGCAGTGGGGATCACCGACATCACGGTAACAGGGGCCAGATATCCTCTGAACTGTAGTGCCAGCAACATGTAGATACCGACCATCCCCAGCAACACATTGCGTACAATAGACTGTCCGGTCTCTGCAGATTCATTGCTCTGTCCACGGACGCTGACCTTCAGGTCAGGATATTGCTGCTCCAGTTGTGGGAACAGCTCTTTTGCGGCCAGTGATAGCAGCTCCTGAGCATTGGCAACCTCACTCTGTACATCGCCCTGTACGGTGACAGCGCGTAGTCCGTCGATACGGTGAATACGCGCCCAGCCTCGACTCTCCTCAATTTCGGCGACTACAGTGAGCGGAATCAGTGCATGGTTAGGCCCGATAATGGCAAGTTTATCAAGGTCAGCACGCTCCTCGCGATTATTGGCGGTCAGACGCAGATCTACTTCATAAGTCTCTGTTCCGACCGGGAACTCATCAATGGTGCTGCCCTGAAAGGCGCTGCGTAGTTGATTGGCTACATTTTGTGCATCTAACCCCAATACCCCGGCACTCTCTTTGAGGTGGAACTGGTACTCCCGTTTTCCGGGACGTAGATCATCATTCAGGTCAGTTACTCCGGCATAACTGCCGAGCCACTGTTTGACATCAATGGCGGCAGATTGAAGTTGATTGAGGTCATCTCCGATCAAGCGGATATCCAGTGCTCTTCCACCCGGCCCCAGAGTGGGTTCGGTATAGGTGATAGTGATCAAATCAGTCAGCAACCCCGTCTTCTCACGCCACACCTGACGGAACTCCTCCAACGGGGCGTCACGTACTTCTCCACTGAGCAGGTCTGCAACAATACGGGCAACATGTGGCCCCGATTCATGAGCATCCGGGTTCTCTCCATAGATGATGGTGACATGCTGTACCAGATCCTGTTGGTCAGGCTGACGTGATTTGAATTGTTGATTGGTCTCTTCCAGAGCATCGATTAACTGCTGTACAACGGTCTCGGTGCGAGCCAGTGGGGTCCCTTGTGGTAGCAGTAGACGTGCCTCAATGATGTCACCCTCAATGGCAGGAAATCCGACAAATTTCAATTTGCCTCCGGCAGGCATCGCAACTGCCAGAATCAGCAGCATGATGACCACACCCACAGTCAGGTAACGATACTCCACTGCAAAGTCGATCATGGGGCCGAAGAAGTTATCACGCAAGCGGTTAAAGCCACGCTCAAAGGCTTGTCTAAAACGGGAATCCTCACGCTGGTCGATATGCCCTAGAGAGTGCCCCAGATGGCTGGGTAGCACCAGAAAGGCCTCCAGCAGGCTGACACTGAGTACCACCAACAACACAATCGGCATGACTCGCAGCACCTGCCCGATCTCACCACTGATAAAGGCAAGAGAGCCGAATACCAGCACTGTGGTGGTAAAGGAGGAGAGGATACCCGGCATCACCTGCTTGACCCCGGTCAGTGCTGCCTGCATTGGGCGATCACCACGACCCAGCCGTGAGGCGATATTTTCAGCAATCACAATGGCATCGTCCATCAGCAGACCGATACCGATCAGTAGCCCTACCATAGAGATCATGTTGATGGTGACGTCAACCATTGGCAGTACAAACAGCCCTCCCAGAAAGGAGACCGGTAGACCCATGGTGACCCAGAAGCTATAGCGAAAACTGAAGAAGAGCCAGAGCACCAGAAACACCAGAATCAGACCAGCAATACCGTTATTGAGCAACATATCCAGGCGATCCCGCACCACTGAAGAGCGGTCCTGAGTCAATGTCAGGGCTATGCCTGTAGGGGAACGGGCTTGCTCTTCATTGACAAAGGCTGCGACCTGGTCAAATACTTTTAGTAGATCCTGATTTGCGGTCTTGGTGATGTTGAGAATGGCGGCCCGATCACCATCAAACAGGATTTTGTTCTCTGCCTGTTCAAAGCGATCACGAATGGTGGCAAGTTCTCCCAGTTTGATCGCTGCACCGCTCTGTCCGGAGATGACCACCAGATCCTGTAGTGCCCGTACGCTCTTGCGTTGATCATCAAAACGCAACAGCACATCCTCTTCGTGACCTTCCAGTTTACCCGCAGGAGTACTAACGCTCTGTTGCTGTATGCTATTAGTAATATCAGCAGCAGAGAGACCAAATTGGCGTAGCCGTTGTTGGGAGACCTCAATTCTTAGCTGGTGGTCAGAGAACCCCTGAATAGTGATGGTGGCGACATCGGCCTGCTGTTTCAGGCGTGCCTTGACCGCTTCGGCATAGGCTTTGAGAGTGACCGCATCATCCGGCCCGGTGATGGCGATGGAGACCACTGCATCGGTGCGCCCCAGCTCCTCGGTGATCGGTTGTTCCGTGCTGCTGGGGAAGTCATCGATTGAATCAATACTGGTTTTGACATCATCCAGAAAGCGGGGCATCTCTATCCCTTCCAGCTTCACCAATGTGGCAACTCCGACGCCTTCACTCGATTCACAACGAACCTCTTCCAGCCCAACCACACTTTCAGTCGCCTCCTCCAGACGGCGACAGATTGCATCCTCTACTTCAGAAGCGGTTGCCCCACGGTAGACTACGCGTACTTCGACCTTATCATTCTCAATGGAAGGAAAGGTTTCGCGTTGCAGATCGGGCAGTGCCACCACCCCCAACAGGATGATGGCAACCATTAACAGGTTGGCAGCATTGGTATGGTAGGTAAACCAACGGATCATCGTGCCGACCCCGGACGGCTCTTGCCTGTGGAGCGCACTAGCTGCTGCTCCATCCTGATATCGACCTGTGGTTGCAGGCGCATCCCTGCAATAGCGGGGACCAGATCAGAGAGTACCAGTTGTTGGCCAGCCTCAATGCCGGATTGAATTACGCTGAGACCATTTTGACTGTAGCGTACCTCGACCTGATGGATCAGCAGTCGCTGCTGTTCATCCAGAAGATAGACCTTGCCGTTACGAAGCGCACTGCGTGGAACCACAATTTGTTGTGGCTGAATACGCCCCTGCAGCAACACCTTAACAAACATTCCCTTGGAGAGCGGTGGGCGTTGACCGGGGATGATCTTCTCAAATGGCTTGTCTAGCGCAACCACCACTCCAATGGTGCGGGTTTCACTATCGATGTTATCGGTAAAGCGTACAAACTCCGCTTCCCACTGTGCTGGCCGGCCTGCGGTATCGCCAATATCCATCAGAATGGTCGCCTTCAAATCAGCATATTTAGCCAATCCTTCAGTTAACTCTTGTTTACTGGGTGGAGTCTCCTGATGACCGAGAAACAGATTTCGCATTGATGAGAGTGCAACCTGCGCCACGACTTCGGAGCGGTCCACACCATCCCCCTCAAACAGCTTCTGTCCGCTGGTAATGTACTGGTCCATCTCCATGCTGAGATTGGCAATACGCAGATTGAATGGTGCATGGATACGGGTGTTATCCAGATCACGTTTTGCCTGTGCCAGTTTGACCTCAATGACGCGGCGTTGTGAAGGAATTAATGCCAGTGTATTGGTTAAATTCTGCACTGCAGTGCGTGAGTTGAGCATGGTGCGCTCTGCGCTGTCTGCACTGCTGCGAGAGAGATCACCTTTCAGGGCCAGCTTTTTCAAGCGAGTGGCTTCCCGTTGTGCCAATTCCAAACTGCGCTGTTCGATATCAAGCAGATCGATAGTGTTGAGCTGTCTGACCTCCAGTTCTGCTAGCTCTGCCTTAAGCTGCTCTTGAGCAAGTTCATAGTTCACAGGGTCGATGCGGTAGAGCAGATCCCCAACTGGGATGATCTCTCCCTCACGCAGTCGTGGATGCATCTCAACCACCCGACCGCTGACCTGTGCAATAGCTCCCCACACCTTGGCCGGCTGTACCACACCATATCCTTCAGCTTCTGGTTGTAAGTCAAGTTGTGGAACCGTGAGAGTACGTACTGCCTGTGCCTTCTCAATATACTCAACCTTTGTCGGTATCGGCTTGTTGCTGGTCAACATCATCAATGTACCGATACCGATGGCGATAGGTGGAATGATCCAGAGCATACGCATTCGCTTCTTCATGGTGGTTTTCTCTTGCATGGATAGGAGCCTGTATAGGTGTTATTGTTATTGGAGACAGTATGGAGAGGGTATGGAGAAAGAGGCCGGATGTAATTGATGTTTATCAATATTTACAACATATCTTAAGTGTGCTCCAGCCTCTCCATTAAATAACAGAGACAATCTTGACGGATAATTTCAATGTCTTTGGTCAGCATAGAGGGCATCACAGGTTTGGAGGTCTGTAGCCTTCCACCCTGAATAGTGAAGAAGTTATCACCGACATCTTGACCAGACTCGCTCCAGACCTCCAGATGGTTAAGATGGTCAGAACAGACTCGCCCAAAAGGGGTGCCGGCTGGTATCTCCTGAAAGTTGAGTTGGTCCAGTTCATTGATCAAGCAGAGATCACCTGTTGCGGTCCCAAAACTTATCTCAATGGTATCCGGTACCTTGACAGTGGCGACCGTGTGGAAGAGCGCAATCTCTTCGGCTGTGACCGGCTGTGTGGGGATTTCTGAGAGTTTTAGGCAGTGTTGTAAAAAGTTCAGGGCATGGGTAATACCATTGACTTCACCAGGACGACCACACTCAACCGTAATTGCGGGGCAGAAATTAGAGAAGGCCATCGACTGCACTTCTGCTGGTTGGGTGAAAAAGACTACGGTATGGCTAAACAGTTTGGCGAGTTGCAAAAAAGCAGGCTCCAGGCGGTTTATGCAACCATAATGCGGGTTTCGTCCCGTATTGTTATGAAGGTCAATACTGGCAAAAACACCTCTTTCTCTCATTTGTTCTATTACCGACTGCATCATCTGCTGCTCGGCAGTGTCTCCTGTGCTCCAGATTCGGTTGTAATCTGGCTGCCCTGGAAGATGTCGTACATCCTCTGCAGCTGCAGCTACATTGCCGATAAAAAGAGAGAGTGAACGGGGTAGTTCTTGGTGATGGTAGGAGAGCAATAGCTGTCGCAACGCCTCCCAACCAGTGGTTTCGTTTCCATGCAGTAATACGCTGACAAATAGAGGAGCGGTTGTGGACCCCCGCAGATGAATGAGTGTGGGGCCATCCAGAACTTCATGTAACTGTTGTGCAGAGCGGTTGAGCAGACCCTCTGGAAGTACTTCAAGGGTTGTTAAATTCATTTTATGAAAAATTCCATTGATGGACGGGATTGCCAGAGTTTTGTTTTTCCAGGTATGCACCGAGCAGGGATGCAGGGTCCCGGCCATGCCGGGCCACCCAGCGACGTTGCCACTCACTTCCATTCTGACCTGTCGCCACACGTGCCGCAATGATCTCAAGCCAGGGTCGCCACTCTGACGGAGGTAACTCCAGTTGTTGTAAACCAGTCTCTGCTAATGGAATAAGCACCTTTGTCAGTAGATTACGTAGAGTACCACGCTGTCGGCCCCACTGAACCTCACTCTCCAGTCCCCAACGGGCAGCGTGATAAAAGTTATTTCGGGCTGTAGCAAAGGGGTGGTGTAGGTACTTCTCATCTGGTTGAGTCAGCATTCCCATGATGACCCCACTAAAGAATACGGTATTGGCGATGATGTCTTCCAGAGTTGGGCCTGCAGAGGCTACACGATGCTCGATACGCAGCTGGGGTTTTCCTGAGGTGTCCAGTGAGACCAATGGCCGGTTCCAGCGCCAGATGGTGCCATTATGAAGCATCAAATTGGTGAGTTGTTGAGGGTCGCCCGGTTGACAGATCGGTAGCATGATCGGATAGTGGTCACGATTTTCCTGAAACAGGTCCAGCAGGTTTTCTCGGGTATATCCTGTACCAAAGCTCACCCGGCCCTCTCCCAGCCGGTGGCTGAGCTGGTTCACATTGATGGCCTGCTCAAATAATGGAATACGGCTTTCCGCCCAGAGGTCCTTCCCAAATAGATAGGGGGCATTGGCACAAAGTGCGACCATCGGTGCTGAAATGCGGATGGCATGATTAAAGGCTGCAGTAATGTGACGATAAGGGACCTGCAGATGTATCTGAAGTGAGGTTCCTGCGGCCTCCATCATGACATCGTGATGGCAGAAGTGGAGTGACTCATTACCCTCAATCTCAAACTCCAGAGGGGTTCCCTGGCGCATTCTCATCACCTGCTCATTTAATGCCCGATAACGTTGCAGGTCACTCATGTTCGAGAGACAGAAATCCTTCTGTTGAATGGTTGGCAGGATGCCGGTCATCACCAGGTCCAGATTCATCGCATGGCAGGTGTCAGCAGTCTGTTGCCAGGTACTCAGTAACTCAGCAGATAGAGCACTGAAGGGGGTGGTGTGTAGAGGTTGTGGTGTACTGTTGATCTCTATATTAAAACGGGCCAGTTCAGGTACAACCAGTGATGTGTTGAGCCGCTGTGAAAGCAGGTGGTTGGCAGCAGCAGGGTGTAAATCGGAGTCAACCAACCACCCCTCCAGTTCCAGCCCCACCATGGGTTCGGTATTACAGAAGGTCTCATCCTCAAACCAGTGGCGCAAAATTTCCATCTCATGGTCGAGAGAGTGTTGAAAGAGGTGGTAATCCCGTTT
>Ga0257125_1002907_pt1 | contig 13061 bp, 16 predicted proteins | sample SI106_200metaG_FD_190183 | JGI IMG/M metagenome (GOLD analysis project Ga0257125, IMG submission 190183) | Marine microbial communities from Saanich Inlet, British Columbia, Canada - SI106_200 | ecosystem: Environmental > Aquatic > Marine > Inlet | place: Canada: British Columbia | collected...
GGTTTATATATTGATATAATATTAAATATTCATGACAAAATACATAATATAATAATAGTAGAAATATTTTTACAATTAATATAATTAGCGTTAGTTAGTATTTCGTCTAACAGTTTCCAACCTTCAATTAATTTATTCGATTTTACCACCAGTTAATTTTTCATACAATGCTTTCTTTTCTGCTAATTTCTTAGCAATATCATCTGATTTTTTTGTATGTTTCTCCATTTCTACTGTAGTTACCGTTATCTCTTTTTGAGTATCTTTTACTGACTCAGTCACTTCTTCTATTTCTTTTTCCTTCTGTTCAAACTCCTTTTCTTTACTTTTAATTATGTCGTCTTGCTCATTTAATGTTATTTTAGATATATCTGATGTTACTTTATTAGATTCTTTACCTTCTTTCTTTCTTCTCTTTTTATTCTTTTTCTTTAGTTTAGTTTGTTCACCCAAATTCTTCTCTATTAATTCTTGTTTTCTTTGTTCGAATAATTCTTTTGATTTAACTCTGTTTTCATAATGTGCTTTCATTAATTTATTTAATTGTTCTTCTCCATAATTTTCTTCTTTAGCTTTATCTGGATCATCTACCAATGGTAACCATTTACCAACTTCTCCAACATATATATTAAAATGTTTATCTATTTCTTGTAATTCAGAAGCTCGTTGAACAGCTTCCTCATAAGTTGCGAATGATCCTCTAACTTTAAAACTACGAACATCAAATTTTTGATCAGATTTAACTGTTTCTGGAGTAATTATTGATACACATACCCATTTTTGTCCAGGGAAAGGGTCATCTTCTGTCAAATAATTTTTTTTCTTGTTATCCATTTATGATATTTATACTTTGGGACAATATCTTTATATCATTTTATAAACTAATTCATAAAATAATTTAAATTCTATAATATTCATGGATACACTCATATGATTAATTCAAAAAATATTAGTCAGTATTTATTTTAATTCTTGCTTTTATGTTATTTCTACATAATGGACATCTATTATTTGGCAAATCCTGAGCACAATCATAATGACAACATTGATGTCCACATTGGTAAAATATAAGATCTGGCTTATCATCCATACAAATACAACATTCTTTTTCAATATATATCTTATCTAATTGATTGATTAAATCATCATTCTTACCATCAATTAATTTCGAAATAGTATTCTTAATTTCATCTAATAATTCTTCTTGATTATTGTAATCAATGAATTCTATATTCTCATTAATAGATAATCCTATAACACAACTACAACTATTTCTATCATAATTATATTCTATACTTGTTTCTATTCCATGTTCTTCTATGTGTCTACCTCCTGCTATAGTTGCTACTTTAGAACTATCGATATCTGTTTCTTTTACTAATCCTTTATTAACAGATCTAGAAACACTTACTGTTTGACGATGGAAATTAGGAGTATCTTCTAGTAATCCAAATCCAGTAAAGTCCTCAATATCTTCCTCCATATCAATGTTATCATGTTGATTAACTGTTGCTTGATTAAATGATGGAATATTTGATTGATGAGTTAAATTTCTATTCATTATATGATTATTAAATGAAGCATCTACAAAATGTGAACCATATGTATCTGAATTAAAATAAGTTCTATCTCTATTACGTATTGTAGAATGCTGAGTTGGACGTATATTAGAGTATTCTCCATTTATACCATAATGTCCACTATCTAATGGTTGTTGGCTATTAATTCCTCCTGGATGTAAATCGTGACCTCCTCCAATTATCTGTGGATTATGAAATGGTTGTGGAAATTGTGAGTGACTAAATGGTTGATGTTGAGGAATAAATGGTTGTCGTTGATAACTAAATGGTTGTTGTTGATAACTAAATGGTTGTTGAAATGGAGAAATAAATGGTTGTTGATATGATGGTAATTGTCTATGAGTTTGTTGTTGTGGAAATCCAATAAATTGATTTATTCCTGATGATGCTGATTCTTTTTGTTTGATAACAATTGTATCAACACAATCCCATTTAGTTTTCTCAAATTTTTTACATAACTCTTCATTATCCATTTGCGGAACAACTGATAAATAATAATATACACCACTTGGTTTTGTTTTAGTATTAACTGCTTTTTCTTCATCTGTTTTTAATGTAATTGTTTTACCATCTTCAGATTTAAGTGATCGTAATATTAAACTTAATTTACTAGATTGATCACATTTAACAGCATACGATTCAAATGGATGTAATTCATTAATTTCATTAAGTCCTCCTGGGTTTACTTCAGATACTTTTTCATCTGTTTTAAGAATATTAAAATTAACAAATCCATTTGGATTTAAATTTGTAATAACTAATTCGATCTCCATATCTTCTTTATTAATTATTCCTTGAAAATCACAAGCGATACCTTCCCTATTTGGTCTTTTTGTGATAACTGTATTAGCATCATCATGCTGAGATTTAAAATGAAATGAAGCTAATGGAGATCCATCAACTAACGAAAATAATACGATAGGAGAATCTTTTAGCGAATATCCGACAAAATTAAAACCATCATTTAATTTTTCATATATTTTTGTGAAGTATTTCTGATTGAGCATTTTATATTATTGATCTTTTGTTAGGAATTATTATATGATAATCAAACGAATTAATTTATTTTTCAATATTTTCGTTATAGATACTTAAAGTTTATTATCCATAATAAATAAAATGAATCATTCAACTAAATTATTACTTATTACGTTATCAACAATTATGCTTAATATATGTTTATCTATATTTATGATAAAATATTGGTGTCCAATACAATCAAATATAGAAAATATATATAACTGTTATGATTATTGGTCGTATATATTAATAGATATACTTCGGTTTATCGTTAATTTGGTAATAATAATATTTTCAATATTATTTATGTAATTTATTATATGTTATTTTATATATAATAAAATATGAAAAAATTAGAACTATTATTAATTGGTATGTCATATTGTTCTAAATAATTTAGATAATTCATTCCATTGTATCAAACAACAAATAAAAGAAATAAGTGATGTTAATTATATATCATCTGAAAATGTTAAAATAGTTAATTTGTCATTTTATAAAATAATTAGAACAAAAATATAGTTAAATATATTTTTTATAATTTATCAATATAATTATTTAATTCTGGTAATTCATTTTTCATATCTTTTCTTTTTCTAGAATCCATAACATAAATATTTGACCTTGAATCTTTCTCATATGGATCTCCAGCAACTATATCATAATGACTAAATACCATTTGAGGAAAAGCCATACCACTTGTTTTACTTCTTAAGAAACCAGTAAATCCAAAAGATTCGATAACTGGTAGATATCCGTAAATATTACTAGTGTATAGTTCATTTTGTATTTTATAATAATATGATTAACTATTTATTGATAAATAAAATAAAAATCAATTTTTTAATAAAGCATCATTGTTGTCAAAATACAGTTAATTCATGTGTGATCATATTTTTCAATTGTTCACGAAAATTTGGTGGTTTCTGAACAAATCCATTTCTATCCTCAAATACTACTCTAAATTTTTCAGCGTATGCCAAATGGTTATTAACATCATGTGGTTTAGTAGAACAACCAACCCATGATTCTTCCTCAGTTACTCTTTCTTTACAATATACCATTAATTTTTCCATTTGTGTTTATGTTTGTGTTGACCTGTTGTTATATTTGTATTATATTTATATCAATCTATGACACTTATACAAGATATTAAAAGTAATATACCAGTGATCACTCTGACCATTGGTATAGTATTACAACGTGTATCTATCCCATTTTGGATTAGGTCATTTGGAGACAACACAAATGGACCATATTTTATATTATTATCATCAACATTTGTTTTTATGTTAGTATTTGGATTAATGTTACTTATTATGAATATTTACGAAAGTGAACAAAAAATTGTATTCAGTGAATATAAAAATTCATATTATGCTATTGGAGTTGCATGTTGTTTAAATGGTATTTTTCTAGTTTATTCATCACCTATAGATGGAACACCTCCTGTATTATTTTTAGTGATATCAAATATTGGAATATTTTATGGAATGTTATTAACAAAAAAATTAGTTAAAGCGAAAAGTTATTTGAAATATTTTTCGAAAAATCCTATAATTGCTTTAAGTTTAATGATAATTGCTATAGTAATCATGGTAACTGGTAGAATATTATATGAAACTTCAAATAACTCATTTAAATATGTTTCCATATTTTGGATATGTATGGCATTGATAGGCTATTTTTTTAATAGTTCATATTAAGTGTTCCAAGAATTATATTTCGGAAAAACTATTACTATATATTAAAAAATTGATTTCAATTCATATTACGACGAAAATTCATATACAAATATTATATATCAATTGATGACTATTTTACAATGTATCAAAAGTAACTTACCAATAGTAACAATTACTATTGGTTTGATATTACAGAGAGTATGTATTCCATTTTGGATAAGATCGTTTGGAGACAATACGAATGGACCATATTTCATATTATTATTTTCATCAGCAATGTTTGTCATTATATTTGGATTAATTATAATAGGTATGAATATTTTTAGATATGAAAAAGTAGTTGATCATAAGCAATTTTCGAAATTATATCTTTCGATTGGATTCACTTGTTGTCTAACTGGAATATTTGTGGTATATTCCTCACCAATCGAAAGAACTCCTCCTGTATTATTTTTAGTGATATCAAATATTTGCATATTTTACGGGATATTTTTAACTAAAATATTTATAAGATCAAAAAGTTATTTGAAATATTTAACCACAAAACCAATCATCGCGTTAAGTTTAATGGTTGTATCCATAGCAATTATGTTAGTTGGTAAAATATTATATGAAACAGAAAATAATATATTTAAGTATATTTCTATTTTTTGGATATGTATGGCATTGATTGGTGAATTTTTTAGTAGTTTCTATTCAGTATTACAAGAAGTATATTTTGAAAAAACAAATAGTTCGTGTGAAACACAATATACTATAGCAAAAAACGAATTCATAATGCTATTATATTCATCAATCTATCAAATTATTTTCATGATCATATTCTTTTGGGTAGATATAATACCTATTTTTGGTTATTCTAGTTCATTTGATGATTTTTATAGTAACTTAAAAAATTCTTTTTATTGCTTTTTAGGATATAATGGATGTGGCTACCAAAACGCATTGTTTGGAACTAGCTTCATTTTAGGATATGTAATTACTAATATATCAATGGCTATTATATGCACGAGTTCAGCTAATCTTGCAATTTACTCATCAATTGTTTCCGTTCCAATTAGCGCATCTGTATTTATTATCACAAAAGTAGGAACAGAATCAACTCCATTGTGGTCAGCTATTCCCGCAGTTGTTTTAGAAGTTATTAGTTTAGTAATATGGAAGAGATGGGAAAGTAGTGAAGATATAAAACATAGGAACATGCCAATTTGGGAAAAATGTGAAGATTTCAAACAGAGAAATAAACAAGTAGATATTAGACATATAAAACATGCAACTGTTGTCCCTATTGGAAAAGATGAAAATATAATCGATTAAATTATAGTTATGTAGAATATTATTAAAATAAATGGATCAAAATATTATTTCAGTTGAAGGATTATTCGAAATAAGTAATTCTTCATATCAATCACATATATTATATATTGGAAAATATAATAAACATCTCAAAAGTTATGTTGAAAAAAGTGGTAATTATTCTTATTACTTTTATAATACACCTTTAAAATATGTTCAATTATATTTAGATGGTGTTATAATAGCAAAACATTTATATGATAATAAAAATATAGAACATTTTAATGAAGAATTCGAAAATGAACTGTTTGAACTAAAAGAAATAAAAAAAAAATTATGTAAATTTAGATTATCTAATGAACATAAAACAACCTATTGAAATAATTAATGACATCGCCCCATCAATTATAAAATGATGATGTAAATAAATAGTTGAAATCCAAATTAAAATAGAATGTGTTATTGTATATTTATTAAACATTATGAACATCATATTTGTTACCCATAATACATGTAATGACGGAAAACTAGCGTATGTCATCGGATTATGTTTGTATATTGTATGAAATAACTTCAATCCAATCAAATTATCAAAGTCTTCCAGTCTTGCTTCTGGATACCAATGCTTATTAAAATATTTGTTTTCTATGAACCATGGAGGTGCTGTTGGAGATAAAACATGTATCATTAATGAAATTAAATTTCCATAACCTAACATTTTTATGTACTTTTTCATTATTTTTTTTAACCCATTTTTATATAAAATATAGAGATGAATTATAGGACATATATAATGTATTAAATATAATACTCCAGACGTAAAAGTAAAAAATAGGCTGTTTACTGTGTCAACATACTCAAAACAGGGATTTCCAAATAAATTTCTTTCGATGAATACCAATGATTTCTCATCAGGTTTTCCAATATGTTTATTAATTGGTAAAAAATATATCATATACCATATTACAAGTGGCATATAATACGCATTAAAATATAGTTTGATTAAGTTCATTTTATTAATATATGAATCGCGTTATATTTTTAAATATCAAATAATCAATTTTTCTTTATTATCAAAATAATAATTACTTTCTACAAAATTATCGTAATTGTATTTCATTAGAATTTCTTCTTTTCCACGTAACTTTTCGTAATAATCATTTAATTGTTCTATTGTCATTCTAATATAACTTTTATCATATTTTAATATATCATCTGTTATTTTAAATTTTTTTCCGGTTAACATACTTAATACATTATTCCCTAGACATTTTATATTAATATCATTGATATTTAAACATTTATCAATTCCATTAAATGCTTTTATCCTATTAACATCGCTATAAAATTTTCGTAATTTCAAGCATTTATCAATTCCATTAAATGTTTTAATTGGATTACTCTCACACATTAATACAGTTAAATTACGTAAATACGATATACAACTCATAGAAATAATTTTATTATGTTCACAATAAAATTCTTGCAAGTCAGAACATTCAATAACTCCATCTAAATTTTCTAATTTATTATATCTACATGTTATTTTACGTAGTTTTTCACAGATTCTTAACCCTTCTAATGATATTAACTTATTGTCATCAACATATATTTCCAGTAAGTTTCTACATTTATCTAATCCTATTAAATTATTCAATTCATTATGATCACAATATAATTTTAATAAACTAGGACAATCTAATCCTACTAATGTATGTATTGAACATCTATTATATGATAATATTTCTAATTTTACACAATTTTGTAAACCTTCTAATGAATTTAATCCATTATTATCACAATACAATTCACGAAGATTAATACAATTACAGATACCAAAAAGATCTCTCATTTTGACTCTTTCACACATTAATATTCGTAGTTCAACACAATTTTCAAAAATCGTGGAAGTATATACATTATTATTAGAACATACAATATATTGTAAATTTGACATTTTACGAAATATCTTTAAAGAATGTAATTCTTGATCATGACAATCTATTTTTATTAATTTTTTACAATTATTAATATAATCTAATGCTTCTAGTTGTTTAAAAATTCCTTGGTAATAATTATATTGACCTAAATACATATAATGACAATCTAAATATTCTAAATTAATACATTCTTCTATCCCTTCTAATGATTCAATAGAATCTTCATAAAACATTATACTTTTTACATTTTCTTTATTTGAAATATCATTTATACTATTAAATGATTTCCTAACAAGATCATAATATTCAACCCACATTTATTATAAATAACTAACTAAGACATTTACAACTTATTTTATTTTCAATTTTTACATGACAAAAAAATTGAAATATATATAGATTGATATTATCATCAATGAACTAGTAACCCATAACGATGAAGATTAATTTAAAATCAATTTCTGGTAAAAATACCGAAATCGAAGCAGATAGCAATATTACTGTTTCAAAGCTAAAAGAACAACTTAGAGAAACACTGAATAGACCTAGTGATAATGTCAAATTAGTGTTTAAAAGGCAAATATTAGAAGATGATAAAAAAATAATAGAGTATGATGTAAAAGAAACCGATTCAATTATCTTTTTATTTTCAAGAGTTTCTAATAAACCAATATCAAATAAACCTGATGAAAATAAACAGATAATTGAACAATCACATCCAACAACTATTCTTCAACAACCGACAAGTTATAATCAGACATTGCCAAATATAGAAGAACCAGTTCAAGTGAATAATAATTTAAATGGAGTTCAAGCGATTAATGATGGAAATGGTAATATTGCCTTAATATTCAGAAACAAAGATATTGCTGATTATATGGTTGGGTTGAATAATAAGTCAGTTGATGAAATACAAATCTCACTATCTGAAAATCCACAATATACTAGACAGTTACTAATTGTAGTACCACCAATTAGTTATGTTATGGATTCTATTCCAGATGAAAATGGTAAAAGGAATTTTTTAGATAACATTATGGCAGATCCTCGCGCGATTGAAAATCTTGCACGTGTTATTAAAAATGATATGTTGGAACAATTATCACAACAAACTAATTCTAATTTAGATCAGTTTGGAATTAACCAACACACAGAACATAACCCAGTAGCTAATCAAATGAATAATCAGGATAGGGATAATATTCAACAAATAGTAGAAATTACTCAAATAGAATATGAAGAAGTTATCCAAATGTATTTTGCTTGTGGAAAAGATATCAACCAAACACTGAATATGTTACTAGGATGATTACGTTAGATATTTAAATTTATTTATATTATTCGAGTATAATATTATTTAATATGGGAAATTTTATATCTAGTAGAATAGAATTACCAAATAGTATAAATTCTATAACAGATATTGACAGAACATATGATCATTCTAAGATATGTTGGAATTCAGAAGATAAAGAAACTAATTTTATTGGTTGGATAGATCATGAAAATGTTTCAACAGTTTGTAATAATATATTTAACAAATGTTACTTAGAACGTAAAATAAATATATGGAATAAGATATTAAATTTTATACAAAGATTTGTAAATATTCCTTTATGTGTAACAAATCCTCCAAGCGATTGGGAACATATATTTAGATTTAATGATAATCATCCAGAATGTAAATTGAATAATTTTATTGGATATCCAGGATGCGGTATTCATTGTACAAATTATTTAGCGATAGGAGAAAATGAAGATCATGATATTCAGATCCAAAAATATAAAAGATTTTTAGAAATAACTAAATATAATAATGAAATAGAACCAAAATGGTATAAATTAAAATATACATTTGTATATGATTAAATATTGAATAATTTATCTTTAATATTATTTTATCATAATATAATATTAAAGTTGATGAATGACAGTTCAGTTATTGATATTATTCCAGTTCCATTAGAAGATATATATGTTACAGTTAAAACAAATAATGGTAAAAATATAACATATACTGATTGTTTTGAATGTAGTTTATTACGAATAATACAATTATTAATACTTGATCTAAATGGATACGAAAATGTAGATATAAAATATCTTAGATCAAAAACATCTAATAAACAAATAATAAATTTTTTCGAGAAATATCCAATGTGTAATAACAAACTGTTTGAAAATACTGATATTAGAAGTGAATGGGCATCTATTCTAAATGAATTAGATGATATATATTATCATAGAGATATACATGGTAATTTAATAGATGATTACTCGAAAAAAAATTATGAGGTAGATACTATTATTGAAAATTTCATAAATATATTTTGGAATCTTTTTGATTTACTTGATTGGAAACAATATATATCAATTATGCCTATTGAACGTTTTATGGATATTGAACGTTACCAAATATTTTTCGATTTGATAACAAAAAATTTCGAAAGAGATAAATATATAGTTAAAATACATATTATAGAACAGTATAGATGTATAAATAATGAAATAAAATCACAAAGTAATAGTGAATTAACAAATTTTTTTAGTATTTTTTACTCAGAACGAGATGTTATTTTTTTAAAGTCTATAATAAAAGTAAATAATAATAATATATGGAAATGGATATTATATTCATGGTATTATATGGATAAGGACAATTTAATAGATGGTCATTCAGAAATATCAAATATGCTATAAACAAAATAATTATTTTATTAGTTAATTATATAATGCAACAATATTATTTACAACCACCTGTTCCTCAATATATGAACGATGGATTTTATCCACAACATTATATAGCACAACCTGTTAGTTATCCTTATCCACTAAATACTCAACCAAAAATAAACATAACATATATAGATAATTGGAGTTCTGGATTATTTTCATGTTATGAAGATTATGGTATTTGTTGTAGCACTATATTTTGCTGTACATGTCAATCATTTAACACAAAACAATATTTAAATAATGAAACTAATTCATTTTCAGATTGTATATGTCAAATATGTTTATGTCCTTGTACATATACTGGATTATGGTGTTTCCAAGGATGGTATGAATGCGAAAATAGAACAGAACTAAAAATAAAAATTAATTTTATGGATGATAATCCTAATATATGTAAAGTAATATGTTGTTTACCATGTGTAATATGTCAACATCGTAGAGAAATCAAATATAGAAAACATATTGGTCAGTTAAAATAGGAAATAAATATTTCCTATTTAAAAAAAAATGAATCAAAAATGATATATGGTGATTACCATCGTCGTCCTGAGGATCTACCTGCTCGGTTACGTTGTCGTTTCCCAGTCACTTTCGTGAAACCATCTGCTTCATCTGAATTTGTCACATGTTTGGAATAACTCTCGTCCTCAGTGAAGGAAGACATGAATTCCATCATCTCTATGTAGTTCGCATTTTCGGTAGGAGTGATTGACCTGAATACTTCGAATGGAGTTTCTCCATCTGAGTTAACAGCAGTCATATCAGCATGGTTTTCAATCAAGTATCTAGCAAGACCAACTCGGAGATTCCAAATAGCGGCACTTATTAGTGGAAGCTTGTATTTCGACAAAAGGATGATGTTTCTCAAGAAATTCCTGAACCGTGCGCTAGGAAATGTCTCAATTAGCTCTATAATGAGATTATCACTAACAGTTGCGTTATTCATGAGTTGATTGATGACATTTACTAGCAACTTGATGTTCAACCGTTCATTCTTTCCTCCTTGTACGAGAACACATTCAATTAGTTGAGGAAGTTGATTGTCTGATTGGATAGCATCGGAAACTTTTTTCTCAAGTTTGGTCTTAACATCTTTCCAAATCCTAACAGTATTCCCGACATTTATAGAGATATCTCCATCATGTCCATTAACGAATTTGGTATCTTTCCCTTCACCAATCTGGCAGTTGCGGAGAGCAGAAGTCAATCGGTCTCTTATAATTTCCTCAGGAGTTTTAACAGGTTGGTGTACCATCTGTCTCGTAACATGCTCGTTAGAAACAACAACAACAGGAACATATGATATCATAGAGGCAGGAGCCTTTGGGGAGATCCTTTTCACAGCATCTCTCATCCTTTGAGATGCCACGCTAGTATGTACGTATCGAGAGTCATTCTCATCATCAGTATTCGTGAAAGAAGCGCTAATCGTGTCAAGTAGCATACTGATAACATTATGACGTACAACATCATCCTGTGAAACAAGTGTCTGTTTGTTTGATAAAATCTTACAAAAATTCGAGGCATTTTCAGACACAAATGACATGAATTCTGCTTTCGATATTTTTAGTTGCCATACAATGACATCAGACACCAATTCTAGAATACGGATCAACGCTGTCTCTTCGATTTGGATTGGATGAATTTTCATTCTCATTGAGATGTAGATCAAACTACAGTGATTTTGGCATTCAGCGAATCCCCTAAAGAAAACACATAGTTGTTCCATCTCCATCTTGTACTTCCTACAGAATTCAACTGTTTCCTCAAAGGCTGTTGCGAATCCAAGACGTTGGATAGTTTTAAAAGTGTCAGATTCACTTCCAAACCGCATGTAAAAACGGTTACCATTCTCAAAATAATCACACAATGTGGTTAAACATGCTCCTCGAAATCTCTCAGTTGGAGAGTATGTTGATGGACATTTATATCCCAAGAATGAATTCACAAACGATTCATCAGAGAAAAAATTATCGTTGATCTCTTTTGCTGTGAGGTCAGCCGTCCAAACTTTATTGAAAATATCAACATATGATTTATCCTGACGAAGTTGCTGTTGAACAGCAGAAGTGCTACCAAAAGCTACCACGTTTTTAAGACGTAGTTGCGGGGGCACATACGCATTGTCAAGTTGGAGACGCCGCGGTCTCCAAGCTCGCTGGGGGTCAGACATCAGTCTCTGAAAACTGGAAGAATCGCAATCGCACATCCCTTCCATGGTAAAAACTTAATAGTTTAATGAATATTATATACATTATTTTTTTCAATTTTTTTATAATAGGGTTAAAAGCCATAAAAAATTGAAAAAAAAGTATATAATTACCATATTATATAATAGGATTTTAATTAATTATGGACTCAACCGATGTGCTTGAATATCTGAAATGCTACACAAGACCCAACCCTACAAATCCTCCAGTTCCTGTTATCCACCCTGAATTTGATGAAGAAGGAAACTATAATGGAACTTCGATGGTAATTGTTGTGTATACTGGTGAATATATTCCTAATGGATTTTTTTCCAATAGTAAATATGGAACTGTTGTATATCTTGCTGGTATTTCAAATCTTGGAAATGATAGATGGAGAGATAAAACTGTTGACATTATTCAACAACAACATTTTGAGAAATATGTTGTTGTTGTAGTTCCTACTCCTAGAAATAGAAAAATTGATGGTTGGGATACAACTAGTAGCATGAAACTTGATATTTCTTTATAAATTTCGAATAATATTAAGTATTTTTAATGTTTTTAATGATCAATTTAATATAGAAATATATACATTTATTATCAACAAATACG
>Ga0257125_1002917_pt1 | contig 13001 bp, 11 predicted proteins | sample SI106_200metaG_FD_190183 | JGI IMG/M metagenome (GOLD analysis project Ga0257125, IMG submission 190183) | Marine microbial communities from Saanich Inlet, British Columbia, Canada - SI106_200 | ecosystem: Environmental > Aquatic > Marine > Inlet | place: Canada: British Columbia | collected...
CAAAAAGCCTTTGTTTATGTGGCTTCTATTGGAGAGAGTTTATTTAAATTTTTCAAAGAAGATCCAGGGGCCGATTTGGATTCGGCCTTAACCTTGGCGGCTGGCTGGATAAAAAAACTTCATGGCTTTGATTTGAAAAAAAATAAATTTGATTGGCCTGATTTTAGGGTAGCCAATATGATACCAACTCCAGAAAAGTTTATGGCTGATTTTATAGAAGACGACAAAGAACAAGGTAAATTGGTGACTGACCTTTATAATCAAATGCATGAGTTGGAGCTAAAATATCAAACAGAGTATCCACAATCTTTGATTTATGGAGATTATCATCCAGAAAATATTATCATAAATGGTTTGGATGCTAGTGACTTGGAAATGATTGATTTTACCGATCTGGCCTTGGGCGATCCAATGGTAGACTTGGGAGCTTTTATTCAGCAGTTTGATTTTATGGGGCACAATTTTGTATCTAGAGAAAAAATAAACCAGAATAAAAAACTTTTTGTGGAAGCTTATTTCAAAAAACCATTAGATGAAATAAAAACAGAATACATAAAAAGAATAAATCTTTATCAATCTTGGACAGCTTTACGGACAGCTATATTTTTGTTTTATATGAGAGATATGGACAATCCGATTCATGATTTATTAGAAGATTGTAAAAATTATATTAACTTGTCAGCAAAAGAGGAAAAAGAAATTAATTTACACTAAGTATGAAAAATCCAAAACACAACATCATCTTTGAGGGGCCAGAGTTGGCGGGTAAAAGTTTTTTGATGAGCGAAATTTATAATTTTTTGGAACCAAAATACAACACAGGTGGAAAAATATTAGATGGTTGCCACTGGTTCAATTGTGATGTAGGTATTTTTGGTACAAAATTTGGTGAAGTTGTTGTAGAAAAATATTTGGATTTGATGGAGGCTATAAGTGATACAAATGTAATGGCAGAAAAATTTCATCTTACTGAGGCTGTCTACCAAAGACTTTATCATGAAAAAGAATTTGATTATAAAGATATTGAAGATCGTCTAAAAAAACTAAATACAAAGATTATTTTGGTCACTTTTGATGAAGATGAAAAAATGTTGTCCAAGCGACTAGAAGATAGGCTCAATCTTTATCCTCACTATAGCCGAATAGCTCAAAAACCAGGGGATTATATCAAACAACAACGAGTGTATCTTCAGCTCATAAAAGACAGTCAACTTGAGTATTTGGTGGTCAATGCTTCACAATTGCCAAACCCAGAAATAGTCGAGCAAATTTTAAAATTTTTAAAAGAAAAATAGACCAATAAAAGCACCTTTTTAAAATTAGTATAAGAAGGTGTTTTTTGATATAATAGATGTGTAATTTTTAAAGATTTTAATGAAAAAAGCTTTTGTAGGTTTTGATGTAGGAGGTACAAATATAGAGGCTGGCCTAGTATCCGAGCAAGGCAAGATTTTGGCTCTTTTTTCACACCCAGCTCAGACAAACAAAGGCAAAAAACAAATAGCTCAAAATACGATCAAAGTATTGGAAAAGCTTTTGACTCCGGATATAAAATGTTTAGGAATTTGTTTGGCCTGGCCCAGTCCAGCTAATATGCCTTTGACTATTTCGGAGATAAAGAAAATTATCAGTCAAAAGTATAAGTGCCCTGTATTTTTTGAAAATGATGCTAACTTATTTACTTTGACTGAAGCACTGAGAGGGCAGGGTAAAAAACATAAAACAGTGGTAGGTGTTACCCTTGGTACAGGCGTCGGTTGTGGAGTGGTAGATAACAAGAAAATATTCAATGGTCGCGGAGAGGCTTCTGAGTTTGGACACGTATCTTTAAATTTTGATGGACCGAAATGTGTTTGTGGTAATAAAGGTTGTTTTGAAGAATATGCTGGTTCCAGGGCTTTGAAGCGCTTGGCCAAGAAATATAAATTAACCGCCAAGAATGGACAAGAACTTTATAATCTAGCAAGACAGGGTAATAAAAAAGCTTTGAAGCTTTGGCAAGAATTTGGTAAGTATTTAGGCATTGGTTTAACATCAATAACAAATGCTTATGATCCGGATGTTATTATTTTAGGAGGACAAATTTCCAAGGCTTATAAATATTTTGACAAAGCAATGAAACAAGAAATAAAAACCAAAGCTTTGTTGAAGCCACCAATAATCAAAGTATCAAAATTTAAAAATGCAGCTATAGCGGCAGCAGCTTTCGCTAGCAAATAATTTTTATGAAAGATTATACACAAGATTGTTACAAAGAAGCCATTAAAGTATTAAAAGCAAATTCTACAAAATTTGGTGTATTGGCTAGTGGTAAATCTGCCAAGGCCAAGGGTAGAAGTTATCGTTCGGTTTTTGGTAGAGATGCTTCAATATCATCTATGGGCATGGTTTTGAGTAAAGATAAAATATTACTAACTGCAGCTCGTCATAGCCTAGAAACTTTGGCCAAATATCAAGCTGATAATGGTCAAATAGCTTTTTGGGTAAAACCAGAAAAGAAGGAAGCGGATTTTTATTATACCGGTTCTATTGATTCTACTTTATGGTGGCTTATTGCTATCAAGTTTTTTGATAAAAATACAAAACAGAGCTTGAGCAAAAAGTTTAGTAAGCAGATTAAAAAAGCCATCAATTGGTTGGAGTGCCAAGAACATCCCAATTTTCATCTTTTGAGTCAAAACGAAACTAGTGACTGGGCCGACTTGATGCCTCGTACTGGTTTTGTACTTTATAGCAACTCTCTTTGGTATTGGGTAAAGCGTATGTACAATCTAAACAAGGCGGATCAAACCAAAGAATATTTTAATTATATTTTTGATAGAGCAAGTACTCCAAGTAAAAAAGTATTCAAAGAAAATACAAGACTAGAAAAATTACTTTCTCATATCAAAAAAAATAAAAAAGATCCAAGCTATCTTAGTTTTGTAAATTATACTTTTTATGGAACAGAGGGTGATGTCTTTGGGAATATATTGGCTTGCCTGGTTGGCTTGGCTGATGACAAAAAGACAGAAGAGGTTATTGATTATTTATTGGCTCAAAATGCCAACAAACCACATCCAATCAAAGCAACCCTTAGGCCGATAAATAGAAAGGATAATATTTGGCGACCTTATATGTATCATTTGAAGCTAAATAAAGTAAATGAATATCACAATGGTGGTATCTGGCCTTTTATTGGAGGATTTTGGGTGATGCTTCTAAATATTTTTGACCAAGAAATTTCTCACGAAGCATTAAATAACCTTGCCAAGTTGAACAAACAAAACAATTGGCAATTCAATGAATGGTTTCATGGGAAAAATGGTAAAGCCATGGGTATGCCACAACAATCATGGAATGCAGCCATGTATATAGTGGCTTATAAAAGTTTAAATAATTAATTTTATATAATGTCAAAATCAAGAAAACTAAAAGTATTGATGGCTGGGGCAGAACTAGCTCCGTTTGCCAAAGTAGGCGGCCTGGGCGATGTGATGGGAGCCCTACCAAAAGCCCTAGCTAGAAACAATGTAGATGTAAAAGTAATGTTGCCTTTTTATGGTCATATTGATAAAAGAAAACACAAAGTAAAGTTAGTCGAGAAAAATATTTCTATAGAGATTGATAATGAAGTAGATTCTTTTGATCTTTATAAGACAACTTTACCTGGTAGTAGGGTGCCTCTTTTTTTGGTAAAGCATCCAATTTTTGATTTTAAAAAAGTATACATAGGAAGTAAGAATGTTGTTAAGATGTCTGGCAAGAGAAAAGAAATTAAGGATATTCAAAGATTTGCATTCTTTGCCAAAGCAATTGCCAGAACTATTGAAAAAAAGAAATGGGAACTAGATGTTGTCCATGCTCATGATTGGCACTTGGCATTGTTGCCAACTTTTATTGATGAGTATAGTTTGAGACATCCACATTTTAGAAATATAAAAACTTTATTTACAATTCATAATTTGGCTATGCAGGGTATCACGGGCTTGGATATTGTAGATTATGGTGGCTTGCACAACAAAATGACCCCAGCCTTGATGGAAGATTATTATGACAAAGACGGTGATGTGATAGATTTTATGAAAGTAGGCATTTTGTCAGCTGATTATATCAATACCGTTAGTCCAAATTATGCCAAAGAAATTTTGACCAAAGAATATGGCGAAGGCTTAGAACAATATTTACAACGTCGTAAGAAAAATCTTTATGGCATCATCAATGGTATAGATGTCAGGGTATTTGATCCTCAAAAAGATAAATTTTTGAAAAAGAAATATTCCTTGAAGACTGTTGGTAAAAATAAAAAAATTAATAAACAATTTTTACAGACCAAACAAGGATTGGCAAAAAATGATGTACCTTTATTTGGTCTGGTATCTAGACTGGTCAGTCAAAAGGGGATGGATATATTGGTACCAGCTCTAGATAAAGTACTAGCAAAGAATGAAATGCAGGTAATTGTTTTGGGCACTGGTGATCCAATGATTGAAAAACAAGTTGTGGCTTTGGCCAAAAAATATCCCAAAAAAGTAAAAGCCAATATTACCTTTAGTCTGGATATGGCCCAAAGAATATATGCAGGCAGTGATTTCTTTTTGATGCCTTCTCGATTTGAGCCTTGTGGATTGGGACAAATGATGGCTATGCGCTATGGTACAGTGCCAATAGCTCGTAAGACAGGGGGTCTCAAAGATACAGTAAAAAATAACAAAACAGGAGTTGTTTTTGAAAAATATACCATCACTGCTACCAAGGTAGCTCTGGAGCAAGCTTTGAAAATTTATAACAACCCAGTCAAAATGGAAAAAATGGTCAAAGCTGGCATGAAAGAAGATTTTTCTTGGGAGAATTCTGCCAAGATGTATAAAAATTTGTATAAAAAACTAAAGTAAAATATATGTCAATGAAAAAACCTGAGATTAGAAAAGATTACATTCAGGAAAAATATGTAATCATTGCCCCCAAGCGTGGTAAAAGACCACATGATACCGTACGTCCACAGCAAGCCCAAAAGAAAATGGTGACTTCTTGTATTTTTTGTCCAAACAATTTGCATGGCGTACCTAGTTTGTATAAAAAAGGTAAAGATGATGATTGGGATATAAATATTATAGCCAACAAATATCCAGCAGTGTCTCTAGACAATGACAAGGCCTATGGACAACAGGAGGTAGTAGTAGAGACGTCAGACCATACACTTGAGTTGGAAGATTTGTCTACCGAACACATAACAGATTTGTTGGACGCTTATTCTGAAAGAACAAAAGAGATTTCCAAAAATAAAGAAATAGATTATATTTTGATTTTCAAAAATGATGGTGGTGTAGCAGGGGCTAGTCTCCAGCACGCGCATAGTCAGATTTTTGCAACCAAGTTTTTACCACCTCACCTTTTGGATAAATCACAAAGACAGCAAGCCTACAAACTAAAACATGGCAATTGTGTTTATTGTGATGTTATAGCCAAAGAGTCAAAAAGTCCTAGGCTGATATATAAAGACAAAAATGTAGTAGCCTTTACACCGTATGCTTCAATGTTTAACTATGAAGCTTGGATAATGCCAATTGCTCATCGAGATAATATTACAGAGTTGACCACGGCCGAAAAAAAATCTTTTGCCAAAGTGTTAAAACATCTTTTGATAAAAATAGGTGATTTGGATTTACCTTACAATTTTTATTTTCATCAAGTAATAAATGATAACGATCAACATCTATATATGAAGGTAGTACCACGTGGTTCTGTTTGGGCTGGAGTAGAGATAGGATCTGGCCTAATTATCAATCCTATTGATCCTGCTGAAGCAGCTGAGTTTTATAGAAAAGGCTTGAAATAGTTGGTATAAATTATGTGTATCTAAAAAACCCTCCTCGAGCTGAGCTTGAAGGGGGTTTTTGTTTACAAGGTTGACAATTTGGGGCTTTGATGGTATTTTGCTATGAAGTTTAAAGTACTTTAAATAACCCAACAAGGAGTCAAAACCATGGAAATCACGCAAATTGCGCCTTTGTCTGTAATCATAGCAGGAGCCGGCTTTGGTTTACTTATTCTCTACTATACACAAAGATTTTTTGCCCAGAGCTCAATCAAGACAAAATCATTTTTCCTATTTTACATCCTTTTCCCTTTTTTGGTGGTTTCGGTATTATTCCGAGGATTCATCAATATTGGTGAGATGAGTGAGACAGTAGATTATATACTGATTGCAAAATACCTGGGTAGCTACTGGGTAGCTATCAGTGCTCTGTTTTTGCTCGAAAAAGTATTTGACGGATCGTCATTCTTTTATTGTATGATGATACTTCTAGCTTTGGCTGGACTGATACTGACTCCACAATTTGCTCCGCAAGTCTTGGATCAGTTTATGGAGATCCTAAATGAGCAGTTGTCTGCTCTCTAAATACAAAATAACCCCGTATGAGAAATACGGGGTTTTTATTTTATCTATTTTCCCAATATATAAGCTTCGGCTCCTATGGGTTTGTCAGAGTCTTTTTTAATAATCGAGCTCATTATTCTTTTTTTAGAGAATCTCTTATTTCTCGTAAAAGTAAAATATCTTCAGTTGGTTGAGTTGGCTTGGCTTCTTCTTTTTTCTTTAGTTTATTGATTTGTTTGATTACGATAAATATTGCAAAAGCAATAATCACAAAATCAATAATAGTGTTGATGAATAGGCCGTATTTGAGAGTGACAGCTTCTACACCTTCGGAAGCTTCTTTTAAAGTTATTGATAGATTTGAAAAATCAACTCCACCCAAGAGGATGCCGATTGGGGGCATGATGATGTCAGCTACAAATGAGCTAACTATTTTTCCAAAAGCAGCGCCAATGATGATACCAACGGCCATATCCATGACATTGCCTTTGAGGGCAAATTTTTTGAATTCTTTTAACATATATTATTTTAATATTTTTTTTATTTTTAAAATGATTTCCTCAGTATTTTTATCGTGAATCAATAAATAATCAGCTTCGTTATTTTTAGGCTCATCAAAGCTAGGTTTTTGTATTTTTTCGTATAAATCTTTCCAACCATGTCCCCCTATTTTTTTATCAAATCTTTCTATATTTTTATATAGCTTTTCTTCAGTTATTTTGTGCCTAATAATGATGGTTTTTATTTTTTTGTTGCTTTTTTTTATTATTCCTAGTATTTTATCACGAACTTTTTTTCGGCCATTATTTGAATCAAGTAAAACGGAGTATCTTTCTGCCAACAATGTTGATATCAAAGCTTTTTGTATAGCCTTGTTGCTTTTTTGTCTAATTATATAAGCAGGACCATCTACAGAATTATTGTCTTGAAAAACAGGGTAGTTTTTATTTAAAAAATTAAGTATGGAATCAGAATCAATTTTTATTAATTCTGGCACAGCTTTATTTATTTTTTTAGCCAAAGTAGTCTTCCCTGATCTGGAAAAACCATTTAGTATTATCAGGGCCTGTTTCATATTTTTCATTTTTAAATATAATTTAAGACATTACTTAATTTTTTGATAGTTTTTTTGATTTTTTTACCTTGAGGATCTTTTTTCATGTACTCGGACTCAATCAGTAGTGCATCTACACCAACTTTTCTGGCCGGAGTATAATCCCAACGACAATTATCGCCAACCATCAATGCTTTGTTTTTTGGGATAGCTCTTTTTTTTAAAATTTTTACTATAAACTCTCCTTTTGAGCCATGATGCAATCTAGTGGCATGAATTTCATCAAATAAGTTTTCTAATTTAAAGTGAGCTACTTTATTGTTTATTATATTATCAGCTTCTTTTGGTGGATGTGGATGAGTTGAGAGTAATATAGTAATAACTCCGGCTTTCTTTAATTTTTTTAGTGTGTTCAATACAGTGGGTATCATAATCAGGTGTTTGTTGTGATTGTCTTCACTCTCATCCAATAAATATACCCAATGTGGCTTTTCTTTATATCTTGTTTTTTTTGGATACCAAAGGGTGCCATCGCCATCAAAAAATATAATTTTCTTTTTCAATTTCATATCTTAAATCTTTGCTTAAACATATTGTGAGCTTTTTTTAAAGCCAAGGGGTATCCTTCTACCACACCTTGCATCACAAGGATTGGTATTTTTTTGAAATATAGTTGTGATCTATATAGGAATTCTTTATCTTTTTTACCATTGTAAAGTTCATAAACTCTGTGGGTAAATTTATTGCCGTAGATCCATAGGCTTGTAAAATCAATAGCAGGGTCTCCAAATTCACGATCACTAAAATCAATAATATTTAATCGTTTCTTTTTATTGTTCCAAAGTAAGTGTTCCCACTTTAAGTCAGTGTGTATTAAGGTGTTTGAATATTCTTGCTTGAGAACAATTTTTAGCTCATCAAAAAATATTTCAACTGCTTTTATCTCATTTTTCTTGAGTTTAGGAAAAACAAGTTTTCTGGCATTACGAACTAATGCATTGTAGTTTTTCTTTACATTAGTTGGTTGAACTTTAAATTTGCGAATAATAGGCCCAGGGGTTGCATGTAGCGACGTGATGAAGCTGGCTAGCTGTTTAGCAATCTTTTCTTTGTCAACTGCGCTTAAGCGCTTAAATTGCGCTGGTTTTAGCTCTTTACCATCAAGCATCTTATATCCAGCAAATGACTTATCTTTGGATATATAGGTATATTCAGGAATACCAACGGTGACTTTGTTTTTTAGATAATCAAGTAATCTAGTTTCGTTGTATAATTGATTTTCTAAGTTATCAGCAGCTTTTTTGGGAGTACGAAAAATAGTTTTATTATCAAGAGCCATAGCAAAATGATCCCAGCCATGTTCAAGTAGAGTATATTTTTTATATTTTAGTTTTGGGAATTCTTTTTTTATTTTTTCTAAGAAAATTTTTGCTTCCATAAGATTATTTTATCTTGGCAAATTTTCTTTTACCAGCCTGGACTATATCCCCAGATTTTATTCTCAACTCTTCTTTGAAAGATAAAACTTTTTCGTCATTTAGTCTCATACCACCACCATTTATCAAGCGACGAGCTTCACTTTTTGATGTAGAAAAGTTCAACTCTACTAAAAGGTCAATGGGGCTTATACGATTGGCTGATATTTTGTGTTCAGGAATATCAGTTGGCTTTCCTTTGTCTGCAAAGATTTTGACAAATTCATCAGCTGCTTTTTTGGCTTGCTTTGCTCCATGATAGATAGAAACAATTTCTGTAGCTAATTGGAATTTGTAGTCACGAGGATTTTCGCCATCCTTGAGTTGTTCGGCTATTAGGTTTATTTCAGCTTGAGGAATTCTAGTACAAAGCTCATAAGCATCTATAATCATACCATCGGTCCAAGACATTACTTTTCCAAACATATTAGCTGCTGAATCATTGAGGGCTAGCATATTACCTTCGGTCTTGCCCATTTTTTTGCCAGAGTTGTCTACCAAGAGTTTCATGGTGATGACAAACTTTTCTTTGTTTGCCATAGACTTCATCAAGGTGCGACCAGACAGCATATTAAAAGTTTGGTCATTGCCACCAACTTCACCATCGACATCCATAGCTACTGAGTCATAGGCCTGAAGAACGGGGTACATAAATTCGTGTAAGTGGATTGGCTTGCCAGCCTTGATGCGTTCTTGAAACATATCACGTTCCAAAAGTTGTTGGACTGTAAATTTTGTAGATAGATTGAGCACATCACCAAAATTCATTTTGTTGTGCCAAGTGCTATTGTATTTTAGTTCAACTTTATTTTTGCCAGCAAACTCCAAAATAGTCTTAGCTTGTTTTTGGTAGTCTTTGGCATTTTGCAAAACTTGCTTAGGAGTCAGGGCTTGGCGAGTAGCAGACTTGTCAGTTGGATCACCGACAGTACCAGTAAAATCACCAATCAAAAGTATGACCTTGTGGCCCAATTCTTGGAACTGCCTGAGCTTTTCCATGGGTATAATATGCCCTAGATGCAAAGTCGGCCCAGTTGGATCTATACCCAAATACAAAGTGAGCTGTTTATCACTATTTAGTTCATTTTCTAAGAATTCTTTGGAAGGGTAAATATTGGCCACGCCCCTAGTCAAAATCTCTTGAATTTTTTCCTTATCTGTACTAATCTTACTCATACTTTTTACTTTAGTTATTATATTTAAATTATAGCGTATTCTTGCTATAATTAAAACACTATGCCAATACCACAGTTAAAGTCAAATTTTAAGCGCCGCAGTATTGCTGATTCAGATGCTGGATTTAGTTCTAGGCGCATAGTAAGCGATGTCAGGAACAAGAAAAAGAAAAAACCTGGCCGTTTTTTGTATAAAAAAGGCTCTTCTAGCAAATCTCACAAGACAAAAAAGTCTGTTAGTGGTAAATGGTGGGTTCGTTTTATCAAGCGTACTTGGCCATATGCCCTGGGGTTGGTATTTTTGGGTGGTATCTTTATCGTAGGATTATTTGCCTATTATTCAAAAGATTTACCAGATGTTGGTAACTTGATTGATAGATCAGTAGCCCTAAGTACCAAGATTTATGATAGTTCTGGTGAGGTATTGCTTTATGAGCTTCATGGAGCAGAAAATCGTACTCATATTAATTTGGAAGATTTACCTGATTATGTCAAAAATGCCACAATAGCAATTGAGGACAAGGATTTTTATAATCATTCGGGCATTTCTTTGCGCGGTATTATTCGTGGACAGGTCATGCCTCGTTTACAAGGTAAGCGAGCCCAGGGCGGCTCTACTCTTACTCAGCAATTTGTCAAAAATGCCATTCTTACCAATGAGCGCAGAGTCTCCAGAAAGGTAAAGGAGTGGATTTTGTCTTATCAACTTGAAAATAAGTATTCCAAGGATCAAATTTTGGAATTTTATATAAACGAAATACCTTATGGTAGTTCTGCTTATGGTGTAGAATCAGCTGCGCATTATTATTTTGGTAAAGCTGCCAAAGATTTGACTTTGGCAGAAGCGGCAACCTTGGCTGCCTTACCACAGGCACCTAGTTATTATTCTCCTTATGGTGGTAATAAAGATGCTTTGATGGGCAGGCAGCGGACCGTTTTAAAACTTATGGTTGAACAGGGTTATATTAGTGAGGAAGAGGCAGACTTGGCTCGAGCCGAAGAACTAAATTTTAAACAAAGAATTGAAAATATAAAAGCTCCGCACTTTGTGATGTATGTCAAAAGTCAATTGGAAGAAAAATACAGCGCAACTATGATTGAGCAAAGTGGTTGGAAGATTATTACTTCACTTGATTGGGATCTCCAGCAAAAAGCCGAGGCAACTATTGAAGAAATTGCTCCTGATAATCTAGAAAGATTTGAAGCCACCAATGCAGCTTTAGTTTCTGTAGATGTGGAGACTGGGAATATTTTGGCCATGGTCGGTTCCAAGGATTATTTTGATGACGAAATAGATGGGCAGGTAAATGTAGTTACGTCACTCAGGCAACCAGGTAGCTCTCTCAAGCCTTTGGTGTATTTGACTGCTTTTGAAAAAGGCTATCGTCCTGATACAATGCTATTTGATTTGGAAACAAACTTTGCTTCAGCAGGAGAGGCTTATGAGCCAAAAAATTATGACTTAGAACAAAGAGGCCCAGTGACAATGCGCCAGTCTTTGGCAGGCTCTCTCAATATTCCAGCTGTAAAAACTCTTTATTTGGCAGGAGTGCACAATGTGACTGATTTGGCAGGAAAATTTGGCTATACATCTTTGGGTGATCCTGATAGATATGGACTTTCATTGGTTTTGGGTGGAGCAGAAGTAAAATTACTTGAACACACAAATGCTTATGCTACATTTGCCAGAGAAGGAGTCTATAAAGACAGTGTTTCTATACTAAAAGTTGAAGATTCAGACGGTAATATAATAGAAGAATACAATGAAGATAAGGGTAGGAGGGTAATAGAAAAAGAGCATGTAAATTTGTTGAACAATGTTTTGTCAGACAATGGGGCCAGGGCCTATGTTTTTGGAGAGGCCAATTATCTGACTTTGCCAGACAGGCCAGCTGGTGCCAAGACAGGTACTACCAATGATTATCGCGATGCTTGGTTGATGGGTTTTACTCCAAACATTGCCACAGGTGTCTGGGTAGGCAACAACGACAATACAGCTATGGCCGAAGGAGCCAGTGGATCAAGCGCGGCTGCTCCAATTTGGAATAAATACATGAGAGAAGCTACGGCGACCAGAGAAGTAAAATATTTCAAAGAACATGAGCCCGAGGAATGCGACAAGCCAATGGTTTGTGGTGGTGAAGGTCAAGAAAAAACAGTACGGATAGACAAGATGTCAGGTAAGTTGGCCACCGAATATACTCCATACACTCAAATAGAAGAAAAGAAATTTTTGGAACTCCACAATATTTTGTATTATGTGAATATAAATGATCCATTGGGAGAGCCTCTTTCTGATCCAAACAAAGAGCCGCAGTATGGTCTGTGGGAAGGTCCTGTTTTGAAATGGATAGAAGAACAAGGTTACACAAATGAGAGCGTGCCAACTGAAGAGGATGATATTCATTTGGCACATTTGCGTCCAAATATAAATTGGCGCACACCAAATAATAATCAGACAATAAAACAAGCTTCTTTTGCAATGCAGGTGACTGCCAGTGCACCACGAGGGGTGGAGCGGGTAGAATATTTTGTGGGAGATCAAAAAGTAGGCACTTCTTATAACGAGCCTCATAGCTACACTTATAAAGTAGACCCTTTCCTTAGCAATGGTACATATGAAATCAAGGCGATTGCTTTTGATGACCAGGATAATTTTTCTGAAACAATTCGCAATATAAATTTGCAACTAGATAGTTCTGCTAGAGATTATAATATTATTTGGCTCCAACCAAATGATGGAGGTACAATCAGTAAAGCAGATTTGCCAATAAGTATAGAAATAAATATCGACAAACCAAATATGGTTCGTAAGATAGATTTTTATTATCTAACCCCAGATGACAACTCGCATTGGTTTACTTATCTTGATTCTCCAATTCCAAACAATATTTTTACCACTCTAGGAGAAGAACTTGATTTAGGAGTGCACAAAC
>Ga0257125_1002918_pt1 | contig 12996 bp, 15 predicted proteins | sample SI106_200metaG_FD_190183 | JGI IMG/M metagenome (GOLD analysis project Ga0257125, IMG submission 190183) | Marine microbial communities from Saanich Inlet, British Columbia, Canada - SI106_200 | ecosystem: Environmental > Aquatic > Marine > Inlet | place: Canada: British Columbia | collected...
AAAATAAAAGGAAAAATTGTCGAATACAATGGAGAATTTGAGCTACAGGCAGAACAGATAATCAAAACAAATGATTGAACAAATAATAATCACTATAATTTTGGGGTGTGCATTTGGGATAATAACAGGCAACGATTGACCGAATCTTCGGTTGATTTCTCATTCTATCTCTTTACTTTACCGTCACTTTACAAAACTTAAATACGGTTTTGAATTAATGTGAGGTATGGAAAAGATGAGCTATGATAGGATAGGAAATGTAAATATTCGAGAAGATGGTAAAAAGAGAAATATCTTTGACAAGGTAAATGAGATAAAGCGTGATATTAAACTAATTCTTCCCGAATTGGAAAGTGATAAGCTTATACGAATGTTGAGTAAAATCAGGACATACTTGGCACATAAACGAAAGGGTGTTCCTTTGGGCAGAAGAGGTTGGAAAGGCTATCGGGATCTAACTTCTAATGAAAGGATTCTCTATGAATATATTCTCAAGAATGGGCTGAATGCCTCCACGACCTATCGTTGGTTCATAGCCACTAGATTACCCTCAGATGTTAAAGAAAGGCTCTCAAAGGGGCAACTAAGCTTCAGAAAGGCCATGGAAATCAGTGCTAACAGGAGAAGAGCTGAATATAACAGCAAATCTGTCGATATTCTTGAAGAGATAAAGATTGCCATGAGGGGATTATAAAATGGGTAATAAACATAAACTGCCAAATGCTTTTGATCCAGATCAGTTAATCAGATTATTTGATGTAATGAATAATGTGAAAGTTGGTGTTGCATCTGCACTTGCATTCTTTTGTGGTCTTCGTATTTCTGAGGTTTGTAATTTGAGAATTGACAATGTGAACTTCAATGATAAAAAACTCAAAGTTGTGGATAGCAAATATACATTAAGGAAAAAGAATAATTATGGAAAGGATAGATACATTCCAATTCCAGATCAAATGATTAGTCCATTGAAGAAATGGATTAATTTGATACAAGGTGGTCAATGGTTATTTCCTTCTGACAAATCTCCAGACGATCCACTTCGTAAAAAAAGTTTATATGAACAATACAGAGTATTCTTGAAACGAGCAGATCTGGAAATACCTGAATATGACATACCATTTAAGTGCAAAGTTAATGGCAAAACTGAGAAGAGAATGGTTACTCGCCACAGATATAACTTTCATACTCTTAGACATTCCTATGGAACTTACTTACGAAACAAAGGAGTTGCTCTAGAAGACATCAAAGAACTAATGGGGCATGAACGATACGACACAACTCTTGTTTATGCAAAGATAGCAAGCACTCAAAAAAGAAAAGCTGTAAACGAAGCATTTAGTACGCAGTTACGGCAACAAGTAATTCCACAACAAGAAGTTCAAAGGATTGCTTATCCACAACAAGGACAATCACCAATTGAGTTCTTGCAGATGCAAATGGTCAGAGGAGAAATCACAAAAGAAGAATATCAAGAGAAACTTCAATTATTACAACCCATTGCAGTAAAACAAATACAATAGGGAAATTATAAAAGAAGTTCCCTAAATTTTTGTTTAATCATTTCTTTTCTTTTTTCAAAGAACTCTTCAAAATTGGAGAACTCAAAAGACGTTTCTTTTGGTAGATAATGCTTTGCACAGTAATCTCTTTTTTCATCATCTGTTTTGTTTACTTCTTCAAACCATTCTTTAAAATCTTTATTGGATTTCTCTTCATTAGGTAATCCTTCTAAAAGTTGAATGTTTGAAACATAATCAACATTATCCATATAATAATCTATATTCTCTTCTGAAATCTCTCGTTTTCTTAAGTCTCGTTTTCTGAACCAACTTCTAGGGAATATATGGTCTTGGTGAAATCTATGTCTTAAATCTAAAGTAGGATATAACAAAGACATTGCAGAGAATGTGTGTCCTTTCCCATATTTATACAATAACAAATTATCAACATCATCTTCTGTAAAAGTTAATGATTTATTTGTTCCTTTGAATTTTTCAATAATTTTTTCGAAAGGGAACGAATTGTGTTCTTCTTTAATTATTGTTCTAATAGGTCTTAGTACATTATCTGGCTGACCACTAAATGCTCGTTTTAATAATGATAAGTTAAACCACTTCTTTATTGTTTTTCTATCTTCTAAGAATTCAGAAGATTGAACAAAATTAGAAGGATTGCCTTTTGACAGTATATAATATGCAATTGGAATGATTGCGTTTGCAGATGTTAGAGTTTGATGATTGTAACCAAATGAAGCAACCAATTCAACAGACAGCATTAAAGTTTGTTTTATAGCATCCCAATTTGCTTCGATTTTCTTCATATTTTCAGTGTTAAAATTATCAACTTTGAAAGCCATATCTTTTATGTCAGAAAGAACTAAACAATTTTTTAACACAAAGTCTTTATTGAATTCAAAATTTTCTCCAATTCTATTTAAGTCATCAACAAAAGAAGTTATTTCTTCTCGTGCATCTTTTTCGGTCCATTGAGCTGTTGCAATTGAGAGTAATAAATCTGAATAGCTTAATTGTGTTCCGCCACTATTTACTCTTATGAAAATGTTTAAGACTTTATCAAGTTCTTGTGATGTTTCGAGATAAAAGTTAATATTTTCATTTTGATTTATGACTTCAAATAAACGAACTAAACAATCAGAAGCGAATTGGTCTGCAACTAATTCATTTTCTCTTAAATAATTGAAAATTTCTTGAAGTTTTTCAAAACTCGTAATTTTTCCTACTTCAAACCAAAATATTTTTTCATTCTTTTCTTTTGCTTCTTCTTCTGTTAAGAAATCGAAGTTATATAACAGCTCAAAGTTTTCTGATTTAGATAGTAAATTTAGATATAATTTTCTTTTAGGATAAGCGTTATCATTATCTTTTCTTTTGTAAATCATCTTATAGGAATAAGTTCCTTTTAAAGCAATATAGATTGAAGTTAGTCTTTGTTGCCCATCGAGAATTGCAGTTATGTTTTCTTCCGATGTAACATTAGCTTTAGGGTTATGTTTGTTATCTCTTTCGTGATAATCTCTAATGAACTCATAGAATTGGAAATCATTAACCTTATCTTTACTTACTTCCCAAAAAAGGAAAGAACCAATAGGATAACCTCTCATTAAGCTATCAAATAATTTAATTATTTGATCTTCATCCCATACAAATTCTCTTTGAATTGCAGGTAAAAGATATTTGTGTCTATGCACTCCTTCTGTAACTTCTTTAATTGTAATTGGTTTTTGAAATGATGATTTTTTGCCGTCCATTTTATTACCTCATAAGTTTAATACTATATTTAAATTATTTGATTATCTCCTTCAGCTTTTGGGTAATCCATATCATTCCTTCAGTATCTAATCCACAGTACTTGAGAAGGTTTGCTCTGATCTCTTCTTTATTATCTAACTTTGGTTTGATATGGCTATAGAAATACAACATGCTTGCATCTCCACCATTATTAATCTCAAGTTCGGAATAACTCTTTCCAGTAATTGCTGGAAGGACTTTCTTTAAAGAATATGATCCTTTTTGTGATTTGTCATAATAATAAAATGCTCTGAATGGATCTGCAAGGTCTACCACTCTATTAATTGCAGTTAATAGCCAGTCCTTATGTTCTGGGAAGTCTTCTGCAAGTTTGTTCATAACACTAATCTCAAATGATTTGTTAAATGCTACAATGTCTCCAGTTCCTTCTAGATCTGTTTTCATTTGTTCTAACATTGCAGGTCTTGGATCTTCTCCTCCTTCTGCTAGAAACTCTTTATGTTCTACTGAACCATCTTCTTGTTCAATATGTAATGAGTATTGGAATGCGATCTTTTGGTATGGTTTTGACTTATCAAATATTGGAACTGCTGTGTCGAATGTTTCATAATCAAAATGGTATAATGGATAGTTCAATGAACTCAAGAAGTGTTTGATGTGTTCTTTAGATATATATGGATTATGTTCTAATGATTCAATCAACACTTCATCTTTTGCTGCAAGTTTAGTCCCTTCTGGAATGTCTTTTATGTCTTGAACTCCTTCGTTGAATAGTTTCCAATAAATTCTCCAATTAGTTAATTGTAAAACATTATTTTCTGGAAGAGTTCCCCAACATTCTTTTTTTAGAGGACATTCATATGGCTTATTACAATGTTGTCCAATTGGAATATCCTTGTATTCAATAGCATTCATTACTTCTACAAACTTAGGAATATTTGATTCAATATCAGTAAATACATTAACTTGGTCAGTCACTTCTTCTCGAACAGTTAATTCTTTAGGATTTATTTCTCCATTCTTAACATATTCTTTATTGAGATAAATCAAGAAACACTTGTTTACTTTCAACCCTGCTTTTTCTAAAACATATTTTTGAAATGCTAAATCAGGGATATGTTGTGGTTTTGATTGAGTTGTTGATTTAATCTCAATTAAATCCCAACTATCACCTTGAGGAATAATTAAATCAGACCTGACAAATAGATTATCAATCATAAAACCAGCTTCGAAAATAGTTTTCTTCTCATCAACAGCTTCTTTAGTTTTCTCAAGATTTTCCTTGAAACCCAAACCATTCAAATCAAGACTATCTGGATATAACTTCTTGACATACTCTTCAAAATCATGACCTTGACTAAACTTATGTTCTGTAGAAAGATCTATCTCTGGAAGTTGTTTCTTGTTAGCAAACCACAAGAGACGAGGACATTGAAGCCCATTCATGAATTTGGATTTAGTTAACAAGGATGCCATATTATGTAAAAGTATTTATAAATAATATAAATGTGTTGCTTATTTGAGACCAATAACACAGGACACATTATGACAAGATTTAAATACTGCCTTCATTTGTATTCATTTGTTATCATTTGGAGGGGTTATAATGGAAGATAATCAAAAAAAGAACGTTACATTGTATTTAAATTCCAAGATGTATGATGCATACGTTGACTATTGTAAGATTGAAGGTTTTGCACTATCTAGACAAATTGAAAAATATATCGAGAAGGAACTAAAAAATGCAAAAAAATGAGTTACTAGTTGCTGAAGATTTTGAAAAAACAAATATTTCTTTGGCTAAAAGTATTGAAATCGCAACACTGATACCTTGGAAGAAAGAACCATATCTCACTCAAAGTTGGGGTAACTGGATTCACAAGATGTCATCTTATTGTGGGAGAATAAAACCTGCTTTTGCACATTGGTTGATTACGTTGTTTTCTAATGAGAATGATGTAATATTAGATCCTTTTTGCGGAATTGGCACAATTCCCCTAGAAGCTAACTTGTTGAATAGAAAAAGCATAGGTGTTGATCTGAATCCTTACGCATATTATGTTGCTCTTGCAAAAATGGATAGGCGTCCTCTTGAAGAATATGTGAACTATTTGGATAATTTAAATTTAGATTTCTCAGAACGAAAAAATGATGAAGTTGCAGAATGGGTTCATCAATATTATAATCCTGATACATTAAATGAAATATTACATCTTGTACCAAAATTAATAAAAGATAAAGAGTGGTTCATATTAGGTTGTTTATTAGGGATTTCTCAAGGACATAGAAAGGGACACTTATCGAAACCCTCAGGCAATATTGTCCCTTACAAACCTAAGCCAGATGAAAATAATGAGTATAGACCTGCAATTCCAATATTAATAAAAAAAGTAGAACGAATTTGTAAGAACGGTTTCAATTATACTCCTACAGCAGATATTAAACTTGCAGATACTAGAAAAATGCCACTTAAGGATAATTCTGTTAATGTAATAATATCAAGCCCACCCTATTTTAATACCTTGGATTATGTGGGGGTAAATCGTTTGCGAATGGAAATCTTAGGAATAAGGGAAGAAGTTCGAGCAAATCTTAAAGGAGATTTAATTCAAGATTTCAAAAACTATCTAATTGAAATGGAAAAATGTGCGAATGAAATGAAACGGGTTTTAAAATCAGGATCAACATGCATTCTTATTTTAGGAGATTTACATAAAGGAAAAACAGTAGTGAATACAGCAGAAGAAGTAAAAAAAATCATGGAACCTTTAGGATTCAAAACTCATGCAATGATTGATGATGAATTACCACAAGGGATTTCAGTTCAAAGAAGAAAAGCAGGAACAAGACTTGATAGAATATTAATTATGACTTTGAAAAAATGATCGATATAACAAAAAGAAACGAATTGGAAATGAAAAAATCTGGAAAGATTTACAATCTTCATAGTTATTGGACTAAACAACCAGTAGAAGTTATTGAAAATTTTATTTCATCTTTTTCTAAAGAAGGAGAAACCATATTGGATTGCTTTGCAGGAACTGGAATGACTGGAGTTGCTGCCAAAAAGAATAAACGAAAATCAATTTTATATGATTTAAGTCCAATTTGTTGTCATATCTCTAAAGGATACACTAGTACCATTTCCAACAATAAAGAATTAGATATAGAATTTGAAAAGTTTAAATTGCAAATGGAATCTAAATTCAGCGATTTATTACATCATGAAGTTGAAGGAGTAAAAAAAAGAATAAAATATACCTTGTATTCTAGAGATTATGAATGTCCTGAATGTAAAACTATATTCAGTACTTTTGATGATGAAGTTAAATTTTTAAGAACTCAAAATAAAGAACGAGGAGATAATTGTCCCAATTGCAAATATTCTAATTATAAAAAATATATTCCTAAGGGTTTACAAGTACGAGAAATCACTCTTGCAAATAAACCAACTAAAATAAGAATTCCATCTAATCAACAAATAATTAGTAAATTTAAAAATATTAAATTTGATGAATTTCCCAATGAACAATTTTTTGGGAAAGAGCCAAAAAGAAATTACAAATATGGCATAACTAAAGTTTACCAATTGTATTCAAATTTTAATTTACATATACTTCAAGAAATAAAGGCTTATATTGATAATATTACAAATGAAAAACACAAAAGTATATTTCTTTTTGTTTTTTCATCCATTTTATTTAATTGTTCTTTATTAAGCGCGTATACTAAATATGAAAATACAGTATATAGGACCGGCACTTATTATATTCCAAGAATAATAAAAGATAATAATCCTCTGGATTCTTTTTATTCAAAATTCAAAACAATCACAAAAACCTTGTCAAGTACTTATGACTCAGAAACAGAGGTCAAAATAATCAATCGATCTGCAACTAATATGGCTGAAGTTCCTGATTGTTCAGTTGATTTCGTATATATAGACCCACCTTATTCTGATATGATTAATTATTCTGAACTTAATTTAGTCTGGGAATCATGGTTAGGTCTAAAGGGTGATTATGAACAAGAAGTTATTGTTAATAGTCATCATGGAAAATCTCTTACATTCTATCTTAAAACCATGACAGAAATATTTCAAGAATTACACAGAGTTTTAAAAATTAATAAAAAAATGACTTTGATTTTTCATCATCCAAAACCAGAACATTGGAGAATGATTCAAAAAGCAATATATGAATCGGGGTTTTCTCTAGTCAATAAGCAACCCATACAAATACGCTCAAAATCTTTAACCCACAGTCAAATTAATACAAATAAATCAGTACAAGGATTTTTGGGACTTGTTTTTGAGAAATCTACCTCTTCAGATAAATTGTTATCTGTAGACAAAAACGAGTTTGATGCAATAATACATAATTTAACTATAGGTGCAAAAAAACAAAAATGCATTAGCAAATCAGAAATCTATGATTATATAATTACTAAACTATTTCCAAAATATGAAATTCAAGATTTTACTCTTTAATTCTTATTTTTCCTTCTTCAAATAATTGTTTTAATTCTTTAATAAATGATTTTTGAGAATTCATTAAGAGATTTTCTTCTCTTAAACTACTGAGTTTTTCTTTTATATCCGCATCATCAAATAATAAATCATCGAAACAAAGAACTTTTATCATTGGATTATTCAAAAGATATGTAAATTCTTTAGATCGTCTTGTTTTCAGTAAATCAATATTTTCTTTACTTAATCTAATAAATATGCAGAGTAACATTTCTGTTTCAATTAGATATGTTTCAATTAAGTTTTTACCGAGTAACCCATGACCATCTCTTTTTTGAGATGTGGTTAAAGCAGCGATATTATGAGTAAACATTCTGCCAGTGTATTTTTCTGAGATTGTTCCATTTTCTAAATAAACTTTTTCCAGAATCTGATTGGAATATCCTCTTTTTGTTCCTTCAACAAATTTTTCCATTTTTGTGATTATTTTTGTTTTAATTTCATTCAGTGTATTTTTCTCTCCTATATTTTCTAAATATGAATTTAAAACTAAATCCTTTAATATTTCAGGATTGTAAGTATCGATTGTAAAATAAAATCCTTTTTCTACTTTGGTGATTTTTAATGCAGCTTTAACTATATCTTTTCTTAAATGGGCGTATTGAATTTTGAAATGGAAATCTTCTTCGGGAGTTTTTACAAAACTTTCTCCTTTAAATGGACAAAATAAAACCCCTATGCATCCATTTATTGCAGGTCCAAGAGCATGACTAAATCTATTCAGTTGACCATCACCGAATTGTCCTCTCTCAGTTCCGAATGTTCCTTCAACAATAACCAAAGGGACAATTTTTCCTTCTTTCTCAATATACCAACCTGCATCATTAGATCCTAATGTTAGATCAACTCGCGTATCTTTAAAAGTCAAACCTCCTTTTTCCCAAGGTAAAGAATCTTCTTTTGACTCATCAAATATTCTTAGGTGTAAATTATTCTCAACTCCTAGCTTAGTGAGATCTTCAATAACATCTAAATGAATAGACTTTATCAAATTTTTAACTCTTAAATCACTTGTATATGCCATTTTTTATTAATTTTACAAATTCCTCATCATTTGATTCTATCAAAAAAGTTAGTAAATCTTCTGATTTAACTTCTGTTTTGTTAACATGTTCTTTTATTATTTTTATAACTTCATTAATACAAAGATTGGACAATAATATAGCTTTAACATAAATTTTGATCCATAAATCATCCTTATTTCTTAAATCATCATCTAAATCAGATACTGTTTTGGAAACATATTCAAGACCCTCATTAAAATTAATAAGTCCGAAATTTTCAAAGCCATTTATTTCATCAGGTATTATTCCAAATAGTTCATTAGCTAATCCTGCTTCATTATATTGTGTTAGTTGTTTTAATATTTGAGGTTTTGATGACTTACTTATTTTTGCTTCCCCTAACTTAAATTCATAATTATAATCTTCATTGTTACCTTTTCCTTGTTGCTTCAAAAATAATAAACCAAACTCTTCAATGGGCATTCCTTCGGAAAATAACCCTTCTTTTGCTAAAAGTGATAAAAAAGAAAACTTAAATGCAGAAAAATCAGGTATTCCCCCGTTAATCATTTTTCCTTTTAGATTATACTTTTGTTGAAACCATGGAACTTGGTTTTCTGTTACAAAACCTTTTCTATTGAAATATATTGAAACAAGATATTCGAAGAAAGGTTCTAAATTCGTACCCTTGGGATATAGTTTAAATAAAATAATATTATTTGGATTCAAATATTCTTTATCTGAATTATCTTCAAATAATTTTCTAAAATGCAAAAAAAGTGACTCTTCAACATTACTTCTTTCGTCTTTTCCAATTTCTTTAACAAGTATGTATTTGAAATCACCCCGAAATATTTCAGGGAATTTCTTATTTAATTGTAGAAAAGAATTACCTTCAGCTAAATAGCCTTCAATATTTCTCCCAAACAATCCAGGACTATAGGTCAAACTATTGAGTTTGAATATTGCTCTATGAATGAATACTTCAGAACGTCCTTTTAATGTGGTCCCTACTGAATTATTTATGAAAGACGAGCCAACAATCATTGAGAATCTTAAAGCATCAAATAGAGGTAATTTTATGAAAGTGCCATATTCTGTTTCTAATTTCTGAAAACCTAAATCTTCTAAAGATTTCATACAAAACTGCTTGTCTAATTTCATTCAACTAACCCCAAAACCTTAATGCCCACATTAGTAATTTCATAATATCTCCCCATCTTTTCGTTAGGTGTAATACATTTTACCAATTTCTTTTTTTCTAATTCAATAATAGTTCTACTTATTGTAGGTCTATGATTCTTGAGCTTATTTGCCAGATCAGTAGGAGTCATAGGTTTATCTAATGCTTTCAGAACATCTTTTCTAATTTTTCCTCTTCCAACAAAACTTACTAAATCATACATATACGTAACAATAACGTAGCATTAGTATATAACTATTGGTAGCAAATACGTAACAATTAATTGTTTCGATTTTTCAATTCTTTAGTTTAAAACATCAAAGTGCCACTTTTTACTTCATTTACTGCCACTCTCGCCACTTTTTCATTCAGAAATCTTCAAAAGTGCCATTTTCAAAAATGGTGCGTTTCGATGCCAAAGTCTCACATTACCCCCTCAGGAGTCTCACTTTTCCCACTTTCTCGTTCATATTCAAACACAAGTCTCATTTTTGAAATCTAACCAACCTATTAACAAACCTATAAACTGTTAATAACTTAATACTTCTCAGAAACTCTTTCTCTTCTATTATTATCTATTATTAATAATAGGTTTATAGTTATATAGTATATAGACTATCATGTTGTGTTAATAGGTTTAATCTTGTATCCATTTTCAAATCCTAATCTTTCATACTCTGCATTACACAAGAAGTGAGATTCATTATTCTCATCACAGAAAGAGTCTGCAAGTAGTTTTGCTTCAGTTCTTTTTATTGCAAATAATTGCATTAAATTATTTACAGAAGCAAATCCTTGTTTGTTTACTAACTCTTGGATTTTCTTAAAGTTTCGAAGATCTGGTTCAGAGAGCCACACTAATCTCGAAGGCATGTTTGTTGCTTTGTCTCCAAGAATAAATCTCATATTTGGATTTATCCTTGCAGCTTTCCTCATTAACTTTAAAGCCCAGTTTCTTGCACAGTCTAATTGCTTTTCAATTACTCCAACTGTAATTCCTTGACCTGGTCTTTTTCTAACAAGCGATTCTATAATTTCAAGTTTATCACTGTGCCTTTCTCTAAGTAATAGCTGGATTAAATGTCTGTTCTTTGCAGTCTCTTCTAATTGATAGTCAATCTTAGAATGAAGATCAAGAAGAGATTTCTTTAGATCTTCTTCCATTTTTAATCTCCATTCTAATCATTCTTTATGATCTTCTCAATACGATCAACTTTGGTCTTTGCTATGCTGACTTCCTTGTCTTCAGTCTTCACATGATAGAATAGAGTATCTTCATCGACAAATTCTCCACGAACAACCTTTGTTTGACCATCATCTGAATATACTATTTTAATCATTTTGCACCTCTTTAATTTCAATATCCAATATAGAATCAAAAGGTATGGGAAGTCTGTTTGGTGTTTCAGCATCCAAGGTTATACCATCATCCCAAATATGATCTAACTGTCCTTGCAATCTATTCTCAGATTTTCCTGGAAAACATAATATTTCTACTCTCTTTCCCAATTCATCCAATAGTTTATGTTTACTATAAAATTCTTCAAGCTTCATTCTTTTCTCCTCCAATAATCTTTTCATGAATGTCTCGAAGTAGTTTGAGTGTAGAAAGATCATCTCGGAGACAGCTATCTCTGATAAACTGAGACATATTACGATAACCAATTGCCTCCATTCTGTTTATCAAGAGATTATACTGCCTCTCTGATAACCTCACATTAACTAACCTGCTCCTGCACATTCTCAACATACCTTTCCAGACAGACTCTAACCACCCCAGAGAAAGTTCGCCCAGTACTATGAGCATGTTTCTCTATTCTTTCATTCAGTTCATCCGGTATAGATATCGTCTTTTTCATACTAAAAAGTAGAATTACACCGAAATACTTAATAATACCTTTACAATACTGTATGGGTATGAAGGTCACAGATGCTATGCAAAGAGTTGCTGCAGTTTTTTATTCTGATTACTACACAAAAACAGAAGCAGCTAAAGAATATGCAAACATTGGAGAAGACTCTGTTGGACATGGAAGCATCAGATATTATTTCAAAGAATTTGACAAATGGTTTGAAAGTGGAATGATCCAAAAGAAAAAATCTAATGGGAGTTATTCAACATGGGAACGATCTCGATTAAAACCTACAATCTATTTTTATATCAAGAATAAAAGAATAAACAAAGACATCAAGAAATACTTAATTACTTTCTTTGACCATCCTGTTATTCGAGCTTACATCAAATCTATTCCTAATGCAAAGTTGTTTGATATATTTGACCAGTTATTACTGTACTTGATTGTGGCTCGTAATGAAATAACAACAAATCCTTCTTCAATAAAAAAAGGTTTAGCTAAAATGTCTAAAACTAAAATAAACTGGACTAAACTTAATCCTGATAAAATATTAACTGAGAATAGTGAAATTCTAAAATCTGCCGATGAAAGAGCAATAGGTATCTACATCTCGCTACATTCTAATTACATTAGAACTAGGTCTGATTATCATGAAATCTGTGCAACATTTGGAAAGTTGTCTTCGCTTGTCAAAGGCCTTCAAATGATGCAGAATTCTCTTCAAAACAGCCAACCTGATTAAACTTCTTGAAAGTAATCCTGGAATGCATCACAATATGACAAGCCTTTTAAAATCCTTTTTATACACATGGTACAAAGTGACGAACTATCGCCATAATCCTTTTATGGTCTTAGGTTGTTAAAGTTTGGTCTGGGAATCCATATATTTCCGGGCGAAAAGAGATAGAAAGAGAGTCGAAAAAACCTACAAGTTCATTGGAGATATTTCGGTTTACAAGCCCTAAAACATATAAAACTAGTCGATACAGACATTATATGTTTCTTGAAATTATCCTGGCAATTACCCTTGGTGTGGCTTCCGGGATTTTTACAGGCCTAATTCCTGGGGTGCACATAAATCTTGTTTCAATTCTTATCTTGAGTTTCTCTGCAATTTTGCTTGACATTGTTTCTCCAGTCATAATCTGTGTTTTCA
>Ga0257125_1002922_pt1 | contig 12990 bp, 5 predicted proteins | sample SI106_200metaG_FD_190183 | JGI IMG/M metagenome (GOLD analysis project Ga0257125, IMG submission 190183) | Marine microbial communities from Saanich Inlet, British Columbia, Canada - SI106_200 | ecosystem: Environmental > Aquatic > Marine > Inlet | place: Canada: British Columbia | collected...
CAAACCGACCGGCGGTTGGTTCAGCAAAAAAGTGGAAACAATTACGACCGAACCCGATAAATTATGGGATGAAATCTCATTTATTATGCCGGAAAGAAGTAATCGGGAAAATATGAATGAAACATTTAAAGAGCAGTTTGTTTATATCAATCGGCAACTGTCTCTAATCAGAGATCGGTTAAAGGAACTCTACCACTGGGATAATCCTAGTGATAGAATTATTATGGAACAGCGGCTGGATTTTCTGGAGGATAGTTTTAACGAGTTTGGCCAGCAGTACAATCCATTCCATCTACAAGCCGGATTAGTGATTGAAATTAAAGTTTCAACCATTAAACGAAAAGAGATAACCATGAATGGTATTAGTCTGGTATTAAATGATTTTATTAATCGAATTTCCCATGGCTTCTCAGATCAGTCTTTGGCCAGCTACAGCAAGCAGAAAGTGCTTGATCAAAATGCAGCCGAAAGTATGTTTACAACTGAAGTTAATGAATCCGTGCAGATTTAATCATTGAATCTCTGGTTAAAAATCAATCCTCAAAACCGGTAACTGTATCAACAATTACCGGTTTCCACCTACTGTTCATTTCCAATATCAATCACCATCCAAAAGGTCTGCCATGAGCAATAATGATATTTCCGGTAATTTACCCGGTTGGGATATAGATATCACGCGTATGTATTCGATATCCCACAGCATTCTGGATGAAATGAAAAAAGGGAGTCATTTTGCTGATTATGTTAACCAGTTAGTTAAATCAGAAACGATTTCCAGCGAATCAATCCCGGTGTTAGCCAGCCAGCTTTTATATAAAAAGTTAGACTTTAAATATCTGTCGTTTAACCTGGAAACAATTCCAGACTGGAAGTTAATTTATCAAAAAATTTCCAAATTCGGTTTATTTGATATCGTTGTTAATTATCATGATCAAAGACATGGCTGTATTCTGATTAACCCGTTTCAGAAAGAGCATTGGGAAGCCATCGAGGCCTTTGATGCTAACGAACTGGTGGTTATTGCCGTTAAAGCAAAAGTCAAAGCCGTGGCAGATGTTGAAGATATCATGCTTAATATCATTAAGAAAATGTTTTTTAATGAACTGGATATCGATGACTCAGACTATAAGAAGCTTTCTACGTTATGCAGTCAACATTCAAATGAAAAACCGGATGAAAATCGGTTTGAACCGGCAAATGAACCAGCAGCGACTGAAAAAGAAGAAAAACCGTTACAAAAAACAATTAAAAATACCATTAAATATAAAGTACAAGTGACCAACGAACTTTTTCACAATGGTAATGTCGAAGCCTGGAAAAATATACTGGAAAGTTACCAGAAAAAATACACTGGCAACCGTGTTACGATTTTTTACGACGGAGAAATGGTTAATAATATCAATAGCTTATTTAAATGGGGTAAAGTCAAAGTCGGCAACATTATCTTCTTTTCAGTCAAAGGGGATAATATCAAAGAAATCGCCAGATTAAAACAATATTTGTCCCAGGGCGCAAGTCCTCTTTTCAAACATTTTATCAAAAAAAATCCAGGAGCGGTCCTCAGACTGTTTTAAATATTATGGCAATAGTTATTGATATTCATAAACCGGTAGAGCCTGAAAGGCTGGAGAAGATACAGGGCCGTTTAACACCTGTAGATATGAACTTTATTAATATGGCTTTGAATGAAATTCCACTCTCCCCTGGTTTTATTATTCCGATTACAGAATCAATTTTATCAGACAAACCTAAATTCAGACAGCAGTTGTCAACAAAACTTAGCTTACTGGAACAAGTGACTAACAAAAAGTTAGGTGCATCCAGTAATCCTTTGTTACTTCGCTTATCCCGGTCAAGTAGTATGAAAGAAGCTATCGAACCTTGTCTGGACTATGTCGGAATTACTGAAAAGCTGATTAATTCAGCTAACAAAGCAGATAAAGAGGAAGGTTTATATCAACTTTTCAATCGTTATATTGAAGATTATGCAGAACGGACCCAGAAAAAACCGGTTTCATCAACAATATCTGATCCTAAAGAAAAAAACAAAGAGTACCTGAATACCGTTTTTGAGCCATTCAAAGCAGATCCCAAGCGTCAATTGGAATCCGCCATGCTAAACCTGGCTAAATATCACCTGGAAAGTGACAAGGATACCATGGGCCGCCGGTCTCTGATTCTGCAAGTCGTGGAGTCTGATCTGGTTGGAACCGTTAAAACCCATGAACAATTATGTATTAGAGATATCCATAGTGGTGAAATCAAAAGCGAGGCCTTGGAGTTGGAGAGGCTTGATGTTGAAAAAATAATCGATATTAATTCAAAAGTTGAACGCTATTTTCTGGACGCATGTACCATCGATTTTTATTTGAATGATTCAGGCCTGCAGGTTCTTAATGCGGATATTGCAAGCAATAGAACCGTTAAAGCAAAATTAAATTTATTATGCGATCTTTATCGTAATGAAACCATCACGGCCAAACAGATGGTCAACAACCTGAATCGGCCTGAGCTTAGAAATTTATTGCTGCCAATTATAAACGAATCATCCATCAGGGAGCTAAAAAGTATTACTGCCGGAATTGCGGGCGCACCTGGAGCAGCTGCAGGACGAGTATTTTTTAGCACAAAAGCTTTACTTGAATATTTTTGGGAGGAGAAACCCAAAGGTAGAACAGCCAGGGTAATACTACTAAAAAGTGCCACTTATGGTGAAGATGTCCAGGCGATTGAGCTGGGACAGGGTGTGATTAGTAGTGAAGGTGGTTACAGTTCCCATGCACCCGTGGTGGCCAGATGTCTGGGAAAACCAGCCGTGATTATTCCTGATATAAAATATTTCGATGCTTATGTTGAAATTGGTGATATCCAGGTTAAAGAAGGCGATTATTTGACAATTGATACCTCCAATTACGCAGAACCTAGATTATATGTCGGAGACGCAAAACTTGAAAAACCGGACCTGAACCACGAAAATTTAAAGACTTTCCTGAAAGCCAGCAAAACCTTTATTCCTAACACAAAAATCATGATCAATGCCGATACACCGGCTGAAACTGAGATGGGTATTAATCTGGGTGCTGATGGTATAGGATTATGTCGAACTGAGCATATGTTCTTAAGAGAAGATCGCTTAAAACTATTTCAGACACTCATCATCGCCGAAAATACCGAAGAGAGAATGGTGGCGCTGGAGAAGATTTACCCGATGCTTGAATCCGATTTTTCAGAACTTTATAAAATCCTGAATGGCTTACCGATCACCATTCGATTGCTGGATGCCCCCTTACACGAATTTGTTCCAAAAAATGAAGGCGAGTTAGAGCAATCAGTTCAGCATATTACTTCTGTTTATCCGAATTTATCGGGCCAGGAAATTGAAAGACGGTTTAACCGACTAGCAGAAGTGAACCCGATGCTGGGACATCGAGGTTGCAGAATTGGAATCTCTTTTCCTGAAATTTATGAAATGCAGATCAGAGCCATATTAAATGCCGGGTTTAAAGTTTATTCAGAAAATGAACTGAAATCAAATATCAGGATCATGATCCCCTTCGTAATGTCAGAAAGAGAATTAAATATTATTAAAAATGGAAAGAACATCCACGGTAAAAAATCTGATGGTATTAAAGGGATCACCCAGAATTTATTAACTCAACACGGCTTTAAAAAGCTACCGTTTGGATTGAAAGTCGGTGTTATGATTGAACTGCCTGCTGCGGCCAAAAATGCCAGAGAATTAGCCAGATATGCTGAATTTTTCAGTTTTGGTAGTAATGACTTAACACAAACAGTAATGGGGATATCCAGAGACGATATCAACTCATTTTTACCGTCGTATACTGAAGCAGATGTATTGGATAATGATCCTTTTCAAAAACTGGCAGGACCCGTGAAGGATACCATCAAAGAAGCCGCTTATTTTGGAAAGTTGATTCGACCAGATCTGGAAATTGGTTTATGCGGTGAGCAAACTAGAACACCTGATGATATCAAATTCTATTTAGATCAAAATTTCAACAGTGTTTCCAGTTCACCCCTAAACATCCCGCTAGTGATCCAGAATATGGCTCTATATACTCTGGAAAATTAAATTTTTATCAAAATCGTTTCTCTATTTTGGAAAAGCGATTTTGAAAACATCATCGTATGTCTTGGCAAAAAAGACTTCAATCTTATCTTTCAGGTGGTCTGGAAGCTCAAGATAATCCTTTCTATTTTGTTCAGGAACGATGATCTGTTTCAAACCCGACCGCCTGGCAGCAATAATCTTTTCTTTCAACCCCCCAATTGGTAAGACTTCTCCAATCAGTGTTAATTCTCCCGTCATCCCCAGTTTTGGAATCACCGGCTTATCTAACAGCGATGAGATCAAAACAGTGGCCATGGTAACACCGGCAGATGGTCCATCTTTCGGAGTAGCGCCTGCGGGAACATGCATATGGATAAAATATTTTTTAAAAAACTCAGGATCTCCACCAAATTTTTCAGCATTCGCTACCACATAACTATAGGCAATTTCAGATGATTCTACCATCACATCACCTAATTGTCCGGTTTGTTTCATGCCTTTCTGGTGGGATATTATCCTGGAAGCTTCAATAGATAGTACAGCTCCCCCCATACTTGTCCACGCTAATCCAGTAGTGATACCTACTTTTCCTTCTCCCAATAACTCATCTTTTTCAAAAATCGGACTCTTTAAATACTTTATAATATTTTCGATACCAATATTGAATTTCTGATCGATATTTTTCTCTACAATCTCCATAGCTACTTTTCGACAAATCTTCTTGATCAGATTTTCCAAATTACGAACACCGGCTTCTCTGGCATAACCATTAATTATTTTTTTGACAGCAGGATCGGTGATATTAAACTGCTTTGCTGTTAAACCATGTTCTTTCCGTTGCTTGGGAATTAAATATCGTCTGGCAATCTTCTGTTTTTCCTTGGTAATATACCCACTCAAACGAATGATTTCCATTCTGTCTAACAGTGCGGGAGGAATAGTATCTAACTGATTGGCAGTGGCAATAAATAAAACTTTTGATAAGTCAAACGGTACATCCAGATAGTGATCTACAAAAGTTGCATTTTGATCAGGGTCCAAAGCTTCCAACAGCGCACTGGCGGGATCTCCGTGAAAACTGTTTCCAATCTTATCAATTTCATCCAGCATTATGACTGGATTAGCAGATTTAGTTAATTTTAAAGCCTGAATAAACTTTCCAGGGAGTGCTCCGATATAGGTTCTACGATGGCCTTTAATTTCAGCCTCATCCCGCATTCCACCAACAGAGAAACGATAAAATTTCCTACTTAAAGCCCTGGCAATAGACTTGCCGACAGACGTTTTTCCAACTCCCGGTGGCCCTACAAAGCAAAGAATTGTCCCGGCAATTTTTTTCTTTAACTTTAAGGTCGCAATAAATTCCAGGATGATCTCTTTTACGTCATCCAGTCCGTAATGATCAGCATCTAATATACCGCGCGCTTTTTTAATATTCAAATTATCATTCGAAAAAATCCCCCAGGGCAGGGAAGTGATCCAATCCAGATAACTTCTGGAGACATTAAATTCAGGAGATTGAATATCCAATAATGATAGCTTATCCATTTCTTCCCGAAACCGTTCCTCAGCTTCTTTGGGGAAATTCAGCTTTTTTGCCTTCTTTTCGAGTTTTTCAAATTCCTGGGTTTTTTCATCTTTAGAAAGGCCCAGTTCTTTTCGAATCTCTTTCAGTTGTTCCTTTAAAAAGAATTCGCGCTGGTGTTCCGAGATTCGTTCTTCAATACGTTTGGAAATATCTGCCTGTAATTTACTTAATTCCAGCTCTTTTTTGATCAATAACAGTGTTTTTCCCAACCTTTTTAAGATAGAGGTAGTAGATAAAATAGATTGCAGTTCATCCCGTTTAGCAGTTGTTAAGGTTGCTGCAAAATCCGCTAATCGACTGGGATCATCCAAACTAATTTGATTAACGAATTGATTCAACTCCTCTTTAATCAGTGGGTTTAATTGAATGAGTTCCTTCATATTCGTGAGAATTTCCCGACTATACGCACGAATTTCATCATTAATTTTAAGTTTTTTTGGTTTTAAATATTCAACCTTGGCCAACATGATTTTAGATTTCGTTTTAACTGGTTTTGTAATTTTTATTCTTTCCAGCACATCCAATAATACCTGACTACTCTTTTCATCCTGCGAAAAAACTTTTGCGATTCTGGCCACGACACCATATTCATGTAGATCTTTTATTACTGGTTTTTCGAGATCAAAAGAATCTTTGCTCAGTACAATTCCGATATATCCTGGCTCAGATTTTTGAGCGATCTTCAAGGTTTTTTGATACAGTTCCCCTTCAACGACCAGTGGAATCACCATATGAGGAAACAAGGGGCGATGCTGGACGGCAATTATTCCTAATTGATCCGGTAATATTTCAATTTTTGGAATGAGTTGAGAGAAGGCTCCCTCAGCAATGACAGTGTTCTTATCATTAATATTAATAGTTTCAGAACCATTTGCTTCCGTAATAACTTCAATTTCAACTTCCGGAATTTCCGCTTCGTTAATCGAACCATCATTTTCATTGTCTTCAGATAATTCTTCTTCAATGATATCTTCTTTTTTATCTTTTTTATTACTCATTATTTTTTACTGTAATCTAGTTATATTAAACGGGTTCAGTTAGTATAAATTATTAAGAAACTGTTCCTATTTCAATGGAATATCGGAACATTAAGTTGATCATAACACATGGCAGGTAAAATACCAAATTTGAATTCAGGTTCATCTAATTATCTAAGGGTATTTTGAAAAGATAGCAACAGCAAAAATTGAATCTATCAAAGATTATACAGGTTTAACAAAAAAAATACTAAACTTGATTTTCTAATTTGACAAACAATTACTATATGATTATATTTTTAAATTGATTGAGATTCCCCGATAACTCAGTTGGTAGAGTAGGCGGCTGTTAACCGCCCTGTCGCAAGTTCGAGTCTTGCTCGGGGAGCCAACTTCACAATCAAATGTTTCATAGTTCCAGACACTCCTCGATAACTCAGTTGGTAGAGTAGGCGGCTGTTAACCGCCCTGTCGCAAGTTCGAGTCTTGCTCGGGGAGCCAACCTCATTTTATTCTTTCCACTCCGTTTGTATTATTGTTCCCTGCTAAGCCCTTTTTTCTTCGATTTAATCTCATTTGCAGTTGTTGGTAATCTCATTTGCAAACAAGATATTACCAGTTATCTAAGATAAAAATCTGATTTGGTTCCTGGACAGATTTCCTAAGTGGAGAAAATTCGGCGATTCTTGAGAAATAAAAAAGGTGTCATTGGCTTTTATCCCAATGATTCCACAAGGGTGATCATGGAGACTTAATTCAAATGGTTTTTGGGGGTTCATTACAGATCAATTTTTCATCTGTAATGAAATTCATTTACTGCATAATTGTATGCCACAATTCTTCTTCAACAGAATCCTTAAATTGACAACCAATTTTATAGTTAAATCCGTCTGGAACACATCGTCTGGCAATAATTTCAAAATCCATAACTAATGTTTCATCAGCGGCCTGATATTTTATTGCTGCAGTAATTTCCTGGTTAACTTCAAATGCGATTTCACTGATAAAACTTAAGCCGCCCGCTGAGTAATCTTGTAATTTATAAGTGCTTTCTAATTTATCATCAACAATTATAATATTACCTTTTGCCTTAAAACGTTCGTGCTTTCTAATCCTCTTATAGTAATCTTCAGTATTTTCAAGTTCAGTTTCTTCGAACGGGTAGTCATCATCCAGAAATGTGATTAGTAATTCTGTATTGTTTTTTATTTTAGCAGACTCAAGCAGTTTTATTTTTCCTTTTTCATAGGTAGCTTTAATCGATAACATATTTCTCCGTTCTGAATTAAATAAGTGCTGCTTTTCCAATCGTGTTAGAAGCTAGAAGTCAAAGTTATTAACGGTGACAATATCAAGAATCTATGAATCAGTATACAATTATTACCCGATTTATTGAAAAAAGATGCCTCTAAAAAAAAATTAGAGTAAGAAATTATAACTAATACAATCCACTGACATTTCCAGGCCATTATACTCATATCTATGGTTTTTATTGGTAAAGCTAAAACCGTGTATCCAATGATATTGATTAAAAACAGCCAGACCTTATCCCTGTTTTTTGTAAATGGTTATTTTATTAAATTCCCGATTCACTTCAAATCCATTTTGGAAAACGGTTAAATAAGGACTCAAAGCCGCTGGTTTTTGATTAATTTTTTCAATTACCAGTGATCTCTTAGGTTGAAATTGCCTAAATAAGAGATGTTGCAAAGGGTCAAGGCAACTTTGAATACCAGGGTGGTTAAGATCGATATGAAACACAATGCTTTTTCCAAAATTGGTAATCGTTGTCAGTAATTTTGAACCTTTTATAACAAGATAGTTTCCGACAACTCGTCTGGGAAGCTTTTGTTTGAAAGGGTTCAACCCGGTCCCACATAATGAAACAGGATCACAGGCATTAAACCAGACAATTTGATCCTGATTAATCTGCGTTTGAAGTTTTCGAAAAGCCTCATGGGAAATAAATTGCAGTCCGGGGATATCATCAAAAAAGCGACCACTGAGGATTTCTCCTGATAATTCCATTAATCTTAAAGACCTGAAAATGGAAGCCCATTGCAAGGGAGGTAATTCCTTTTTCAATAACTCCTTAAAAATAATCCCATAACGTTCTAACAGTAATCTAACACGCTCTTTTTTGATATCTTCTAATTCAATCAAATCATGTTCAACACTATTTTTTTCTACCACCAACCATTTTCCCGCATCCGGGCGACTATTTTTCCAGGCAGTAAAACTCGACCCACGCCTGTTTTTTCTACTTTTTCGACCGGTACTATTAGTAGCAATTGTAGATGAAATCTTGAAATTCGTTTCAATCCCTTTTCTTAGTACCTGATAGCTTTCATTTGAGAGATTACCCTTCCAAACATAGTTCCAGAGTTTTTCTGCTAATACTTGCGCACTTAAACGGGTTTCAGTCATTAAATGGGAAAAATCAAATCGGTTTCCCCGGTCAAAAATTTTAAGCCATTCCTCTTTATTTGACTTGCTTAAGTGATTATCATGGAAGATCAATTGACGATCAGCTTTAAAATATAAAACGACCTTTTTCGAAGCAGCCCCCTGCCATATCAGATCAGTTTCCAGGAAAATCTCATCTAACCAGAATTTTTGATATCCAATGATTCGGGATGGCAATATATCGGACTCCCACTGTGCTGCCGACAAATGGTAACCATTGAGCTGATTTAATACCTCATAAACCGCATCAACATTATTTTCATGTAGCCCGATATTTTGAAAATTCAATAAAAAATGCTGTAGGTAATGAATTGGTAATGTTTGAAAATCTGGAATTGCCGCCTTTCTGGCCATTCTAAGTAAAATCTCAAAAACTTCCTGATCACAGATATATACTCTTGAATCGTCTTGAATCAATTCACCCTGCACCACAGACTTTTTATCCTGTTCTCCATCGAAAACTTCCACCATTAATTCTTCATTATGCTTCCAGATATTTAATTCAACCCGGTCCAGGGATATAGGGCCATAGAACTGAAACCAATCCTGAAAGAGTAAAAGAGCGGATTCCAACACACTGTTATTCTGATGATTCAACTTCAAATTAAAAGGATTTTGAATGATTTCACCATTTCCCAGTTTTATTACTTCAAAATAATGGTTTAATTCGATACAATTTAATAGTTTAGGTAATATCTCTAAAGCAACAATCCATGATTTCCCGTGAACATCTGTTAGAAAAGTAATTTTTTTGTTAATATCATTTACCCAGATCATTGGGTCCAGATCGTGATCTCTTTGAATACAGTTTAACAATTGATCCCATTCTGACTCTGTTAGGAAAATTCTCTCCTTTATCCAATCCAACAAATCCCTTTGCGAAGCGGGTGAATAACCAGGGTATAGGCGATGACGTTTCTCCTCATATTTCTTTATGATACTATTGGGGATCTTCGGGCGGTTTTTAGCATCAAAAATAATTTCCTGAATCAGGCTGCTTTGAGTATCTGAAGTCCTGTCACTTAAAGGAGCGTCATCTTCATACATATATTTACTGATTTGTTGAAAAGCCATATTTTTGCCCATCGGTGAGGGGACCGAAAGATGACAAGTTGTCCAGCGAATTATTCCCTGATCTAGTTCCTCTAGTAATTTTTTTAAGCTATCCAGGTCAAAATCATCTTTTAAACAGGATCTCCAAGCTTCCAGAGTAATTGGGAAATCAGGATATTTAAATACAGCCTCCATCAGTTTTTGAGACCGCAGACGGCTCATCCACAGCGGTAGTCTTTCATTAAATTTTCGTTTTGGCAGTAATAAAGCTCTTCCTGCTGCTTCGCGAAAACGGGCGCCAAAATAATTGGTTCCTTCCAGTCTACGTCTCAGTAGTCTATTTAATTCTGTTGATTTTACGAGGCTTAACAAAACCTCTGGCTTGATTGGATGGGGCAAAATAAAAACAATACTATCGTTTCCAGCGAAGATCTCCAGTCGTTCTCCGAATTTTTCTTCCCAGGCGCAATCAATGGCCATCGCATAGGGACGATTAATCTGTCCTCCCCAAAAAGTATGAATAATTACCTGATTGCCCGGTGCTGAATCCGGACCTACCTTAACATACTCTACTAAAATATGGTATCGATGAGGTAATGGTTTTTGGCAGGCCTCTTTTTGACTATTCAAATAATGAATTAAGAGTTTCGCTGCTGGAGCTTCCAAACAATAATTTTTCTCCAAAAAAGATTGATAATTCGATTGCTTCAGGTTCGTTTCTGCTTCTTCCAAAAAATAGCCAATTTTTTCAGAAAAAGCAAAATTACGATTCTGATCTTCAGCCCTCCAAAATGGTGCTGCCATAGTACCGGGTCTGGCTGCAGAAACAAAGACATCATTATGGGTAATTCTTTCAATTTTCCAATTTTGGGTGCCGAGTGTAAAAATCTGACCAATTTTGGCTTCCCAAACAAACTCTTCATCTAAATCACCAATTAAACTACTTTTATCACTGGTTCTAAGGGAATAGTTCCCACGGTTTGGAATTGTACCACCAGATAAATACAAGCTTAGCAAGGCACCTTTTTTAGCAACAATGCTATTATCGATTCGATCAATAGAAACCTTTTGTTTCAGCTCTTTAATACGGCTATCAGCATAACGTCCTGCCAACATATTAATAACCAATTCATACTGTTTCCAGGTTAGAGCATTATAAACAAAACTACATCTGATTTGGTTAAACAACTCATTAATATCCCAAGTTTCTGTTCCCGTCATAGAAATGATAATCTGTGCCAGCATATCCAAAGCACAGATTACTGGTTTGACAGGTTCAACCTCCTTATTTCCCATAGCCTTAGCCAGGACAGCTGATTCCAGGAAATCCAAAGCGTGGCTGGGGTATATAGTTCCGACACTATTTTGATTGACCTGGTGTCCGGCGCGTCCGATTCTCTGAATAGCGGAAGCTGCGGATGGTGGAGATTGAATCAGTACCACCTGATCCAGATTACCGATATCGATCCCTAATTCCAATGAGCTGGTTGCAACAATCGCTCTCAATTCACCAGCTTTCAGTTTTTTTTCTACTTCAAAGCGAATTTCCCTTGAAAGAGAACCATGGTGGGCATAAGCAATGGGATAAGGCTCTTGTCGATTTATTTTAAAGGTAATTTTCTCAGTTAAACGCCGGCTATTGGTAAAAAACAGTGATGATTTATTTTTAGCAATAATTTTTTTAAAATCATCGACCATAGCATCCCAAATACCATCAGCCACATCTTCGTCATACTTATTATTCGGACAGTTGATAGAAACATCATATTTTTTTTGAATACTACTGGTTAATATTTTTACCGTTCTTTTTTGGTAAGCCGGGTGATGCATATTCCCATTATATTGATAGCCACCAATGAAATCGGCAACAGTTTCTAACGGGTTTACAGTTGCAGAAAGTGCCAATCGCTGAAATTCCCCTGATAACAAAACCAGTCTTTCGACAGCCGTAATCAAATGAACACCTCTTTTTGAGTCGACCAGAGCGTGTATTTCGTCCAGAATGATTGTCTTAAGGTTGGTTAATATTAATCGCGAACGCGGGGAACTTAATAATAAATTTAAACTTTCCGGAGTTGTAATTAATATTTCGGGAGCCTGACGCAACATCCTCTGCCGGTCAGCCTGGCTGGTATCACCACTTCTGGTTTGAACACGAATCTTGGGAAAGATTTCCCCTTTGGACAAAAACTCTTTTTCCAGCGCTCTTAAAGGTTCAATCAAATTTCTTTGAATATCATTATTGAGTGCCTTAAGTGGAGAAATATAAAGGACACTGGTTTGCCCAAGCGGCAAGTTGCCAGTAATCAATTGATTTAAAGACCACAAAAAAGCAGTTAGTGTTTTTCCGCTACCGGTTGGAGCAGTGATGAGAGTATGCTGACCGGAGGATATTCTCGGCCAGGCAAGGTTTTGAATATCTGTGGGTTTCCCAATATTTTGAAAAAACCAATCCTGAATAATAGGATGAAACAATACCGTATTTTTTTTGTACATTTAATCTAATTTGAACTTCTGAACCAGCTCCTGAAGTTGTGTTGCCAATACAGTAAGGCTTTGCGCTTCCGTATTCACCTGATTAACACCCTGAGCTGTTTCCTGAATGATATTATCCAGTCGTGACATATTTTTTGAAATTTCATTGGAACCTAAAGTTAATTCACTGGATGATCTGGCATTATCTTCAACACCGGCTGACATTTCAGATATCAATCTAGCAATTTCTTTCACACCAGTGGTAGATTCTCTCATATTACTAACAATAATTTGTACTGTTTTAGACTGTTCAACGGCTAGTTCAGTGATATGGTTGGAGGAATCACTAATAGAAAAAA
>Ga0257125_1002934_pt1 | contig 12947 bp, 8 predicted proteins | sample SI106_200metaG_FD_190183 | JGI IMG/M metagenome (GOLD analysis project Ga0257125, IMG submission 190183) | Marine microbial communities from Saanich Inlet, British Columbia, Canada - SI106_200 | ecosystem: Environmental > Aquatic > Marine > Inlet | place: Canada: British Columbia | collected...
GAAGCACGTCCATCTTATCAGCGTGGGCAAAAAAAACTGCCCACCCTACGGATTCAGACAAGTTCATTGCATTCATCTTGCCGGGCACCGGCTTGGGAAACTGTTAACGAACTTGAATTTTGTGCCTTTAAAATCAAACTGTTACCAATTGTCATCTCGACGAAGTATGAGGAGAGATCTTTTAAATTAAGAGACCTAATATTTAAGGAGCAAACTTAATCTTATGCAGCAGATATTTCCAAAAATATAACTGTGTTTTTTATTCCCTGGATTATATTCTGGGGAATATCAATCTTTTTGGTTGAATATTTTCGTCTAAAACCCAGTATTTGATACTTAATATTTTGTTATTATTGATTTATTCCTAAAGAGAATACTATGTATTCCTAATTATTACTATACTTTTTATCATTTTTTTTCCTAAACTAGAACACATTTCTATTTTAATGTATTCGTATGAATTTAAACAGAACTACGACTTGTCTGTTTAATTCAATTTATTGTAATTGATTTTATTTGTCATATTGTTTGGCCATTTATAAGGATCTTTAATCTTTCATCAATGGTAATTTGTATAAACCTATCAAAAAAAGAGGTATAAAATGTTAATTGGAGTTCCAAAAGAAATTAAAAACCATGAATATCGTATTGGTTTAACACCAGCAGGTGTCAAAGAATTAACTAAAAACGGACATGAAGTCATCGTTCAAAAAAACGGTGGTGCTGCAATCGGCCTGGATGATGATCAGTATATCGCTGCCGGGGCAAAAATGATTGAAACCCCTGAAGAGATTTTTGATCGTGCTGAAATGATTATCAAAGTTAAAGAGCCACAAACAAATGAATGTAAAATGCTTAAAAAAGGCCAGGTTCTCTATACCTATCTTCACCTTGCTCCGGACCCAGAACAAACTAAATTACTGGTTGAATCTGGTTGTACAGCGATTGCATATGAAACTGTGACAGACGCTAACGGGGGATTACCTTTATTGGCGCCAATGAGTGAAGTTGCTGGTCGTATGGCTGTTCATGCCGGAGCCCATTGTCTGGAAAAAGCACAGGGTGGTAACGGAACATTAATTGGAGGAGTTCCAGGTGTAGCTCCGGCTAATGTTGTCGTTATCGGTGGCGGTGTTGTTGGAACTCATTCAGCCATGATGGCCATGGGAATGGGGGCTAATGTCGTCGTGCTGGATAAATCTCTGGATAGATTAAAAACATTAGATATGATTTTTGGTCAGAAAATGAATACAATTTACTCAACCTTAGATGCCATTGAAAAATATGTATTTGAGGCCGATTTGGTTGTTGGCGCGGTTCTGATTCCAGGTGCAGCAGCCCCTAAACTAGTGACCAAAGAGATGCTGAAACATATGAAGAAGGGAGCCGTTGTCGTTGATGTTGCTATTGATCAGGGTGGTTGTTTTGAAACCAGTAAAGCCACGACTCATCAGGATCCCACTTATATAATTGATGATGTCGTTCATTATTGTGTGGCTAATATGCCTGGTGGTGTCGCCAGAACTTCTACATTTGCCTTAACAAACGCAACCTTGCCCATGGCAATTCAACTGGCCAATAAGGGTTTTAAACAGGCAATGCTGGACGATGCGCACTTAAAGAATGGTTTAAATGTACATGAAGGAAAAATCACTTACGAAGCAGTCGCCAGGGACCTTGGCTATGACTATGTTCCGGCAGATAGTGTATTGAAATAAGATTATGTTTCTGTAAGGAAACGGTAACAAACCGTTTCCTTATTTTCCCGCTTACCGCTTCGTTAAAACAACATCTTTAATTTCTTCCAGATTTTTCAACTGTTTTTTGGCATAATTAGCAGATTTTTTTGAGGAATAAGGTCCGGCATAGACGCTGGTAGCTTTATAAGTACTGTTTCTGGGGATTATTTTAAATTGTACATTAACATCAGTGTTAAACTGATTAAAATATGCGAGGGTTTTATTGGCTAAATCCGGATTCGGATATTGTCCAAAAGAGATGTAATACCCGTCACTGGATCTAATCGGATAGGCGGCGCCTACTACATTCTTATAATTATCAATAAGTCTGATTTTTTCCATCACCCGATCATAGCTAAATTTTTCTTCTGATAATAACTCGAAATATTTTGTTTTACTGGTGGTCTGTTTTTTGTACATTCGCTGTCCGGCTTTTCTGATCGCCCTTGCATATTGATTAATACACTCTTTATAAAGACAATCACCCAGTTTCAACAGATAACGGCCAGATCGTTTTTTAAGGGAAGGTTTTGCTTTCTCTACCGGTGGTGGCTCTACAGCGATTTTATCAGCCAGAGTATCCGGTTGTTGTAACTCATCTGGAAGTGTGTTCTGCTTTCCATCTGAAGATTGTTCAAAAAAGTTTTTATCACCCAGATATTGATCAACTTGGCCGGTAAAATATAAATATGCTCCAGCACTAATTGCAGTAAACAAAAGTAGTAAAAATATAATAAGAAACCACTTGCCGACTGAAGACTTATCACCTTTAGTTTTTTTCCCGCTTCTTTTCCTAACAGATTTTCTTGCCATTGATTACCCTTTATTATGTAGTGAGATAATATTAAAACTTAAGCTGGATTAAATTTTTATAGTATAGATAAACCTTAAAAGCAACAAATTGGGTTGTTTATCAACTATTTAAACCTTTTTTTATCTTAAAATCTAAATTTTGAATAATTGTCTAAACAGTATTATATGATATTTTGTCTTTAAAAAGCAATATGTTATCAATTGAAACCCACAATTTGAAAAAAAGAATCGTTTTAAATATTTATAGATTCGTTTATCCCATTATTGGTTTCAGGGATAGAGCAATTGAATTTAGCTATTTTTAAATTAAGGGGTAAAATGGTTTTCAACTTTGGCGGTTTTTAAAAGTTTCCATTAAAAAGACTCTTAAATATCGAATACTGGATAAAATTAAAGACATACCAATAGCAATATAAACTGTAGTTAAATAAATTTTAGGAATAGGTGATAACCTTAAAAAAAAACCCATTAAGATCATTAAAACAATAATTAAATAACTTTTCCAGGGAATAAATGAAAAGATGCACCTTTTACCAGACATTGGAATAATGCGATCCAGATTTTTATCAACAATTTTTAAAAAACCAAAATGGTGAATGATAATCGCCAGCGATCCGCCGATAGTTGATGATATTAAGGTCGGGTATAAAGGGGTTAATAGTATCCATTGATACGCACGAAAAAGCAACATTGCCCCAACTGCAATCCAGGCAAATCCTGCCAGTAATATCAGTATTTTTTTATCTACAGAAGGTTTTAGAAACTTCAAGCTTTTAACCATGGTATTAATTTAGCTTAAGATATTTGATTGCAACTTATTACGGGTCTACGGTCCGGAAAACCTGCTTTTTAGATCTTATTCAGTTTATACTCTTTTGCAAAAAATGATTGTACCAGTAAAACTCATAAACAAGGCATACCAATGGGGGAACTTTCAATTAAATTAACTACTTTAAGGGAATACTATCATAGGATAAATGAATATTCTTTAGGTTTTTTAAAATAATTCTAAAATTATTGAGATTACTAATCAAAAAAGCATGAATATTGAATTTTCATTATTCATATAATAAGTTTATTTCTAAACAGGTAAAAACTCCATTGGATTTTAGATGAAAAAACGACTGGTACCTCAACTAACGATATTCATTATCTGCATGTTTACTTTTGCTTGTTCCGAAACAAAAATTCCGGACGCAATGGATCATTTTAAAAGAGGCAATCAATTTTTCCTAGGTCACAGTTTCGGAATTGCTATTGACGAATATAAGTCAGCCATTGCAATTGATCCCACTCAAGCTGTATTTTTTTACAATCTAGGCTTAACACTATATACGGTTCAACGGTTTACCGACGCTATTGAAGCATACCAAACAGCTTTGGAAATTAATCCAAATTTGAAGGAGAGTTGGTATAACCTCTCCCTGGCATTGTACCATGTTGGTAAAACAGATGAAGCCACCATCGCCCATGAAACTTACTTAAAATTCCGTAGAAATGATTACAAACCAAAATCACAAGCAAGTTCCACCAATTAGATGAATGGTTTGAAAATAAAAAAAATGATTGATTGAATTTTAAAATCGTGTAATGTAGGCTGAGTCCAATGTTTTATAAACCATCACACTATTTTAATCAAACGTATGTTACCAGAAAAAAAAATACTTCCCTTACATGAAATTCTAAATCCCATTAATTCAGACTTGGATCGGGTTGAAAAACTGATTATGGAAAACCTGGAAACAGACATTCCATTACTAACTCAGGTTGGACAATATATCCTCCAATCTGGTGGAAAAAGGGTTCGACCGGCATTATTACTATTTGCCGCGAAAACCGTCGGTTCATTGAACGAAAATGCATATCTGGCTGCGAATGTTATTGAGTATATTCATACCGCTACTTTGTTGCACGATGATGTCGTTGATAATGCTGATCTAAGACGTTCTAAAAAATCAGCCCGCTCAATTTGGGGTAATGAAGCTTCTGTTCTGGTCGGTGATTACCTGTTTACGGTTTCATTTAAATATATATCAGCTTTTAAAAATCATGATATTGTCGAGGTTTTATCAATAGCTACAACCCAAATAGCCCGGGGGGAAATTCTTCAATTAACCAGAGATAATACAGAAACCACTGAAGCAGAATACATGGAAATTATCTTCCATAAGACAGCTAGTTTAATAGCTGCTGCTATGGAAATTGGAGCTATCATCGGAGGAGCTAACGAAGCACAACGGTTGGCAATTTACGAATGCGGGAAAAATATTGGAATCGCTTTTCAACTCATTGACGATGGTTTAGATTATGATGTGGGTAATGAGAAACTGGGAAAATCTACCGGTGTCGACTTAAAAGAACGGAAAATTACCCTACCCTTAAGTCATCTATTGAAGCATGCCAAAACAACTGACAAAGATAAGATACTGAACATATTGGAAAAAGATGAAATTACAAATGATGATGTAGCAGAAGTACAACAATTAATGATGGAATACGAATCCCTGAAGTACACCATTGACCAGTCCAAATATTACATCGGAAAAGCCATTGAGCAACTGTATACACTACCGGAAAATGAATATCGTAACAGTATTGAAGCACTGGCTAATTTTATTGTTTATCGTAATCAGTAAAACATCAGAATAGATATTTTTTAATAAAATTGTTTAACTCTCTGTTTAATCATAGTAACATTAATATCTATACTATTTATTAAACCACAATACCATTTAACTTAAGCTATTTGATTTCTCTATGAAAAAAGTTGAACTTAAAAGCAATTCAAAAGAAATTGATAAGGTCATAAAACTGATAAAAAATTCTTACTATTTCAAGTCTGTGCCCACTGATTTGTTAAGAGAGATACTAGAATCAGGTTTAATCTTTCAGTTAAAAGCCGGTGACTATCTTATTAAGCAAGATGATATCAGCGACCGGATGGTTTATATTTTCCTTTATGGTGAGTTTAAAGTTTTCTCAGGTAATCAATTCATTCTTAAGATTGATCAGTTAGGACTAACGATCGGGGAAATGGCGGTTATTTCACCCAACACACCTAGATCAGCAGATGTTAAGGCTTCTAAAGATAGTACTGTCATTGGTTTTGAATCAAGTTTTCTGGATTCAAAAGATCCAAAAACCCAAAGGTTATCAAATTCATTTTTAAAAATGTTCAGTAATATCCTATCGGAAAAGCTTAGGACTACTACTGAACGTGCGAAGTTATATGAAGAAGCAGTACTGGAAAAACAGGAAATCAATCAGTTTAATCGGGAAATTACAGAAATATCCAAAGATTTAAAAAAAGAGCTCCAACAAAAGCTGGAACAGATTAAGTTATTTTCACGGGTTGTAGAAGTGAATCAGGATGCTATTGTTGTTTGCGACGCAGATGGTTACCTTCAATCCGGAAATCAAGCTTTCCTACAATTATTCACCTATAAAAAAGAAGAGATTGAAAAATTAAGATTACATCATCTTTTTGAAAAACTGGTTGATGATACGCCGGAATGGATTGAAAAGTTTTTATCAGGTTGGAAAGGACAAATCAAAGCACTCCGAAAAAATGATACCACGTTTCCGGCATTAATTTCCATATCACCAGTTCAAACATCACCAGAAAATATTAGCGAAAAAGTTGTCCTTGCCATTGTTATTCGGGATGTTACCCTGCAAAAAGAGTATGAAAATAATATTTTAAAAGCCAACCGGGAACTCAAACAAACCTACAAAGAACTTGAAAGCACACTGGTTGAACTCGAGAAAAGCAATAAAGTCAAAGATCACTTTTTATCAAATATCTCCACACAGCTAAAAACACCTCTGGACAGTATTATCAATTATGCTGAAATTATGAATAAAGACTTCGGCTTCACCTCAAAGAGCGTTGAAACCAAAGATCTTTTATCTCAAATTGTGGATGAAGGCCATAAAATGGATAAAATGGTGGGTAATTTGTTAACATTAGCCGAACTATCCCCTGGGTCCGCCAATCTATCCACTAAAATTATTCCATTCAAAGAATTTTTTGAAAATATGACAGCCCTGTTGAAAGACAAAGCTTCGCTTAAAGCTGGTTTTAATCCCGATATTTCTATTATCATTGGTGATCAGGCAAAAATACTGAAAGCTTTTTCTGATATTTTTGATTATGCTGTAAAAGAACATGGTAAAGATTGTTCACTAACAATCGAATGTGGTCAGGATTTCCAAAATAATCGACTGGATATCAGTATTTTAATCGGTGATCCGAAAGATTTTAAAGCCCGTCAAGTAGATCAAATCATTTCACTGGATGAAATATCCGATTTGGACAGTGGAATAGAACTTTCAATTCAAAAAGGAGATCTGGAATTACCCCTGGCAAAAAGGATAGTGGAACTACATCAAGGTGAGTTAGTTATTCGATCGGCGAAACAATCTGAAAAAATAGTTGTATCCTTCCCTGTTGATCCAAATGTCGAACATGGTTCCCGTATTAAAGCCATGATTATCGACGAACATGAATGGGACCGTAAAATCATCAAGGGAATCATTGAGAAAGAATACTCATTAAATGACATTTTTGAATTTAATTCCCAATTGTCTGCCTTAAAAGCGGTTAGCGCCTTGAAACCAAATCTAATAGTTGTCGATCCATTTTTCAAAAAAGCACAATGGCCTTATGAGGAATTTTTAAATAAATTAATTAAAGATAATCGTGAAAAAACGTCAACATTGGTAATCAGTGATCAGTTGGTAGATCTTAATACCCGAAATGACATAATTTCTCTTGGCATCACCGATTTTCTGTTCAAACCATTTACTATTGACGATGCCACCTTCAAAATCAAATCTATCGTTGAAACAAAACAAAAACTATACTTGTTATCCAATAATATCCAGAAAGCCCAAAAAAGTGCGGCAACAGATGGTATGACAGGATTGTACAATCGAAAATACTATGATGAATTTACTAAAGATCAGTTTATGAAAGCAGAAATTCAAAATAGTAATGTTTCACTAATCATGATTGATGTGGATAACTTTAAGCATTATAATGATACGAATGGGCACCAGTTAGGGGATGAAGTTTTAAAAAAGTTTGCTAAAATTTTACAGTGTGGTGTCAGACAAAGTGATCTGGCAGCCAGATACGGGGGAGAAGAGTTTGTTATTGTGTTGCCGGGAACAGCAAAAAAGATGGCTGAAAATATTGCTGAAAAACTCCGGGAAACCATCGAAAAGGAATCATTCGAAAATGAAGCCGCACAACCAAAAGGTTCTCTAACTGCCAGCTTTGGTGTGTCTTCATATCCTGAAAACGGGCAAACACCAGAAGTCGTATTAAAAGGCGCTGATCATTGTTTATACCTGGCTAAAGAACGTGGTAGAAATGCTGTGGTTGGAGCAGAAGGAATCGTTGAACTATAAACCTTAATCTTTAATTCGAAATGCAATTCTTTAGAATACTATTTTTTGCACTGGCGCTCGTTATCCTTTTACACAGCTGTACTAAAGATTCCAAAGTCATTTCAATTTCCACTCAGGTAGACTCGCCTTTTTCTTCAAAAACGATGGTTTTGATAACACCCCCCTATAACAGTATTATTAAAAAAGATGACTTAAATAAAAAGAGCCTGTTATATGCCATTGAGCAATCCCTTAGTTACCTGAAAAAAAAACCTGGAAAAACAATTTTTAAATACGGTAAAATTAATTATACCGCCCTTGAGGTCATTCAATCTTTTAAACTTTTTAAATTGATCATTGAAACCTCAAGTACCCGCGGTCAGCTAATGGATGCTATCAATTCTCAATTTTTGATGTTTGGATCATCCGCCAACCCGGAAAACAAAGTAATGTTTACAGGTTATTATGAACCTATATTTAAAGGAAATCTTACCCGTACTGCAAGATTTTATGTCCCGGTTTATAAAAAACCCGATGATCTTAAGGTTTTGGAATTAGGAAACTTTAGAAAAAGCTTAGAAGATAGAACTATCGTATATCGACAGGTTGGAAAAAAAATAGCGCCATACTATTCCCGACGGGATATTATGGAAAAGGGTATGCTGTCGAAACGAAATTTAGAAATTGCCTGGATGGAAAATCCGGTTGATTTATTCTTCTTGCAAATCCAGGGATCAGGCATTTTGGAATTACCAAATGGAAAGTTGATTAAATTAGCCTATGCAGGTGCCAATGGTCGAAAATATTCGAGTATCGGAAAGTTATTAATTGATAAAAAGAAAATGCTACTGGAGGAGGTTTCCATGGCTAGCATTAGACAATATCTGGAAAATCACCCACTGGAACTAAAAGAGATTCTTTATCACAACGAGAGTTATACTTTTTTACAAACTAAAGAAGACGAAATTGGCCCCAGAGGAAATATCAATGTACCACTGACTGCAAAAAGATCAGTTGCTACTGATACATTTGCTTTCCCGAAAGCAGCACTTGGCTATATTATTACTGAAGTACCGGACGTAAGTGGTAATTTGCAAAAACCGAAAAAACCAATTTTCCGTTTCATTTTGAATCAGGATACCGGTGGTGCCATTCGAGGATCAGATCGGGTTGATCTATTTTGGGGAAATGGCGATATTGCGGAAAAAAGTGCAGGGAGTATGAGAAGTTATGGTAAGATCTTCTTTTTAATTGCTAGAAAAGATGTTTTAACACAGATTCAATAACTTTGGATCTGTGCTTATTGACCTAATTTGCGTTCAAACTGATAAAAAATTTCCGACTTTCAGAGGCGGTAATCTCCCCTCTGCTATTCCTGGCAATTACCCGCCAATAAAGATGATCCGTTTTATTGCTTTCCAAAATTCCGGTTGCCAAACCTGGCATCATTTCACCCTGCAACGGCTTAATACTTGTTGAAGAAGTCCAGCCCTCATCTCCATCACCTTTTGGAATCCGAAAGGTGCTGTCTTCGACTAAAAAAGAGGGATCCGCAGAGATTTCAACTTTAAACTGATTATACTTATTACTTCTCCATTCAAAGAAATACAAACCGTCTTCCGCAAATGAGTGGCCGTCTGTTGGCATAATTAAAGCAATATCACTAAAAATCATATCTTTAATAGCCTTGGATTGATTATTTTTAACGTTAGCCTCTTTAATCTCATTACCTTCATCCACAACAGCCAGGACCTGATACTTACCCTTTTGCTCATCATCAGGAATTGTAATGGGAATTTCCAAAACCTTTTTCTCTCCTGGAGCGATCACCTTAATCTGGTCATTATAAAACCTCAATTTTCGTTTTGGACGATGCACAAAATACCAATACAGCGAATATTTGACATTTGAAGCGATATCACCACCATTATTTTGTAAAACGAGCCTGATATTGGCCGGCTCTCCACGTAACACTGATATTTTATTAATAAACCTGACCTCTTTCCATAATAAGTCCGCTGGTTCAAATTGAATCAAAGGTATCTTTTGAGCCTGTGTATTATCCATTCGAATCATTTGCTTTTTCTTTAGGCTTTTTCCTCGTGTCCGTGGCAATTGACGTTTTCTGGAAGGGTCATTCGCAAAGAAAAACTGTTCCTGATCTTTATTATGCTTAGCTAACAATTTTCCTTTTAAAGAAAAAACTTTGGTGCCGATGGTATAATCTCCCGATTTTTTTTTATCAATCCAATAAGGTATTAATGCATAGCTGATAGTTTGTGCCTTAGCTTTTATTCTTTTTTCTCCAAAAGTAATAATGTTATGATTGGGCAATGTAATTACCAATTTAACCACCACAGATATATCGGTTTTACCTCTGTTTTTTATTGCAATTTCAATCAACTGGGTAGACTTAATATTAATAGTCTCTTCTCCAATAGTTATTTTTTCAATCTCTAATAAAGTCGAGGCCAAAGAAATATCACCAAAAGATAAACTTAATATTAACCCAATAAATAAAAAATATTGTAATTTGCTCATGTTTTTATTGCTCCTCTTCGGCACCTGTATCGTCGATATTAGGCTCAGTATCTACCTCAATCGCTTCATTTTGAAATAGTATAATCATTCCAGGTTCACTGCCTGAAATCAAATCGGGATCTCCATCATTATCGAGGTCTGCGACAGCTGGACTAGTTCCCCGGGGGTAGGTTAATCCGGCACCGTATTGCGGTATTGTCAGCCACTCCCCTTGCAGATCATCACGGGTGTTTCTTAAAAAGTGAATAACACCATCATCCGATCCAATCACCAGTTCTGGAGTATCACTATTATTTAAATCGGAAAAAATCGGGGTGGCACCAATATCAATGTCAATTTTATTGTAATCACGTCTGATGATTTCAAATCGACTAGAGTCATTTTTTACATAAGTTATCTTACCAAAAAAAGTACCAACCAATAAATCCGGAAAATTATCCTGATTTAAATCAAAAGCCGCTGGTCTTGCATTTCGCCCCAGCCAGAGCTTATTAAAACGGGTATTATTCAAAATAAATTGATGGTGCTCAACCGTTCCTTGATTTTCATAAAACAAGAGCTTACCTAACCTGGTTCCCAGTATGATATCCAAATCGCTATCCTGGTCCAGATCGAATAAAATAGGCGCGGTATTCCTGAGTTTTTCCGTTTTTAGAAAATCCTTGTCAACTAGCTTAAAATCCCATTCTGTTTCATTCCCTTGATTTTCGTAATAATAAACCAATCCACTACTTGAACCGATAATGATATCAAAATCGCCATCCAAATCTAAATCCCCAATAGCAGGAACGGAACGTGTAATATCATCATTTTCAATTAAAGGAATCATAATTCGAACATATTTTGGATCAATTTTTACGCGCTTTGGCCCATCATCAAATGTTTCTTCAACATCTGCAAAAGTATCTTCATCATCTTCGGGAACTTCAATTTCTATTTTTAATTCTTCCGGAGTTTCCAGTTCTTCTACTACCAAGGTCCCATCTTGATCCACTGTGTTATCTACTTTTTCCTTTCCTTCTTCTTTAATTTTATCAATGCCACGATTTAAATACAGTAAAAAATCACCTTTCTCATTTCCAATCAATAGATCATTAGCTCCATCACCGTCGATATCCTGCATGATGGGATGGCTCAGCCCATAAACATTAAAAACAAAAAGCGCTTTATCTCCGTTAACCCAATTCGGGATAAAATCACGGGTTTTCCCAGGGGAAAGTGCCAATCCTAGCTTTCCTTTTTCATCCCCAAATATTAAATCCGGAAATTTATCCTGGTTCCAGTCAAAAAAGGCTGGGGTGGCATTATTTTCAGTTTTTATTGAAGCAAAACGTGTGGATTCCAATGTATATTCGGGTTTGGTTTTACTACCTTTATTTAAAAATAGGTTAACACGCCCCGCATAGTTACCAATCAACATATCCAGGTCGTCATCAAAGTCTATGTCGATTAGTTTTGGGACTGCATTGGATCCGACATCAATTTGAAAATATGTTTTTTCTTTTAATTCCCATTTTGGACTTTTAGGGGTCCCAATATTCTCCACAAATGCGATCTGCCCTTGTTGCCCCCCAATAATCAGATCTAAATCGCCATCACCATCGATATCACCTAAATCAGGAGAACTATTTTGCACGCCTGTCATAAAAATAAGTTCTTCTGATTTCAGCACCCAGTTAGGAACCTTATTTTCAGGAATGTTTTCATAATAGTTTAAATTCCCACGGGCTTCACCAATGATCAGATCCAAATCCCCATCTCCATCCAGGTCTCCGGTAGCAAGACTGGAACGTTCACCTGTAACAATCAGTTTATGAAAATTGAATAGATTAGTACTCCGATTCCACAAGGTTCGTTTTTCATCCTGGATACGATTTTCGTAATGAAAAACAGTAGGATTTGCGCTACCCAGTACTAAATCCTTATCACCATCGTCATCCATATCAATAAAATATGGTGCTGATTCTCCACCAATATCAATTTGTTGAAAATTTTCCTCTGTAAATTTCCATTTAGGATAAAAACGATCACCATCATTGGTGAACAGTGTTAAAGTACCGCTATTTTGTCCAACAACTAAATCAAGATCACCATCTTCATCCCAGTCAAATAACCCGGGCGAAGCATGTGTTTCTAGTCCCAAACTGGCAACTCTTATCGGTTTTATGGTATGAAAGTTTGCCTTTTTCCGCGTTCCGTCATTAAAAAACAACCACACTTTACCATCTTCCGTACCAACCAATAAATCTTTTTTACGTTTCAGGTCTATATCGGCAAATAAAGGAACACTATTGCGACCGACACTTATATTTTCATATTTTGGTGTTTCCAGTTTAAAAACTGGTACCAAGTTATTTCCCAGATTTTTAAAATACCAGATACTGCCGTCCTTACTTCCAATAAAAAGATCTAAATCACCATCACTATCAATATCAGTTAAATAAGGAGCAGAACGACCCT
>Ga0257125_1002942_pt1 | contig 12913 bp, 12 predicted proteins | sample SI106_200metaG_FD_190183 | JGI IMG/M metagenome (GOLD analysis project Ga0257125, IMG submission 190183) | Marine microbial communities from Saanich Inlet, British Columbia, Canada - SI106_200 | ecosystem: Environmental > Aquatic > Marine > Inlet | place: Canada: British Columbia | collected...
ATCCCCAAGTCTATCTGACGTTTTTCTGGTCACGGCTTAGTTCAACAGGCTCGATACGGCGGTTCTCTCTTCCCTTCTGACAGACTTGATCCTTTTCGCCGTATCAACCCTTAACCGTTGGGCGGCTGAGCATTCATCCGTTAAAGAGAAAACACAGGATTAATAGGAACGTCCTCTCATGAAGTGCGAACTTTGCCTCCAAGATAAAATACTTTGTCATTCTCATATCATTCCAGAGTTTTTCTATCGTTCAACTTATAATGATAAGCATTTTATGGCTAAATTGACAAATGGACGGTCAAAAGCTGGCTATATACCAAAAGGACAATATGAGAAACTTCTATGTGCCGATTGCGAAACATTTCTAAATGTCGAATATGAAACCTATTTTGACAACCTATGGTATAGCAATAAGACACTGCCAACGACTTTCAATGAAAAGGTATTTACGGTTAACGGTATAGATTATTCAAAATTTAAGTTGTGTCTATTGTCAATCTTATGGAGAGCAAGCATTTCATCTCGTGATGTATTTGCGATGGTGAAATTGCCTAAAAAGCACGAAGAACAAATCCGTAAAATGCTCCTAAAAAAAGACCCAGGGGAAGAAACCTTATATCAGATATTTGCTTCGTTGCTCCTGTCACCTGGCACAACCAAGATTTTAGATAACCTAATTGTTTCCCCAATGATGGAAGAATTTGAGAATAAACAAGTTTGCACATTCGTATTTGGCGGATGTTATTGGTTATTTGTAATAGATGAACAGCCACTAATAAACCCAATTGCAATTTCTGCAAATGGCAATTTAAATTTCCCCGTTCATGACATTCTTGATATAAAACCGATTATGTCTTTCTTCGACGGCGTGGAAAAAGATTCTATCAAATGGTAATATACAATAAACAATAAAAGTGAGCTTATGAAAAATTATTATCAAATAATGGAAATTTCTAAAACGGCAACACATGATGAAATCAAAAAACAATATCGATTTTTGTCGCAAGCATGGCATCCAGATAAATTTCCAACGCCTGAACAAAAAGAAAAGGCAGAAGAAAAAATAAAGGCAATAAATGAAGCCTACAGCACACTTGGAAATCCAGCAAAAAGAAGAGAATATGACAGGCTAATAAATTACCAACAAGAGCCACGTAGCGAAGAAAATACACAGTCTAAAAATTCTGATTTCAAAGACGAACAACGAAAAGAAACACCCAAAAGGGAAAACGCACCTGTTAAATCTAAGAATAGATTGACTGGGTTATTAGTTGTGTTTAGCCTTATAGGTGTGTTGCTGTGTGTAACTCTACTGATCTTCTCTTTGAATAACCAATCATCGGAGACGGCAACTTTACCAACAGATTCAGTATTACCTACAAATACAAATCTTGTACCCCACGCCACAGATGAAGTAATTACCCTACCTACTGTTACACCAATCGTAACAAATACATATAATTATATTGACGGCATGATTTTCATACCTGCTGGGGAATTTGCTATGGGACAAAATAACGACGCATCCAATGAAACACCTCACCTTGTATATCTAAATGATTTTTACATTGACAAATTCGAAGTAACAAATTCTATGTATGGTAAATGCGTAAATGCTGGATTCTGTGTATCTCCTACTAAAAGCGATTCTCCCTCAAATCCATTTTATTTCGGCAATCCTGAATTTGACTCTTACCCTGTTATATATGTTACTTGGGACATGGCAAACGCATTTTGTGAGTGGCGTGAAGCGAGATTGCCTACTGAAGCGGAATGGGAAAAAGCAGCTCGCGGAAATGATGGTCGGATATATCCTTGGGGAAATGAGTTTAAGGAAGGTCTCTCAAATTTTTGCGATATAAACTGTCCACTAGAATGGAAGTCTAAAGAATTTAACGACGGCTACGCAGACACAGCGCCTATCGGAGCCTTTCCGCAAGGACAAAGTCCATATGGCGTTTTTGACATGTCTGGTAATGTTTATGAATGGGTTGCGGACTGGTCTAATTTAGAATCAAGCCAAGAACGTGTTATACGTGGAGGAGCATGGAGTGATTCAGGTGGCACTAACGCCACATCACGCGCAATATTTTCTTCTTTATCAGCCTACGAATTTATTGGTTTTCGCTGTGCCAGTTCTATAAACGAGTGAATGCTCCACAAATAAATACTTTTTCAGGAGTTCCATTACATGCTTAAAAGAGATACTAATGGTGTAATTAAATTCAGGGAAGTAGGTTTCTTCAAAAAAAGACGTCTTTTTTGCTTTCACACCGGAAAATTTTATTCACAGAGAGAATACGAAGAAGAAGAATATGATATTCTTATTATGACACAGTCATATAAACCTGTTGTCGTAATGGACGAGAAATCCAAAAATAAGCGGTGGTGGATGTTCAAAAATATGTTCTATTGGGAAAACGAAGGATACACTGAAAGTGAAGTAAAAGCCCTTATTCTTGATAAACTTCAGCAAAAAAAACGAAAAGTAGAAAATGCAATAGCCAGAACCAGCAATCAAAAAATTAAACCCAAAAATGGTAGAAAACCTATTCCTGATGATGTTAAGATATTTGTCTGGCAACGTGATGGTGGCCATTGTGTCAAATGTGGAAGTCAGGAGAAATTAGAATATGACCATATTATTCCTGTTGCAAAAGGTGGAAGCAATACAACACGCAACATTCAGCTTCTTTGCGAAAAATGTAATCGATCAAAAGGAGCTAATTTGTATTGAATTGGAAAGCGTATAGATTGTCAAGATATAAAAGGTTAAACCACCGCCCAACAAAGCGTGCAGTGGATTTGCGGGAGTCTGCGCGGTTTATAAGCATTTTTCTGGCTTCGGGTTTTTTCTGCTCTCTGGCATTTTCCCAGCCCGCCCGCAAACCACTAACGCAAACCGTTGGGCAGTTTCCTGAAGGAAGAAAAGAATAATATCTATGTGGGATGTTTTCATAAGCCATGCCTGGGAAGACAAAGATGAGATTGCGCGCCCTTTAGCTAATGCACTTGCTAAGGCTGGCTATAAGGTATGGTTTGATGAATTCACGTTAACTGTAGGGGATAGCCTCCGCCGTTCAATTGATGTTGGGTTATCAAAGTCTAAATTTGGGATTGTTATATTAAGTCCAAACTTTTTCACAAAAGAATGGACTCAAAGGGAATTAGATGGTCTTACTGCCAGGGAAATTAGTTCTGGGAAAATCATACTGCCCGTTTGGCACAAAGTAACTCGAAAGGATATTGAAAAATTTTCCCCAGTTCTTGCTGACAGATTGAGTGTTTCCTCTTCTGATGGCTTAGATGTAGTAATTCAAGAAATCTTGCGAGTTCTAAACCAAAAATCCGATTCCACAACCCTGCCTATATCCACAAAAATTCCAAAGAAATTGGATTCTTTAAGAAAAAACTGGTGGATCATAGCACTCGCTTTCAGTGTATTTGTTGTATTTGGCATTGCCATACAGTTCTTGGGACCACTTGTGGATTTGGCGACCCCATTTCCTACAACAAGCATTGCCAGCACACCACAAGTACAATCAGAAATATCATCTCTTTCACCCCCCACGAGTAGTTCAAGCCCTACTGCTACTTCATTCCCAACCGATACTGTGGATGCAAGACAAGTGAGTATTGCTAGCTTAGTAGGCGGATTATATCCAAACAGACCAGTTGGGTACATTAACCTAGATGGAGTAGGACCCGAGGAAATAGTAATCACTGATACCGATAACGCTTCAATGAAATACTATATTTCAGTATTCGCCTATCTTGAAAACGACAAAGAATGGTCGCAAGTCTTATATTTACGCGACGAAATGGCATGCCCTTATAAGTTTGATTTTCTAAACCTAAAGAAAGATAATTCACGCCAATTATTAATTTATCAGGAATGTGGAACAGGCTCTTTTGTCTATCTTGAAATTTATGAGTATCGTGGATTTAAATATTCTAATCTCCTTTACAAATTACCAGACCCTATTAACGGATTGGTTGAAGTTGTTAATCAAGAAGCTTATATAACTTCTTATTTGTACAATAAATTGTATTATTTGGAATGGAATGGGGAGCGAGTAAATATCCAAGAAACCACTTTTCAATTACCAACAAGCACTAAGGAAGTTCATTTCTGGAGAGAGGGCGATGAACTCGTTTTCTCCGAAAACTATATTGAATTAGATATTGGGCAACTTGTTCACTTCATCCACAATGTAGAGAAAGATACCGATTTTTGTGGAGCCGACATTCGTGCAGATTCAAGCTATCTTGATTTTACTGAATATCCAAATGTTTTATCTGCCAAAATTAGTGGTTACACTAGCGTATCGGTAGATTGCAAATTTCAGTTTGGTGGAGAAGCAGTGAATGTTAAGATTAAGTAAGTATATAAAAAATTAGCACTGCCCAACAAAGCGTGTAGCGGACGGCGGGGATTCTCCCGCCAAAATAGCAGTCTTCTGGCTTTGACATTTTCCGTCTGTGAGCATCTTCTCATCCCGCCCTCGTCCGCCGCTAACGCAAGCTGTTAACAAAAATCGCCTTTGTTTGACAAAGGCAATTTTCATTCTATATTGAAAATTCTAGTTGAAAAGTAAGGGAGGGTCTGCCCTATAGGATACTACGCGAAGACCCGCCCCTACAGTATGTAAATCTGATGCAAGCTACACTCGATAAAAAACTTCTTCCCGCGCGGGGCCATTTGAAATGATCTCAACGGAAACCCCAACAGCATCTTCTATATATTGCACATAATCCTGTGCTTCCTGGGGGAAGTCAGAGAAGTCTTTTACGCCAAAGGTAGCACCATCCCATTTTGGCATCGTTTTATAAATCGCTTTCGCTTCTGCCATAAAGACGGCATCTGCTGTGGGCAAAGTATCGTATTTTTTGCCATTATGCTCATAGTGGGTGCAAATTTTGATCTCGTCCATGCCATCCAAAACATCTATTTTGGTTAAGGCGATGGAATTCACACCGCCAACCTGCAAAGAGTAGCGCAGGGAGGGCAGATCAAGCCAGCCGCAACGACGCGGCCGTCCCGTTGTTGCGCCGTATTCATTGCCTAGTTCTCTTAACTTATCACCCACTTCGCCGAGCAATTCTGTGGGCATAGGGCCTTCACCAACACGGGTTTGGTAGGCTTTGGTGACACCAATCACGCGCGCAATATCATTTTGCTGTAAGCCGGTTGCAATCGAAAATCCGGTCACGCCCGGATGGCTGGATGTTACGAAGGGATAGGTTCCCAGATCAATATCGAGCAAGATGCCTTGTGCACCCTCACCTAGAATTTCTTTGCCTGCTTTTTGGGCTTCCCAAATCAGGGGTAGCGGATTACCGATCATCGGGGCTAATATTTCTTGTACGGCGCGGAAATCGGCTAGAACCTTCTCTGGGGCAAGACTTTCGAGATAAGTAGATGGTTCTTCTGTGTCCATTAAGGCGATCAGCTTTGTTTGCCAATCCAGTTCGCGCAAGATGATCTTTTCAAAATTTTCTTTGAGCATATCACCCATCCGCACACCGACTCGTTCAGTTCTATCCGCGTAGAGAGGGCCAATTCCGCGCCCGGTAGTGCCGACTTTGGCATCGCCGCGCGCCGTTTCGCGCAGGCTGTCACGTGCGATGTGCCAAGGCATGATCATATGAGCATATTCTGAGATGAGCAGGTTTTTGGGTGAAATGGAAACGCCTTTCTCACGCAGCTCGTTGATTTCTTCGACCAATGTCAGGGGGGAGATCGCCACCGAGCCAGCCAAAATCGAGAGTGCGTTCGGATTGAATATCCCTGTCGGGATAAGGTGGAATTTAAATTCCCCATAATCGTTCACAACCGTGTGCCCCGCATTCGCTCCGCCGTTAAAGCGGACGATAAGATCCGCATCCCCTGAAAAGACATCCACAAATTTGCCTTTGCCGCTATCTCCCCAAGCCGTATCAATAACGATATTTGTACCTTTGAGTTTCATTAGATTTTCTCCTTTTTTCGTAAAGCCCTCACCCTCCGCCCTCTTCCTCAGGGAGAGGGGACTACCCTAAGCTCACATCATGCGGATGCGACTCGCGCAAGCCAACGGGGGTCATCCGAACAAAGGTCGCTTTTTCGTAGAGTTCGTCCAGGGAATGAGCGTTTGTATAACTCATGCCCGATTGCAAACCGCCCACAAGTTGGGCCAAAACTTCGCGGGTTGTACCGCGATAGGGAACCAAAGCATCTACGCCTTCAGAAACATATTCTTCAATTTCTTCTTTGGTTATATTGCTTTCACCTTCACGGCTTTTCCGTGCCAAATTTGCTTGCAAGGAAGCCATGCCACGCGAAGATTTATAACGATGTCCTTTGCGTGTGACAAAAGTGCCCGGGCTTTCGTCGGTTCCTGCCAAAATGCTGCCCAGCATGACCGTAGACGCGCCTGCCCCCAAGGCTTTGACAATATCTCCCGATGTGCGAATGCCACCATCGGCAATGATGGGAATACCCTGCGAGCGAGCAACTTCGGCACAATTTTTGACTGCCGTAAATTGTGGCACACCCGCCCCTGCCACGATACGCGTAATACAAATAGAGCCGGGACCTACGCCGACTTTAACCGCATCTACGCCTGCGTCGATCAGACGCTGTGTGCCTTCGGCTGTAGCCACATTTCCGCCAACGATCTGAGCTTCGGGGAAGTTTTTACGCATCTCCTTGACAATATCAATTTCCAGTTTTGAATCGCCATGTGCAATATCGACCACGAGAGCATCCACACCAATATCCAGAAGGCGTTCAACGCGCGTTAATTCGCTCGATTTCACACCAATCGCTGCACCAACTGCCAAACGCCCTAAAGAGTCTTTGCTCGCAAGGGGATATTTTTCGAGCTTGAGAATATCCTTGGAAGTAATTAAGCCGACCAATTTTCCATCGGCATCTACCAAAGGGAGTTTCTCTATACGTTCTTTATGCAAGATCTTTTCCGCTTCTTCAAGACTCGTGTCAGCACGAGCTGTGATCACATTTTGTGTCATTACATCTTTAAGCAGTAATTTATCGTTCTTTTCAAAAAGAAGATCGCGCGTTGTCACGATTCCAATAACTCGTTCATTCTCATCAAGAATAACAATTCCACCAGTATAAGTTTCTTTTACAACACGGTTAACATCTGCAACCGTATGCATACCGGTTAATGTGAGCGGATTTTTCACCACAAAAGACTCGGACTTTTTTACACGCAGAACCTGACGCACTTGCTCTTCAATAGACATAAAGCGATGGATAATACCGATCCCGCCGGCACGCGCCATGGTAATTGCCATCTCACTTTCGGTAACTGTATCCATATTCGCCGAAACAACCGGAATCTGAAGGGACAAATTCTCAGTTAACTTGGTTTTCGTCGAAAGTTTTTTACGAGACTTCACTGTTGAGTATTGCGGCACCAGCAAAACATCATCATAAGTCAGTGCAATATCAGGCAAAATTTTCATATTTTCCTTCCTAAAACTATTTTTTGAAACACTTTCCATTATAACGTCTCTGCCGCTCATAGCGTATAATTTATTTATGAAAAATCACAAACTCACCTTTCTCTCACCCATAGATGGCCGCTACGCAAAAATAACCAAAGCCCTTCGTACTCATTTTTCGGAATTTGCTTATATCCGTAATCGCGCACAAGTAGAAATAGATTATCTAAAAGCCCTCTCACAAAACCTAAAAATCATCCGTCCGCTTAGCAAAGAAGAACTGGATTTTCTCAATACCCTAAAAGAAGATTTCTCTCTCGAAGACGCTGAACGGATTAAAGAAATAGAACAGGAGACGCGTCACGATGTCAAGGCAATTGAGTATTTCCTAAAAGAACGGCTAAACACAACATCGATGGCTGATCTGGGGGAATGGCTCCATTTTGGATTAACCAGCGCAGATGTCAACTTCACCGCCTATGCCCTCTCTCTGCGAAACGCCCGTGATTTTGTCTTGCTACCGGCTGTGAACAACCTCCTCACCCAAATAGCCGATCTTGTCGAGAAAACCAAATCTACGCCCATTTTGGCACGTACTCATGGGCAGCCAGCCGTCCCCAGCACCTTTGGCAAAGAAATTGCCGTTTTTCTATCACGCCTGATAAAACAACGAGACACCCTTTCCACACATATATTTGAAGCCAAATTCAGTGGTGCAGTTGGCAGCTATAACGCCCAAAGCGCAGCCTTCCCCGAAGTGAATTGGCAAAAATTCAATCTCGATTTTTTCAAAAGATTAGACCTGCAAGCAAATACTGTCACAACACAGATCCTGCCTTACGATAACTGGCTGGTCTTCTTCCAAGCCTTGCATCTGACAAACTCCATTCTCCTGGATTTCTCTCAGGATATGTGGCGATATATCAGCAATGACTATCTTAAACTCCGCGCGGTAGAGGGAGAGATCGGCTCATCGACGATGCCCCAAAAAGTGAACCCTATCGACTTTGAAAACGCAGAAGGGAATCTGGGCATTGCCAACACCCTGCTCGAACAGTTTATCCGCAAATTACCTGTTTCACGCCTGCAACGTGATCTCTCCGACTCCACCGTAAGACGCAATTTCGGCGCAGCGTTGGGGTACTGTCTTATCGCGTACTCAAGCATCTCGCGGGGATTAAATCGTGTCGAAGCGAACCAAGCCAAAATCAAGTCCGATCTCGAAAATCATTGGGAAGTCGTCGCAGAAGGCGCACAAACTATTCTGCGTGCAGCAAAGATCCCAAAAAGTTATGAGAAACTAAAAACACTCACACGAGGCAAAGAATTTAGTGAGAAAACCTATCTTGAATGGATCGATGATTTAGATGTAGACGAAAATCTTAAAGCTAAACTGCGTGAACTCTCCCCCCAAAGCTATATTGGTCTCTCAGAAGAAATTGCGCAAGATGTTCTAGATTCTTTATAAGAAATATATCTTTTTCCCCTGATATTGTTTGCTGAATCAATTGCCTTACGGTATAATGTCGTGCTAGTCTTCAGATAGAAGACTGTCTAATTTTGCTATTATTCAACATCTAGTTTCTAAAGGAAAGTGTAATGCCCAAACGAACCTATCAACCTAAAAAACGCCGTCGCGTCCGTGTGCATGGCTTCCGCCAGCGCATGTCAACCAAAGGTGGGCGCAAAGTGCTGAAACGCCGCCGCCTGAAAGGTCGTCTTCGCCTGAGCGTAAAAGCGAACCAACACGTCAAGAAAGTTAACTGGTAAAAAGCCGTCTGTGCAAAATTCATGGCACAGACTTGGAAGATCGTGAAAAGACAATATGTGAGGGCATAGGTGCAAAGAAATTTTCGCCTAACCCGATCAACCGATTTCAAGCGGGTGCGGCGTAATGGCAAGTCTTATGCCCACCCGCTCCTTGTGTTGATAGCGATAGAGAGCGAGAAAAATTTATCGACAACACGAGTGGGCGTGGCAGCCGGTAGAAGCGTGGGAAATGCCGTCAAACGGAATCGAGCCAAACGTCTGATACGAGCCGCTGCACGAGAGTTGTATCCGCAAATTAAATCGGGGTACGATCTGGTATTTATCGCTCGCACACCGATCATCCAAGTTAAAATGCCTGTAGTTCGCACAGCAATGCAAGAACTTTTGCTACGCGCCAGTTTACATAAAAATGTCTGAGTTTTACCTCCCCACTGAATATCCAAACGAGCCACGGTTACGTGATCTATCCCGTAACCCTCTTTACATCCCTCGTTGGATTTTTTTGGGGTTAATTCGCCTTTATCAAATGACAATTTCGCGTGCCATGCCTGTAAATACCTGCCGCTTTTACCCCTCTTGCTCACATTATGGGTATCAGGCAATTTATAAATATGGTGTGCTAAAGGGTTCGGTGATGGCGATCTGGCGTGTTTTGCGTTGTAACCCTTTCAACGAAGGCGGGATCGACCCCGTCCCGTAGGAGAAAAAAGTGAAATCGAAAAAACTTTTAGTAATCATGATGGCGGTGATGCTATCCATTTTATTAAGTGGATGTTCCGCCTCTGCGATGAACGCAAATAGCTGGTCTGGTCTGAGTGCAGATACAGAGAAAGCCTACCTTGCAAACGGCTCTTTGGTTTATGCAATTAGCCTGGATAATGGGAGCGTTGTCTGGCAATATCCCGCCGACAAAGCAGATACGAAAGAAGCATATTTTGCTGCACCAGTGCTAACAGAAGATGGGCAATTATTGCTCGCCAGCGCAGGTACAGCGCATAGCTTGGTTTCGTTGAACCCCGTAACAGGGGTTATGAATTGGAGCTTCGGCGATTCTGATGGCATTTGGATAGCCAGCCCAATTGCTGTTGACGAAACAATTTACGCCCCTAATACAGATGGCAAACTCTATGCTTTTGATTTAAATGGTAATTTCCTCTGGGCAAAACACCTTGGTGGGCCTTTATGGTCACAGCCCTTGGTCGATGGAGATTTTCTTTATATCAACTCTCTCGATCATAATCTTTATGCCTTTGATATCGCAAAAGAAGATGTAGCATGGGCGGCCAAATTAAGCGGAGCCGCCCCCGGCAGCCCTCTTCTTGGCGCAGATGGAACACTCTACAGCGGCTCTTTTGGTGCCAAAGTCGAAGCTGTAAATTCTGCCACCCACAGCACAAAATGGGATTTCGCAACCGCTGGCTGGGTTTGGGATGCACTCGCTCTTGATGGAGAAAGTCTCTATGTCGGCGATCTCGATGGCAATTTTTACGCTATTGATGCCGCCAATGGCGACCTGATCTGGGGGCCCGTAAAACCAAATGGCACAATTCTTGGCGCGCCGCTCGTTACCGATGACTTCATTGTTATCGGTACAGAGTCTGGTACAGCTTACGCTTATGAGCATGACGGTTCTACCCTTTGGCAACAAGTCATTGGCGGGCAGCTATACAGTGCGCCCGTTCAAGGTGGAGAATTGATCCTCTTCTCGCCGATGGAAAACGACTCCATTCTCGTCGCCCTCGATAACGAAGGCAAACAAGTTTGGCAATTCACCCCCGAAAACTAAGGAGGCAACACTATGTGGGATACCTACATAATCATCCCCATGACCAATGTCTTGCTCTTCATTTACGACATCATTGGACATAATTTTGGCATCGCGATCATTCTTTTCACCATGCTTATCCGTGCCGTCACTTGGCCCCTTACAGCCCAACAGCTTAAAGGCACACAAGGGATGCAGGAACTTCAAAAGGATAAAGAATGGCTCGGCATTCAAAAGAAATATAAGGACGATAAAGAAAAACTGGCGCAAGAACAAATGCGCATTTATAAAGAGCGCGGCATCAACCCCTTTGGCTCTTGTTTGCCCACGCTGATCCAGTTCCCGATCATCATTGGTCTTTATCAGTCCATCATCCGCTCTTTGGCATCTACCCCCCTCTCTCTGCTTAACTTCTCAAGAAACCTCTACCCCTTCCTCGATGTGACAGAGATCGTCCCCCTCAACAGCCAATTCCTGTGGATGGATTTGGGTCGCCCCGAATCTCTTGATATTTTTGGCTTCGCTTTCCCCACATTGGCAGTTATCGTTGTCATCACCTCCTATATTCAATCCAAACTGATGACCCCGCCTGCCAACCCTGGTGATCAAAGTGCCGCGATGGGCAATATGATGAGCATTTATATGCCTTTCCTGATGGGCTATTTTGCGATGACCTTTGCTTCTGGTCTGGCGCTTTACTTCATCACCAGCAACGTTCTCGGTGTCGCACAATATGCCATGATGGGACGCGCAAACTGGAGCAACTTAATACCCGGCAAAAAATAAACAGGGAGAGTAAAATGCAAGAAAAAACAACGCTTGAAGTGATCGCCCCGACCGTTGAAGAGGCTCTCGCCAAAGGTTTGGAAGATCTAGGTCTAACCGCAGCCGATGTCTCCTTCGAGGTACTGGATTCGGGCGGTAAAGGTTTTCTCGGACTTGGACAACGACAAGTACGGATTCGGCTAACCGTGAACGGCGAAGATGTGAATGATGAGGCAGAAGACGAAAAACGTGAGCCTGCTGAAAAAAAGTCCGCTCCCATTGTGGATAAAGCTCCCGAAACGCTCGTGGACGAGAAGCCTGCTCCCGTTAAAAAGAGCACATCTGCTGATCCCGCAACAGATGAGCCGCTCCTTGAACGCTCCGAAGAAGTGGTAAACACCCTTCTTGAGCTAATGCATCTCGATGCAAAAGCTACCGCCCGCTATGACGACCCTGACCGTGAAGGACGCAAATCGGTTTATGTCGAAGTAAAAGGAAAAGAACTCGGCGTGCTGATCGGCAGACGTGGAAAAACGATCGACGCTTTTCAGCGCATCTCGGCACTGATCGTGAGTAAGGAAATGTCTCGCTGGGTGCGCCTTTCCATAGATGTGGAAGGACACCGCAGCCGCCGTGAAGAACAACTTAAGCGAATGGCACAAAAAATGGCCCAACAGGTTATAAAAACCGGGCGCAAACAAAGCCTTGAGCCAATGCCCGCTAATGAACGTCGCATTGTTCACATGAGCCTGCAAAACAGCCCTGATGTTGTCACAAATAGTATCGGTGAAGACCCGCAGCGCAAAGTGGTCATTGAGCCAAAGAATTAGAAGCTAAAATCCCCGTTCATATGAACGGGGATTTTTTATACAAAATAATATTAGGATATAATCTTTCTGCTGCTTTTTATAGGCTGGCAAGCAAAGAAAGCAAGTCCACGGTTATATAGCCTAAAAAAACATATAAGCTCTAACAGGAAACATTCTTGATAATACCCTTATTTGGGTGTTTATGCCGAATATTTCTTATAAACGTAGTTGAACTAAGCGCTTCGCGCAGGTAAAAGCAGGATCCTTCCCAAGATTTTCAAGAAGCAATATCTATCATAAATCAGGCTATATTTCCTGTATCGAAATCCATTTCATACAGGAGGTATAGCCA
>Ga0257125_1002949_pt1 | contig 12891 bp, 12 predicted proteins | sample SI106_200metaG_FD_190183 | JGI IMG/M metagenome (GOLD analysis project Ga0257125, IMG submission 190183) | Marine microbial communities from Saanich Inlet, British Columbia, Canada - SI106_200 | ecosystem: Environmental > Aquatic > Marine > Inlet | place: Canada: British Columbia | collected...
TAATATTTCGGATGGGAAAAATGTATAGTATTCTTGTTCTCCTTGCTCATGTAGCAAGGAGAACAAGAAGTAATATTTCGGATGGGAAAAATGTATAGTATTCTTGTTCTCCTTGCTCATGTAGCAAGGAGAACAAGAAGTAATATTTCGGATGGGAAAAATGTATAGTATTCTTGTTCTCCTTGCTCATGTAGCAAATGTGTTGATATCCATATATGACGACCCTTTGAAGTGAACACCTTATCTTTATCAATAAATGTATATCTTTCCTGCTCTATCAATGTCATGAATATATTTTTACATTTATCATAATTATCATATGTTCGTAACTGTGTTTTATCTAATTGTGCATCATAAATAACAAGAAAATATAACATTTAATTTAATATATTTTTTTTATTAATTATCAAAATATACAGGATATATATTTTCAATTATTTTAATTTTACCTACTTTTTGAATATTATTTAATATTATATATCCTCAATTATTCGAATTTTACCTACTTTTTGAATATTATTTAATATTATATTTGGTTGATTATATATATCGTTTCTTATCAATTATCAAAATATACAGAATATATATTTTCAATTATTTTAATTTTACCTACTTTTTGAATATTATTTAATATTATATTTGGTTGATTATATATATATAATATATCTAACTTTTTAGGTAAAATTGTTATGTGCATCCATTTATTTACGGTTAAACGTGTAATTTGATTAGTTAGATGACATTTTCCAACAAACGCGTCATGTACATATAATGTTGTGAGATTTGGTAATAATGGAATATCATGTGTATAAAAATTATTCAATAAACAAAGTTCTTTTAAACTTTGTGGAAATTCTAATTTATATGATCCAGTATACCATAATTTAATTAATCCTTCATGTAATTCTAATGGTTGATCAAATTCGTATTCATCATCTAAATCTGAAACTAAGCTAAATATTTTTAATGTTTTAGGCAATTTAATAGGAGTATTAAAATGTGTACCAATATATAATTCTTCTAATGTAGATGGTAATGTAATTATATTATCAAATGTTTCTGCCATATACAATTTTTTGAGTTTTGGAACCATTTTAGCTAAGTTACGATATATATGATGAGAATTATGATATTGACCTAATTTAAATGTACCATCTGATATTTTAAGTTCACATAAGTTAGGAAAATATTTTAAATCATATTGATTATCATAATTTTTGATTTTATATATATTTATTCCTACACGCTTTACATCTTCAAGGGTTAACTTATCTAAATTCACAAAATTATATTTCAAATACATTTGTGTTGCCTTAGAATAAAACGTTTTGTTCAACAATCTTATTTTTCGTGGGATATATTTACCTATCTGATATCCTATTATATTTGGATCTAAACGTTGTTTATTAAATATTTTCAATAATGATTCGATAATATTATTATCATACACTTTTTTATTATTTTTAGTAAATACTTTATATTTATTATTTTTTGGGATAAGATATATATATCCAGAAGTATTATGTACTGTATATCTTTTATATAATACGAATTTATTATCAATAAATTTTATGATAGATATATCATATTTATTTTTTGATACTAAACCATTTAATTGTTTTTTATCTAATAACATTTTATAATATCAAAAAAAAATTTTTAATATCAATTTTAATATAAAAATGTCTTATTCAAAAGTATGTGGGTTAGTTAATATAGGAAATACTTGTTATTTTAATTCGGTGTTACAATCATTATTTCATACAAAAATATTTAATGATAGTCTTTTTAATGAACTAAATATTCCAACAGGTACATTAATAAATGTATATCTTAAAACATATACCGAATATCATAATAATAGTATCATAAGTCCAAATAAATTAATAAATAAATTTGGTCGTATAACAAATGGCATATTTAATAAATTTAATCAAAATGATACACAAGAATTTCTCATTTTATTTTTAGATATTATACATAATGAAATTAAAGAACAGATAAATATAATTCTAGATGAAAATACAGACCCGATATTTTATAAAAGTCAAAATACATGGAAGGAATTTATGGAGAACAATTATTCTATTATAACAAGACGCTTTTATGGGCAGTTCGAAACAGGTTATATGTGTTCTATATGTGATAATACAGATATAGCATATCAACCATTTGTAACTTTATGTTTATATATAGATAAAAATGATTGTTTAGAAAATTTAATTGCAAATTATTTTAAAGACGAATCATTAACACGGTTGTGTGAAAAATGCAATTGTAATACAACAACAACTAAAAGAATAAATATTTTTAGATTATCTAATATTTTTATAATATATATAAAACGGTATACAAAAAGGAATAATCAAAGTAGCAAATTTGACCTTAGTGTTCCACTTAAATTAGACATGAATTTATATGTAGATGGAATTGACGATAATATATATACATATGAACTTTATAGTTATAATATGCATATAGGAAGTACCATAAATAGCGGTCATTATGTTAATGTAACAAAAGTTGATAATAAATGGATATATTTTAATGATTCAAATTATAGTTCTATAAATATAAATTCTGATAGAATAACTGACCCAAATGTAAATTGTCTATATTATAAATTATAACCTTTATTTTTACAGTATATCTTAACATACACAATGATCTATTCGGTTATTTTTGTTTGTATATCAAATTTGACGTGACGTTTAGAAATTTTTAAATTTTTTTTTAATATATAAATGACAAAGAATAGTATTTATTTGATAGTTATTATCTTGATAATTGTATTGGGATATTACATATATCGCAATAAAAGTTATTTTATGAATTTTGGATTTTATGATAAAGCTGGTCTTACAAGCTCATGTATACAGTCAGGATTAAAATTATCAACTTGTTATGGAGGTTATCCGTATAGAAATATTAAAAATCCATACTATTATAGATATCCATATAATATAGTTTAAATTTTGTTTTTTTTATAAATAATAAAAAAAAAATTTTTATTATTTAAATGACATTACGTAGTATATTATCGACACCTTTTAAATCAGGAGCAAAGATAAGTAAACCAGCTTTAGTTACAGCAATTGCTGTAATAATTGCGGTGGTTGTTGCAGTAGTTAGAATCCCAGGATTAAGTAAAGTAACAAAAACATTAGGAGCAATGATACTATTAGTATATGGCTTTATACAAGTTTATGCAATTAGATGTCTAGATGATGGTAATTGTGGTATTTTAGCATGGTTGGTCGCAATAGCAGTTACTATTACATTTTTAGTTGCCGCTTTAACAACATCAATGCTAAAAGGTGTTATAACTAAAGCAGAAGATAGATTGCATTCATGGAATAAAAAAGCATAAATGCATAACAACAATTTTATTATTTTTATCAAAATAATAAAATTGAATAAAATTAAAGAAAATAATTGTATATATAATATGAATACTATTAAAAAAAAATTTATCATATCACTATCACAACACAATATAAATTCTGGTAAATATAATGATAAACTTATTGATAAACTTATGGATACATATATAGATACTAGAGAAGATGATTTCTTTTATGATAAAATTGATATTGATAGTATAACTGTCGAACCGATAATGAAATACAATATATACAAAATATTTTTCAATATATTATGTACATGTCATATATATAAACCTGTTATTGGAGATGTAATATCAGCTATATATATGGGAAGAAGTGATGAGAATGATTCTCTATTATACTTTAAACATCCTAAATATAAAATAGATATAACAATTAAATATAATAGCACATATAAAGATATATTTACGATTAAAAATGATATGTTATATAATGTTAAAATTATAAATATAGATTCAGAAAATGATTGTGATAAAATCTTTGTTGTAGGAAAATTTAATTAGTATTTGTAAACGACCATCCATGTTCTGCACATTTCTCATTATTTATGTAATCAATTAAATGATCAGGGTCCTTATTTTCCAATTCCATTTTAAACCAACCATTTTCCATATAATACATACCTAAATCGAGAAAATCTTCAAAAAATGATAAATAATTTTGTTTATCATTTTTTGACAACTTTCGTAATCCATCATGTAACATTTTTGAATATTTATCTTCTAAGAAATATGCGACAATTGTAGTTATACTATCGATAAGTTCATCTATTTTTTGATCATTGATTAATGATACATTTACTAAGATTTGTTCCATAGTTTTTATAAATATCAATTTTCTACTAGTTTCACGTATAAACAATATCATCTTTGTATAATCTTTATGTAAAATATATTCAGATAAAGTAGGTAAAAATTTACTCATATATTCTTGAAAAGAATCTAGAACTCTTTCTTGAAGTTCTTCTTCGTCTAAAGATAAATTTTTATTTGTTCGCTTTAACTTCATTTATAGTTAAAATTTTATTTAAGTTAGTTTTATAATTTAGTTTTTATATTGTGATGTTATTTTAACATTATTTATATCATATGATACGCCTTGTTGTTGATAACGATTAGAAACTTGACGTCCATACGCAGCAAAGTCCCCATCAGAATATTTTTGACCTTGGACCGCAGTCGCACTTCTTTTCATCGCAAAGTTTTTCATGCTATTTCTACCATAAGAACCGGTCACAACTTTTCGATAATTATCTATTGCTGATTGATCTGGACCAGTTTCTCTTACAGCTGAAACTGGTCTTGATTTCACATTTTGTCGCACATTTTGTAAATTATATGTATCCGCATTATTCGCATTCACAAATTGTTCAGCTTCTTGTGCAGTAGCACCACCATTATTATTATTTTTATTGATAGCTGCCATTTTAAATTGTAATTTTTTTGTATTATCAGGTTTCTTTCGAAGTGCTCTACTGACCGTTACAGACATCTTATTTTGTATATTCTGTGTATTTGGTGCGCTATATCTATTACGCTGTTGATATTGAGGTTGAGGTGAATATTGTTGTTGAGGTTGAGGTGAATATTGTTGTTGAGGTTGAGGTGAATATTGTTGTTGAGGTTGAGGTGAATATTGTTGTTGAGGTTGAGGTGAATATTGTTGTTGAGGTTGAGGTGAATATTGTTGTTGTTGTTGAGGTGGATATTGTTGTTGAGGTTGAGGTGGCGCACCTCTTAATCCTATTAACTGACCGAAATTCATATTTTTAATATCATTTATCATTCTATATTTAATAGTATTGGCATATTCGAGTACTTCATTCCCATAAAATTTAACAATAGAACCTGTAGAATTTTCACCCTGTATTTTTAACATTAAACATGGTAATTTATTTATTTCTATTCCAAATTTATCTACTATTTTTCGCATAAGTTGTTGATTATCCACATTCATCAATTTAATTATATTTGAGAATTGTGAAAATCTATTCAATAGATCTATATAATTAAAATTTTGTGAAGTAGTCACATAAAATAATATAACATTAACTTTCCCGTTAGATATATTAAATCCATTATTCATAATTTTTATATAAAAAATTATATTAAAAAAATTATATAAAAATATGTCACATATACATTATAAAAATAATTATTATAATAATCAGTTTCTACCTATGCAAAATGGAGATCATGGATTTTATTCTTCTCGTGATATCTTCAAAGTTAATCCCATTGATCCAAAAACAATGACTCCTGCAATGCAAGTTTTTATGAGTATGAAGAATAAGTTATTTTTACAATATTCAATTGAAAATTCATTACAAAAATTATATGGTAGTAATATTAAAGGGTTTGATAATAAATTTCGCTGTTCTATACATTTTATCGATACTGAAACGCCTTCATTAATAAATTTACCTAATTTTAGATATTTTAATCTAGATCAGATGAATATGTATGCATTTAGATATTTTTTACAAAAATTTAAGAAAAGGTTGCGTGTTTATGCAGAAACACCTAGATATTGTTCTAATTTTTTAGATTCTCAATCTCGAGTTACGCCTCCAATAGCACGAAGAAAGGTCAGATATAGTTTTAGAATGATATAGTTTATAAAGTTTTTTTCGAAAATATATTTATATTTAATTAATATAAATGTTGCTGAATATAAAAAAGGGTTTGTATACTCTATACCATCAAAATAATAATAAATGGATGGAATATACAATCAAAAACGGTAAATATTCCGGTATATCTAGAAGTTTTTATTCTAATGGTCAATTGCAAAAAGAATGTTATTATATAAATGGTAAATTGAATGGCAAATATCAATTATGGGATATAGCTGGTAAACTGTGTATTGATTTGATATATAGGAATGATGTACGAATATCTTCAATATAAAACTAGATAACATAATTTTGTTTAAAATAATGATAATATGTTTATTATCATTATTTTTATATAATATCATTTAAAAATGTATATTTGGATTTGGTGTGTTTAAATATTTATCACGTTGTGTTACCTTTTTAATAATTGTCTTCTTTTTATCAATAACCCCTTTCGTTGTAGTAGTTTTTATTTTATCGATAACTGGTATAATATCCATAATTCCTGTCCCACCTTTTATTTTTTGACCTACAATCATCCTTGATATAGGACTTTTTAACTCATCTATTTCACCTCGTATTGTTGACTCTGCAATAGTTGCTAATGTAACTTCAAATGTTACTCTTTCTAATAAACTCGATAATTTTGCAACACCAAATCTATTAAAAGACAATAATCTACCTGTTAATGTCATTAAATCTAATACTATTTTTATATGTGAATAATTTATATAACTTCCTCCCTGTTTTATAACGATATCTAATTCCCTTTTCATTACGATATATGCTGCTCCAATCCCCATATAATTTAGTGTTTCATGAGGATTGTTCGTTGTTGAATTGTACCAATCTATATTTTTTAATATTGATATTTTTTTATAATACTTATTTTTATTTTTATCTGAGGAAGCATTATATATATCTAATGATAATTCATTATTATCATTGTTATACGAACAATGATCGATATAATCTATCGGTGTTATATTTATGTTTAAAATTTTAGAATCGATATAATTATCTATAAATTTTGTAGTATTATCTTGAGAATTTTTTTTATCATCTAATAATTCGTAAATAATATCTAATTCTTTCATGATTTGTATATTTATGTTATGTGGAATAAAAATAACTATTGTGTGAAGACCTATAGGAGAATTTATACATTTAAGACCTTTTTTTCGCAATAAAATAGTTAATTCTAATAATGTAACGTCTATTTTATATAAATCCAACATGTTTATATAAACATGTAAACGTCTCCCTTTAGGTTCTATATCATCTATATCACATTTGAACTTTTCCCACCATGATAATTTATCATCTGAATATATACGATAATTTGTTATTACCTTCTTAAATGTTTTTTTTATGTATTTATCCTTTTTAATGCGAATATTATTGTTATATGATATTTTGAAATTCAAAACTTTGATAAATTCTATACTCTCTAATAATTCCTTCGTTCTATTAACTGTTAACAATACATCTCTTGATGAATCACCTGTATGATGCTTAAAATTTAATGCCCCTTGTGTAAATACCTCTGTTAATGAATTACCACTGGTTATACCTATCATTTCACCTGGGGTTATCAGACTTTTATTATATTTAATATATATATAATCTGATAATTCATTTAATAGTTTATTATCATCAATAATTTCTATTTGTAATAGATCTCTCTTCAGAATATTATGCAATACATCATCATATATCATTCGTATATTATGTATTATTAATTTCGATGTAGTAATTCTACTTAAAATTTTTTGTATCTCTGCATTAGTTAATTTGCGTTTTGTAGTGTTATTTATATCATATTTAGTGTTTAGCATATTTATTATCCTCCGAATGTCTATAAAAAATGGTTCTCCATTTACTAATCTACATTGTGCAGGATCGAGACCTAAAACACCATATTTAAATTGTACTATGCGCTGTTTATCAGAAATTCTCACTGTACCATCGTATGCAACCATAAGTTCTTCCATAAGTTTGCATAATTTGATGTTATTATACCCTGTTTCTGGTGTATCCGTTGTGACTTTTACCATTCCTTCTATACCAGCACACATATGTATAAAAAACTCAACTAAATTTAACCCGTGAATATATGAACTTCTTATAAATCCTCTTGACATCAAAGAGTCGTCATCTTTTGTGTAATACGGTAAAGTTCTACCTCCTACACATTTTTTAACTCTTCCCCCCATTATAGTATTTTGACCTATACATCCTGTAATTTGACAAAAATTTTCTAGATTTCCTTTTGCACCTGAATTAATTAAAATATACAATTTATTATTAGGATCTATATTATCTAAAATATATTCTTGAACACTATTTTTAATTTTTCCAGTTACAATATTAGATGTATTTTCATTTATTATGTTAACAGAATTAATCTCTTTATCTATTATAGTTTGTATGTTTTTATTATGTCCAACTATGCAATCATCTAATCCTATACTAAAATTATTTTCTTTGAACCAATCATGAGAAATAAAATCGCAATATGATACAAAATTATATGCAGTTCTAGATGAATACTCGTCTTTCAAACATTGTATAAGTCTATTATGACCATTCCCTGTATGATCGTCAGTTATTAAACCTTCATAAAAAATCCCATGTTTTATTTTTACACCATCTCTATTATAATTGAAATCTATAGGAAATAAAAAGGATAATACTGCTTTACCTGTAATAGTTTTAAGTTTTCCATTTTTATATGTATTAAAAAAATTATCAGGTAAATTTAATTCATCTTTATATTTAACAAATGTCGATAATTTAATCTTTAAATTATCACATATATCACCTTTTATATTTCTCATTGCCAAATCAGAACGACATAACATATTAAAGAATAAATCTATATCTACAAGTAACTTATCACGAGATAAAAGATTCATACCTAATACACTATCCTGGACTAGACCTAATATAGGTTTATTAGTTTGACTTGATATTATATTTTGTTCTATACTCATTAATTCTTCCATTTCTATTTGTGACATTTTTGAAATCGGTGTATGACCAGACATCTCATCACCATCAAAATCTGCGTTATATAACGGGGTTATAGGGAGCGGTATTTGGATATTTTGAATAGTTGGATTATGTACAATTAAAACTTTATGTGCCAATAATGATTCTTTACGTAATGTTGGTTGTCTGTTTAATACTATATAATCCCCATTTCTTAGTTTCACTTCTACGATATCTCCTAAATGTAAACATAACCTTCTTTTTCTTTTTGCTACACTAATCAATGTATCATCGTATAATTGTGGACGTCTAGATATACTTCGCACAAATTCGGCATCTTTTCTATCAACTTTATTTTGTAATTCATGGAAATTCGAATTATTAACAATTATTCTATATGATAATTCATTGGCTATGCGCTCAGGGATAATTATTTCACCTATTTTAACATGTGGACATGGACCTATAACTGCTCTACAACCCTCATTACTCCGTTCCCCAGTTAAATTTTGTTTAATACAACCTAAAGATTTGTCAACTAGTTTTTCTTTTAATCCTATAGTTGTTTGTTTGTCATATTTATGTGCTGATTTATCGCTATTGTCCATAAAATGAATCAAAGCAAAATATTCGTCATCTAAAAGTTTTTGTTTTTCTAGATTTCCTATAGGTATCTTTGTTTTAATAGTTTTATTTGTTCTATAACCTCTATTCAATAGATACTCATTTTTAAATATTTGTTCATAACTATATGTTATATCGTTATCACTTTTTTGTCCGCACATTTTACCATATGGTCGTATACATATTGGACTTATAGGGAACTCCGATATTATAACATCTTCCGGTCTAAAACTTACTGGATCAATATCCAATAATAATAATTCTTCATTTGTAATTGTGTGTAAATCATTATGTAATTTATTTAAATCTACAGTTATAGATATTTTTTTAGAACACTTAGTTAAATCTTCTTTTGGCATATATTGATTTGGATATTCTATCATTATTTTATTTTTTTTTAATATATCTATTACCTTAGGCTGAATAGCCCCGCAATCTTTATGATGACATCTTGGTATTTTATTAATAAGAGAAAATAATTTAGTATCCTTTTTAGTTGCTACCAAACGTTTATAATATAATATCATAGATTTATGTATTCTAATTCTATGACAATCCCAACACCATATTTTTAAAATATCAACTAATAATTTGGAATATGTTGGTAGCGGGTGGATCATTTTGTATTTGAATGACATGTTTCCAAAATGGCCGACACAACGTTCATTATCTTTTCCACATATCACACATTGACTATTTTCCTCAATAGTTCCCAATTGTTGTGAATATAAATGACTTTTATTTGTTACTTCACATCTTGACTCCATTAGCACCTGTTCTTTAGACATTAAATTATATTTGATACTGCTAATAGTACCACGTTGAACAGTATCATTTAATACATGTTTACTTCTCTTAATCCTATAATTTTTTACCTCCATGTCTATTATGATTCAGTATATAATTATTGATAATTTTAATAAATTTTTCAATTTTATTGATAAATTTGTTAAACTATATAAAAATTGAAATATTTTTTATATAAAAAAATATATATAAATATATACATGGATATTTGTAAAAATAATATCAAATTAATAGGTATTACTGGGTTTAAAAGAAGTGGTAAAGATACTATAGGTGAATACTTATGTGATCATAAAAATTATATTAGATTGGGTTTTGCAGATGCATTAAAAGCCGCATGTAAAAATATATTTTCGTTTACTGATAAACAATTATATGGAAATAAGGAAAAAGAGGAAGTTGATAATTATTGGAAACATAGTCCTCGTGAGATATTACAAAAAGTAGGGACCGAATTATTTCGTGAGAAATTACCTGAATTATGTAAATATATCGATGATAATATTTGGATTAAAAGTGTAGAACGTAAAATACTATCTCTTTACAACACCAATCCAAATAAAAATAATAAATTTGTTATTACAGACGTGAGATTTCTAAATGAATGCAAATTTATAAAAGATATGGGCGGGATGATGTTACGAGTAAATAGATTTAAATTTGATAAAAAAGATTTACAAAAGTTACATGTATCTGAAAGATATATACCAGTTATGGTTGTTGATAATGAAATAAATAATTATAATAAGTTAGTTGATTTATATAAAACGATAGATCAAACTATAAATTAAATATTTTATGTTTAATTTTACAAAAATAAAATTTGTTAACTCATATAAATGTCGAGTATCAACCTTGATAAAATTACAAAGAAAACATATCAGCATATAAATGATATGTTAAGTTATATATTTTCTAAAAAATCTATAATACCGTTAATTGTTATAATTAGTATTATTATAGCATGGAGGGTAATATTTGCAAAACATAAATATAAATATATAGGTTTAGAAAATAATAAATATTTTAGATATGATACATTTAATGATAAATATAATAAAACTATTCATATGATAAATAATCACGGGTTACACTTACAAAATAATAACTATGTGTCAAATCCACAAAATATACAGTGTTATAAAACTTATGAAAGAGAAATGTTGAGATATAATAAAAAATACAATAAAAAAGTTCAAAATGCCGCTAAAACATTTTCAGTTACGCCATATATACATAAAATAGTTAATAAACTATTTGAACCTCAAAAAACGAATAATTGGAAAGTATATAATAATGATGGATTAGATTATATGAGAGAACATGTATATGTTAAAACATCAAAAATATCAAAGATAAGTAAAGGTGAACAGATATGTAAAGATATTCTTGAACAATTATTTGATAAAGAATTTGTAAGTATTCGTCCAGATTGGTTAAAAAACCCAGAAACAGGTAGAAATCTAGAAATTGACTGTTACAACGAAGAATTAAAATTGGCTGTTGAAGTATCGGGAAAACAACATTATCAACATGTTAAACATTTTCATAAGACACAAGAAGCATTTTATAAACAAATGGAAAGAGATACTTATAAACGTAGAAAAATTTTAGAAAGAGGTTTAACATTTATAGAAATACCAAATACAGTTAAACATAATCATATATATCCGTTTTTAATTAAACTACTAAGACAATATGGATATAAAGTGTGATAAATATTTTTTATTTTTACATGTCAAAAAACAATTGTGTTGATATGTTCGCAATTCAGCATTATAGTTTTATGTTAATTATATAACATGTATATATTTTTACATGTCAAAAAACAATTATGTTGATATGTTCGCATTACGACAGTATCATTTTGGATTAATTATATAATTTTAATCACTCAGAATATATATTTTATATGTTTAAAATTCGACAGTATAGTTTTATGTTAATTATATAATTTTAATCACTCAAAATATATATTTTATATGTTTAAAAAATGATTGTGTTGACATGTTCATGATTCGACAGTATCGTTTTGTGTTAATTATATAACATGTATATATTTTTTTATTTCCCAGAATATGTTTTATATGCAAAAAATCGATTATGTTGACATGTTCATGATTCGACAGTATTGTTTTGTGTTAATTATATTATTTTAATCACTCAAAATATATATTTTTTTAATTCTCAGAATATATATTTTATATGTCTAAAAAAATCGATTATACAGACATGTTCATGATTCGACAGTATTATTTTAATCACTCAAAATATATATTTTTTTAATCACTCAAAATATATATTTTATATGTCTAAAAAATCGATTATGCAGACATGTTCATGATTCGACAGTATTGTTTTGTGTTAATTATATTATTTTAATCACTCAAAATATATATTTTTTTAATTCTCAGAATATATATTTTATATGTCTAAAAAATC